>Ga0100394_1002624_pt1 | contig 14856 bp, 15 predicted proteins | sample CryGeymeta201518_FD_81549 | JGI IMG/M metagenome (GOLD analysis project Ga0100394, IMG submission 81549) | Groundwater microbial communities from Crystal Geyser aquifers in Utah, USA - Crystal Geyser metaG 2015-18 | ecosystem: Environmental > Aquatic > Deep subsurface > Groundwater | place: USA... | reverse complement strand
TTGCTCTATTCGGCCTTGAACGGCGCCACCCTGTCGGCCATCCTGCTGCTCTACACCGCCACTTCGGTGGCCGCCACCTTCTTTGTTACCGCCGGCATGTTCGGGGCCATGGCCGTCTATGGCCTGGTCACCAAGAAGGATCTGGCCTCCTTCGGTTCCTTTCTGTTCATGGGGCTAATGGGCATGATCATTGCCTCGGTGGTGAACATGTTCCTCGGCAGTTCTTTGCTCTCGTGGTTGATCTCCGGGATAGGGGTGCTCGTCTTCACCGGTCTTACCGCCTATGATGTGCAGAAGATCACCCAGATGGGCGCCCAGGGCATCATGGAGCAGGGCGAAGTGGCTATCAGGAAGGGCGCGGTCATGGGGGCGTTGGCCCTTTACCTTGACTTCATCAACCTGTTTCTTAGTTTGCTGCGCTTTATGGGGGATCGGCGCTAACCGGGGTGGCAAGAAATTGCCAGATAACCAGGGGCTGTCCAGTCATCGCTGCTGGGCCGCCCCCTTTTTTGCTGATGCTAAGTTTTTTGGGCAGGGGGACTTCCCCGCTTTCGCAGCGCAGGGTCATCAGGCCATGGGGCAAACAATCCGGCAGAGAATACTGGACATGCTGGTCGCGGGACCGGTGTCGGCCCTGAAGATTTCCGGCGCCGTGGGGATCCCGGAAAAGGATGTGGCTGCCCATCTGTTCCATATCGAGAAAACCCTGCAACAGGACGGTGGGCGTCTGGTCGTTATTCCCGCCGCCTGTCGGAGTTGCGGCTTTCTGTTCATAAAACGGCGCCGGCGATCCAAACCCGGCAAGTGTCCGCGGTGTTGTTCCACCTTTATCGGGGAACCACTATTCGCCGCCAGGATGACCCGTTGAGGATCATGACACCTATGCCGAAATGGTATGAGCGTTATCTGCCCTTTGTGGCCCGCGGCCTGGAAAAGCAAGTGGAGTGGCTGGCGGGCACCCTGCGTAAGACGTTGGTCAGTCCGGAGGGTGGCGGCACCCTTTCCCTGGACGAGATACAACCATACGTAAGGCTGTTGCTGGAGGACGAGGGGGAGGAGAGACGGCGGCAACTGACCGGTCTGTTGGTCGGGTTGGATGAAGAGATCGTCGTCCAGATGCTGCGGGCGGCCGATATTTACGATGTAACAAGCCTTTTCGGCCTCCTTGGTCGCCCCACGGCCGGGCAGGCCATGGTGGCCCTTGGCAAGCCGCCGCCGCCCTACGACAAATCACCCCAGTTGCTGACGGACAGGCTTTTCCTTGCCGTGCACCATAAGGCGCCCGCCCTCATGGAAGAGGCGGTTCGTCTAATGCGCGAACGCGGCGCCACGCCCGCCCATTTCGAGCCGGCCTATGGGAGATTCAGGGAGATGCTGATGGATCAGGAGATTTTGAGTTCGCTCTTTCCAAAGGCCAAGGCCTGACTGTCCGCCCGGCCTTGGCCCATGGAAGAATGTTTACTTGCCGGCCATGGCCCGTTTGGAGGCCTTCAGCGGGTTCACCTTGATCTTCACCACCAGAGTTTCGGGCTTCTGATGGGTGGCGAAATTGCAGATGCCCAGCTTCCATTTGGCCGCGGGGTCGGTATAGGCGGTGCAATATTTCGCCTGCTCGGTCGTAACGACCCTTTCGCAGCCCTCGCATTTTTCAATGATCGGGGTGAAAAGGCCGCTGGCATAATTGATCGGGGATACGTTTTTGGCCATGATAAAAATACCTCCTTACATGCGGTACGCGGATTACGCAAACCGACTTTATCGTGATGTAAAATCAGTTCCGGTCGAGGATGACCTCGGCAGGCGCGGCGCCATGCTCTGACCGGAGAAAAACGTTATTACATAAAGAATTAAGAGCGTTCTGTCAACAAAAACTTGCCCAAAAAATATCTCCGGAAAAACTTCCAGCAAAACGCCCTGGCATATTTCCCCCGCCTGGGGGTCATGATCGCTTGCCGACCTATAACTTCCCTGGTTTTATTCATAAATTGCTATTGTGTTTGGGAAATTCTTGATATATATAAATCTAGTACTTTGTCTTCCTGTCAACCAGAGGAGTATACTGTATGCCCGTTTATATCTGGAAAGGCACGAACTCCTATGCTGAGAAGCGCAAGGGCAGACTGGAGGCCCACGACGAACAGGCGGTTCGCTCGCACCTGAAAAAATTGCGGATCACGCCGGACTCCATCAAGGAGGCCCCCAAGGATCTGTTGGCGAGCATTCCGTTATTCCGCCCCAAGATCACGGGCAAGGATGTGGTGATTTTTGTCCGGCAGCTTTCCACCATGATCGACGCCGGCCTGCCCCTGGTCCAGAGCCTTGAGATCCTCGGTCGGCAGCAGGACAATCCCACCTTCAAGAAACTGCTCATCGAGGTGCGCCTCGACGTGGAATCTGGTTCCACCCTGGCCGACGCCATGAAGAAGCACCCGGACGTCTTCGACAACCTGTTCTGCAACATGGTGGAGGCCGGTGAGGTAGGTGGTATCCTTGATACCATTCTTACCCGCCTCGCCACTTTCATGGAAAAGAGCATGGCCCTCAAGAAAAAGGTGAAGGGCGCCATGACCTATCCGGCCATCTGTCTGGCCATCTCCATTATCGTTTTTGTGGTCATGCTGGTGTTCGTGGTGCCGGTGTTCGAGAAGATGTTTGCTGAGTTCGGGGCCGCCCTGCCCGCCGCCACCCAGGCGGTGGTTGACTTGAGCAACTTTCTAAAGACAAAATTTCATTTCTTTATCCTTTTCGTGGTGTTTGTGGTGGTGGCCTTTAAAAAGGTCTACAAGACCGAGAAGGGGCGGCTGCGCATTGATGCCGTCATGCTGCGGCTGCCCGTGGTGGGTCTGCTCATCCGTAAGGTGGTGGTGGCCCGTTTCAGCAGGACCATGGGCACCATGCTGCAGTCCGGCGTCCCCATTCTGGAGGCCCTGAACGTGGTGGCCCGGACCTCGGGCAACAAGGTGATCGAGCAGGCGGTCTATCGGGTGGTGGACGCCATCAGCGAGGGGCTCGCCATTGCCGAGCCGCTGGAGGAGACCGGGGTTTTCCCCGGCATGGTGGTTCAGATGATCAATGTTGGCGAATCCACTGGCGCCCTGGACGTCATGCTGGAAAAAATCGCGGATTTTTATGACGAGGAGGTGGACCAGGCCGTGGAAAACCTCACTTCCATGATCGAACCCTTTATGATGGTTTTCCTGGGCGGCATGCTCGGCGGTCTGGTCATCGCCCTGTATATGCCGATATTTAAGATCGGCGAGGCTATTCAGTAACATCACGACAGCGAGGTTAGGGGGGTTGGATGGGAGAGATCATCGGGGTAACCGGCAGAGAGGTTCTGGATTCAAGGGGCAATCCCACCGTGGAGGTGGAGGTGTTCCTCGACAGCGGCACCATGGGCCGGGCCATCGTGCCCTCCGGCGCCTCCACCGGCATGCGCGAGGCCTTGGAGCTGCGAGACAAGGGGGGCAAACGCTATATGGGCAAGGGGGTGCGGAAGGCGGTGGCCAACGTCAACGACCTTATCGGCCCCGCCCTGTTCGGTTATGATTCCACCCAGCAGATCGTGGTGGATCAGGCCCTGCTGGAACTCGACAACACCGGGAACAAGAAGAAGCTGGGCGCCAATGCCATGCTCGGGGTGTCAATGGCCGTGGCCCGCGCCTCGGCCCTTGAACTTGGCCTGCCGCTTTATAGCTATCTTGGCGGGGTCAATGCCAAGGTGCTGCCGGTTCCCATGATGAACGTCCTGAACGGCGGGGCCCACGCCGACAATAATGTGGATATCCAGGAATTCATGATCATGCCCGCCGGCGCCCCTACCTTTGCCGAGGCGCTGCGCATGGGGGTGGAAACCTTCCACAACCTGAAGGCGGTGCTTAAAAAAGCCGGCCATCAGACGGCGGTGGGTGACGAGGGCGGCTTCGCTCCCAATCTGCGCTCCAACGAGGAGGCCATGGAATCGCTGCTGGAGGCCATTGTCAAGGCGGGTTACCAGCCGGGCAAGGACATCTTTATTGCCGTGGACGTGGCGGCCAGCGAACTCTATGACGCCAAAAAGAAAAGATATGTGCTGGCGGCCGAGAAAAAATCGGCCAAGAGTGTTGACGAACTCATCCGTTTCTATGCCGACTGGGTGAAGAAATATCCGCTGGTCTCTATCGAGGACGGCCTGGAGGAGAGTGACTGGCAGGGCTGGAGAAAGCTTACCGAGCAGTTGGGTGGCAAGGTACAACTGGTGGGGGACGATATCTTCGTGACCAACACCGCGCTTCTAGGGAAGGGCATTGCCGAAGCCATTGCCAACTCCATCCTGATCAAGCTGAATCAGATTGGCACGGTGACCGAAACCCTTGACGCGGTGGCCATGGCCCACCGGGCCTCCTACACGGCGGTCATTTCCCATCGTTCCGGCGAAACCGAGGACACCACCATCGCCGATCTCGCCGTTGCTCTGAACACCGGGCAGATCAAATCCGGAGCGCCATCGCGCACCGACCGGGTCGCCAAGTACAACCAATTGTTGCGCATCGAGGAGGAACTGGGGGCGGCCAGCCGTTTTGCCGGCAAGGCGGCGTTGAAATATATTTCTTGACAACTAGTAGAGATTATTGTTAATTATAAGGCACTTAGCACACCACTTTGCAAGGAAGGTGCGGTATGACTCTTACAAAAGCCGATTTGGTCCAGCAGGTATATCAAGAGCATAAACTGACCAAGCTTCAGGCATCCGAAGCGGTGCGGGCCTTTATCAAGGTGTGCAAGCGTTGCCTGGAAAGCGGCGAAGACCTGCTGATCAGTGGTTTCGGAAAATTCAATGTCAAGGAAAAGCGGGCCAGGCGGGGCCGAAATCCGCAGACCGGCGAGGAACTCATCCTTGCGGCCCGCAAGGTGATTACCTTTAAACCGTCCGGTATCCTCAGAAATCGGATTAACGCTGGCAAGTAATTACCGCCGGCAGGGGCCGTGCCTTTTTTGGGGTCCCGGTTTGGCGCTTGGCCTGCAACAGCTTTAGAAGACGGGTTGGCGTTCCCCCGGGAAACGGCTCGTCTTTTTTTTTAGTCCGGTTGGTCGCCTGGCAGCGGGACGGTGGTCGGCATGATTTTTCACAGCCGACAACAAGGTGGATGGCCATGGAGCCTACGAGACTGTCCGAATTGGCCCGTATGGTCGGCGGTGAGTTTGCCGGAGATGGTGACCCGCTCATCCATGGGGTCGCCGACCTTGCCACCGCCGGCGCCGGGCAACTGGCCTTTGTCGCCCTGGCGCGACAGATGGCGGCTGCCACTTGCCGGGCCGAGGCCTTCATTGTGCCTTCATGCCTTATTGAGACCGACCGGCCGGTGATCCGGGTGGCCAATCCCGCCTTGGCCCTGGCCGTTATCCATGCCGCTTTCCTGCGTAAACCCTTTCAGGCCGGCGGTCTGCACCCGACCGCTCATGTGGGGGCCGACTGCCGGATACCGGTGGCGGTCACCGTGGCGCCGGGCGTGGTTATAGGCGACCGGGTGACCCTGGGGGAACGGGTGACGCTTATGGCCGGCACCGTGATCGGGGATGATGTGAGCATTGGCGACGATACCGTGTTGCACGCCAATGTGACAATCTATCCGGACTGCCGGATCGGCGCCCGGGCGATCATCCATAGCGGCGCGGTCATTGGCGCCGATGGTTTCGGTTACGTTACCGATACGGCCACCGGTCGCCAGGTGAAGCGCCCCCACGTGGGCACGGTGCGGATCGATGACGATGTTGAGATTGGCGCCAACACCTGCGTGGATCGCGCCACCATGGGTGTTACCCGCATTCGGCAGGGGACAAAGCTCGACAACCTGGTGCATGTGGCGCACAACAACGATCTTGGCGAGAACTGCTTGCTGGCGGGACAGTGCGGCCTGGCCGGTTCCGTTACCCTCGGCAATAACGTGGTCATGGGCGGTCAGGCGGGGGTCAGGGATCATGTGCGGCTTGGCGACCAAGCCATGGTCGCTGCCAGGGCCGGCGTTACCGCCGACCTGGAACGCGGCAGCGTGGTGTCCGGTATGCCGGCCATCCAGCACCGGCAATGGCTCAAGGCCAGCATAGCGTTTGCGGAGCTGCCTGACCTGGTTCGGGAGATCAGGCGGCTCAAGAAAAGGGTGGCCGAGCTTGAGGGGCAGCTTCCCCGGGTCGGCGGGGAATCCAAGTAACTCTGGAGGGAAACGGGTTTATGGAGCTTAATATAACAAAGATTCTCGATTTACTGCCGCATCGCTACCCCTTTCTGCTGGTTGATCGGGTTCTGGAGGTGGAATTGGGGCAGCGGATCGTGGCGCTCAAGAACGTCACCATGAACGAGCAGTTTTTTCAGGGGCATTTCCCGGTGGAGCCGGTGATGCCCGGTGTTCTTGTCCTGGAAGGCATGGCCCAGGCTGGCGCCCTGCTTGCCTATCTTACCGATCCCGAGAAGGTGGGCAAAAGCCTGGTTTACTTTGCTGGGTTAGACGAGGTCCGCTTCCGGCAGAAGGTGGTGCCCGGCGACCAGCTCATCTTTCGTCTTGCCGTACTCAAACGCAAATCCAAACTGTACAAACTGGCCGGCCAGGCATACGTAGACGACAAGCTGGTGGCCGAGGCCGTACTGATGGCCACCTTGTCCTGAAGCCTCCGGCACCTCGTCTTTCCAGCCTTTTTATCATTTCTTTCCGGCGGTTTTTATGAGCATTCATCCAACAGCAGTAATCGCTCCCGGTGTTGACCTGGACCCCGGCATAAGTATCGGGCCTTTCGCGGTGATTGACCAGGGCGTGACCCTCGGACCTGGCGCTCAGATCGGTTCCCACACCGTCATCACCGGTCATACCACCATCGGCAGGAACACCAGGATCGGGCCCTTTGCCCACATCGGTGGCCCTCCCCAGGACCTTAAGTACCACAACGAGGACACCCGGCTGGTTATCGGCGACAACAACGATATCCGGGAATACGTCTCCATTCACCGGGGCACGCCCACGGGCCACGGGGTGACCACGGTTGGCGACTACAACCTGATTATGGCCTATTGTCATATTGCCCACGACTGCGTGGTCGGCGACCACGTTATCATGGCCAATGCCGCCACTCTGGGCGGCCATGTCGAGGTGGCCGACCGGGTTACCCTGGGCGGTCTGGTGGCGGTGCATCAGTTTTCCCGGATCGGCACCTTCGCCTATGTCGGTGGCCTTTCCGGCATCAGCAGGGACGTGCCGCCCTATGTCATCCTGTCAGGCACCCGCAACCAGATGCGGATCAGCGGCATCAACAAGATCGGCCTGCGCCGCAACGGGATGGCCGTGGAAACTATCAAAAAACTGGAACATGCCTTCAAGATCATCTTCCGCACCCCCGGTTTTCTGCTTCAGGACGCCCTGACAAAGACCATGGATGAGATAGCGGATTGCGATCCGGTGACCCATCTCGTACAATTCATTCAGGCCTCGCAACGGGGCGTGGTGCGGGTCTGGGAAGATGAGTGAGAAGATCGGCATTATCGCCGGCGGCGGCCAGTTTCCTCTGCTGTTCGCCAAGGCGGCTCGCCAGGCCGGCCGGCAGGTGGTGATCGTGGCCCACGAGGGCGAGGCCTGGCCCGACCTGGAGTCGGTGGCCGATAAATTTTTCTGGGTCAAGCTCGGCCAGCTTGGCAAGATCATCCGGCATTTTCAGGACGAACGGGTCACGGAAACCGTTTTACTGGGCACCATCACCAAGACCCGCATCTTCCGAGACGTTTTGCCGGACCTCAAGGGCTTGAGTCTCTGGCACAAAATCAAGGCGCGACAGGACGACGCCATTCTGCGGGCCGTGGCCGAGGCCTTGGAACACGAAGGCATCCGGGTGGTGGAATCCACACTGTATTTAAAACATCTGCTTTTCCCCAGGGGACTGCTTTCCAAAAAGAAACCCACCGTTGAGCAGATGGAGGACGTGGCCTTTGGCTGGCGCATCGCGCGGGCCCTGGGCGCCTTTGACATCGGTCAGTGCGTGGTGGTGCGCGACCGTACCGTGCTGGCGGTGGAGGCCATTGAGGGCACCGACGCCACCATCAAGCGGGGCGGCGGTTTGGGTCGGGAAAAATGCGTGGTGGTAAAGGTGAAGAAGCCGCATCAGGATTTTCGCTTCGATCTGCCGGCCATTGGCTGGACCACCATGGGCAGCATGGAGGAGGCGCACTGCGCCGTACTGGCGGTGGAAACGGGGCAGGCCCTGCTCTTCGACCGCGAGGCGGTAATCAAGAAGGCCAGGGAGACCGGCATCGTGGTGCTCGGGGTTGAGGAACAAGCCGACGGCACGCTTGCCTATTGATGTTCATGCAGGCCATGATTCTTGCGGCCGGGCTGGGAACCCGGCTTCGTCCCTATTCCATGCAGCGGCCCAAACCGCTCTTTCCGGTGCTGAATCGGCCTCTGCTGCTTCGCCATCTTGATCAGGTGCGGCAGGCCGGTGGCGCGCCCATCGTGGTCAACGCCCATCATCTTGGTGAGCAGATTGCTCGCCTGGTTCACCTTGAGCCGGATGTTGTTCTACAGACTGAACAAGAGATCCTTGGTACCGGCGGCGGCCTGCGCCTGGCCCTTGAATATTTCGGGCCCGACCCCATTCTGGTGGTTAACGGCGACATCTACCACACCATTGATCTGCGTTGGGTGATGGCGGAACACCGGCGCGCCGGCGGTCCGGTCACCCTGGTGCTGCATGACTATCCCCGCTTCAATCAGGTCGAGGTGGCGGCCGACTTGACGATCCGCTCCTTTGGCCGGCAGGTTGCCGACCGGGGGGGGCAACGGCTTGCCTTCACCGGCATCCAGGTGGTGGAGCCGGAGATCATGCGGCGGCTGCCGGCTCGTGGTTTTGCCGATATCATCGCCTGCTATGAAGGGCTGATCCAGGACCAGATCCCGGTGCGCGGGCTGGTGGCCCGTGGGCATTTTTGGGCCGATATCGGCACGCCGGCGGATTATCTCGGTCTGCACGGTCTGCTCCTCGGCCAACAGCAGCATGGGGCAGGGCAACCATCTTTATTAATCGAACCGACGGCCATTGTGGCAACCGAAGTCCGCATGCAAGACTGGGTGTGCGTGGGGGCCGGGGCGCGGATCGGCCAGGGCGCCGAACTTACCCGCGTGGTGGTCTGGGGGGGCGCGATTGTCGAGTCGGGCGCCCGGCTCGACGACGCGATTGTGACCACATGATGACCAGTGGGCAACTAGCCGGGATTCTCCACGTCATAAGCCAGGTCACGCCTTCTCCGGGCTGGCGGGTGGAGGCCCGGGGCGCGGATGGCTCGGTGCGGCGGTTTTTCCGGCTGCACCCGGAGCGGGAGCTGGCCATGGGCCTGGGGCTTGCCGGCGCCAGTTGTATCGCCATCTTGCCGGCGGTCGACGGCGCACGGGAGCTGGCTGAAGCCCGAGCCTGTTTTTTAATAGGTAGTCATCTCCATGCCAGGCATGTCCAGGTGCCGGCGCCGTTGGGCTACGACCCCGGCAGCGGCCTGGTGGTCTTCGCGGACCTGGGCGACACCCTGCTGCACGGGATGGTCCGCGAGCAAGGCACGGCCGGGGCCATGGGTTGGTATCGCGAGGCCGTGCAACTGCTGGCGCGTTTCCAGGTGCAGGGGCGGGCCGGCTTTGAGGTCGGCTGGTGCTGCGACACCCAGCATTATGACCGTTCCCTCATGCTGGAACGTGAATCAGGTTATTTTCTGGAGAGGTTCTGGCAGGGATATCTGGGTATGAATCTTCCGGCAAGCGGCCTGCGGACCGAGTTCGAGGTTCTGGCCGACCGGGTGGCCGAGGAGCCCTCCGACTATCTGCTGCACCGGGATTTTCAATCCCGTAACCTGATGGTGCACCAAGGGCGGCTGTGGGTCATCGATTTCCAGGGTGCCCGTCTCGGGCCCCTGGCCTACGACCTCGCCGCCCTGTTGCTGGACCCCTATGTGAGCCTTACCAGCGACCAACAAGGCGAGCTGATGGACGGTTATCTTGACGAGATAGGTCGATATATTTCCCTTGACCGGGCCCGCTTTGTTGCAGGATATTATTACATGGCCCTGCAGAGGAACCTGCAGATCCTCGGGGCCTTCGGTTATTTGACCACGGTACGTAATAAGCCATTTTTCCGGGATTATATACCTCCAGCCCTGCACACCTTGCACGATCTGTTGAGCCAGCCGGACGGCCGTCGTTTTCCGCGGTTGCGGTCCATTGCCGCGGGCGCCTGTGAGGCGCTGTGTCGTAAAGAGAGTCAGGAAAAGGACCCTACCCCATGATCAACCCCATTCCGATTGTGGCCTTGGTCGGCCGCCCCAACGTGGGGAAGTCGTCACTGTTCAACCGGCTGGCCCCCCGGAACAAGGCCATTGTTGATCCTACGCCCGGCGTTACCCGGGATCGTCATTACCAGCGGGTCACCTGGGAGGAAAAAGAGTTCATCCTGGTCGACACCGGCGGTCTTGAAACCGACAGCGATGACAGCATGGCCGGCAGTATTCAGGAACAGACCTGGCAGGCGGTGCAAGAGGCCGACGTCATCCTCCTGGTGCTGGACGGCAAGGAGGGCCTGGCCGTTGAAGACTACCGGGTGGCGGATCTCCTCCGCCGCAGTGCCAAACCAGTGTATTACCTGGTGAACAAGGTGGACGGCCCCGAGGTTGAGGAGACCTTGCTGCCGCAGTTCTATGAGTTGGGCGCGGACCGTTTGTGGCCAGTATCGGCGGCGCACGGTTATGGGTTTAAAACCTTTTTCGACCACCTGGCCAGCCACCTGGTCTTACCCGCGGTCCTGGACAGTGCCGTGCCCGAAGACACCATTCGTCTGGCCTGTCTGGGTCGACCCAATGTCGGCAAGTCCTCCCTGGTGAACCGTCTGCTCGGCCAGGAGCGCATGGTGGTATCCGCCATACCCGGCACCACCCGGGATGCGGTGGACACCCTGCTTGAAAAAAACGGCAAACGCTATCTCCTGATCGACACGGCGGGTATCCGCCGCAAGGGCAAGGTCCGGGAGAAGCTGGAGAAATTTTCCGTGATGGGCGCCCTGGGCACTCTGGAACGCTGTGATGTTGTCCTGATTATCATCGATGCCGAAGAGGGGATCACCGAGCAGGATACCAATGTCATCGGCTACTGCCACGAGCGGGGCCGCGCCTGCCTGCTGGTGGTGAACAAGTGGGACCTGGTGAAGGGCGATCCGCGTCGTCAGAAGTATCTGTCCGAGGGGGTGGAGCGGGCCACCACCTTTATCGGCTATGCGCCTACCCTTACCATCTCGGCCCTCACCGGCAAGGGGGTTGAGAAGATCCTGCCCATGGTACGGGTCGTGTACGACCAGTACTGTCAGGAGTTTACCACCGGCCGGTTGAACCGCCTGCTGCAAGAAGCGGTGCTTGCCCATTCGCCTCCCCTGTACCGGGGCCGGCGGGTGAAGCTCTACTACACCACCCAGTTGACCAGCAAACCACCGACCTTTGTGGTTTTTGCCAATTATCCGGATGGTCTGCATTTCTCCTATCACCGCTATCTGATGAATTTTTTCCGCAAAGGGCTTAAGATTGACAAGGCGCCCCTGCGGGTCTTTTTCAGGGAGAGGGCACGTAAAAAATATGACTGACCCGGGCCGCCCCTCGTTCTCCGCCATCCTGGCGCTTGACGAGGAGATGCTGTTGCAGAAATTTTTGTCCACTGTCGCCGGAGTTGGACTGCAAGGCGCCGAGGCCCAGGCCGGGACGTGGCGCGCCGTGCTCCGGGAGTTGCTGGCCGCTATCCGGCAATGGCGCGCGGGCCATGGCCCGGATGCAACCGAGGCCGGCGCCGGCCTGCCGCCAGATCAGGCGGTTAGTCAACTCGGGGTCCGCCTCTCCGACCTGGCTCACGACCAGGGTATCGTCTTTGCCACCTTTTTCCCTGGCGTTAAGCTGATCGGCCAGCTCTGCGCCGCTTGTTTGCAGGACCAGGGCGGCACCCTGGTCCAACTCGCCGATTTGCGAGGCTTTTTTGACCAGATGGAGACCGGCCTTTGCGGCCACTGGCTGGCGGTGGAAGCCGATCATTATCACAAGGAACTACGACAGGCGCGCTACCATCTGCTGCATGAGAAGCGGCGTTACTTTGTCGTGTTCCAGCGCATGGCCGAGCCCGCCTTTGTGGTGGATGACCGCCTGCGTATCATCGATGTGAATCAGGCCTGCCTGGAGTTCTTTGGCGGCAGCTCCCAGGAGTTGATCGGCAGGGCGTGCTGCGACCTTTTGGGTTACAAGGCATGTCAGGCTTGCGCCTTGGAGGAGGCCCTGGCGGCGCAGACCTCCTTTTCAAATATCGAGGTGGCCATTATTGTGGGTGAACAGGAGAAGACGGTGTTCATGAACGGCACCTTCCTGGGCGACATCAATCACGAATATCCGGGCATTCTGGTCATCCTCAAGGACATCACGGACAAAAAGGCCACCGAAATGGCGCTTTGTGAGTCGGAGGAGAAGTACCGCTCCCTGGTCGAGAACGTGCCGGATGCCGTTTGGCGCGCCGACCACAGCGGCCGTTTCCTCTTCATCAGTCCCAATATTCAGCGGCTCTGCGGCTATCCGGCCAGCGAGTTCGCGGCAACGGGCCTGGCCGGTTCACCCCATATTCATGCCGATGACGCGGCAGGAGTAAGGCAGGCATTGCAGCGCTTCTTCGCCACGCCGGGAACCGCCTTTGATGTGCAATATCGTTTTCTCACCTGGCAGGGCGAGTGGATCTGGCTGCACGACCGGGCCGGGCAGCCGTATGAGAAGGACGGCGTCTGGTATGCCGACGGGGTGGTTTCCGATATCACCGCGCTGAAGCGGGTGGAGGAGGAACTGGAGCGGCACCGCTCGCGGCTGGCCGAGCTGGTGGAGGCCCGCACCGAGGAGCTGCGCACCGCCAATCTGCATCTGCAGAAGGAGGTGGCGGTGCGGGAAAGGGCCGAGGAGGAGCTTACCGAACTGGCTGTGCGCTTGCAGCGCTCCAACCGTGAACTTGAGCAGTTCGCCCATGTGGCCTCCCATGATCTCAAGGAACCCCTGCTCCTGATCATCGCCTTTTGTCAGAAGCTCATCGACCGATGTTACCTGGCCCTCGACAGCAAGGGCCGGCAGTACGTTGACCGGGTGCAGCGGGCCGCCGGCAAGATGCAGACACTCATCGATGACCTCCTGCAGCTCTCCCGCATTGCGCGCAGTGAGCGGGCCTTGGTGCCCATTGACTTGAATACCCTGGTGCAGGAGGTGGTCGATGATCTGGAGGAGCAGATCAAGAAAGAAAACGCCACCATCAAGTTGGCGGTTCTGCATGATCTGGAAGGCGACCGGGTGCAGGTGCGCCAGCTTTTTCAGAACATCATCGCCAATGCCCTAAAGTTCCGCAAGGCGAATCGTCCGCCGGTCGTGCAGGTGCGCAGTCGCCTGACCGAGGACGGCATGTGCGAGATCATGGTGGAGGACAATGGCATCGGTTTTGATGAAAAGTATCTGGCCCGCATTTTTACCCCCTTTGAACGGCTGCATCCCAGCAGCAAGTATGAAGGGAGCGGCATCGGTCTGGCCACCTGCTCTTCCATCGCCACGCGGCACGGCGGGGAGATCACGGCGCGCTCGGTGCCGGGCAAGGGGTCGGTCTTTATCGTGCGGCTGCCCCAGCACCAGGGAGCCAAACCGCGGCAGCATGGATAATTTGTCATGCACCCCGTGTCGGCCCCGTAACCATGAAAGTCATCCTGATTGCCGCCATCACCTTGTGCGGCCGGATCAGCCCGGCCACCATGGGCAGTCCGGAAGACCGCCGGTTGCTCGAGCGGATGCGCCAGGAAACCGACGCGAGCCTGATGGGGGCCGACACCCTCCGGAACGGCGACCCCGAGATGCGGGGCCCGGGCGGCGTGCTTTTCGGCGACCGACTGCGGGCCGTGGTCAGCGGTTCCGGGGACTTTCCCTGGCAAAAGAAACAACTCTTCCAGAAAGGGCCGCCACCGCTGATCTTTACCGGCCTGGAGATGGCCGCTGTGCTTGGCCGGCGTTTCGGGGAGCGGGCCGAGGTGCTCGGCCTGGCCGCCGGCCCCTGCGGCCTTTTACTGGCCCCGGCCTTTGCGGCATTGGCCAGCCGCGGGGCGCGCCGGGTGCTGGTGGAGGGCGGCGGCCGGCTCAACTACGCCTGCCTGGCCGAAGGGCTGGTGGACGAGCTGATGGTAACCTTGTGCCCCCGCCTCTCCGGCGACCGGCATGCCGCTTCCCTGGCCGATGGCCCCACGGCCCTTGGCGACCCTTTTCTGGATTGTGAGCTGCTCGCCGCCCGTCAGGGAGAGCAAGGCGAGATGTATCTGCGCTACCGCATGCGGAGATAAAGGAGCATCCCTTGGAACGCAAAGACCTGGCCATTCTTTTTTCCGGCGGCACAGATTCCCTGGCCCTTTACGCCCTGGCCGCGGCCGGTCGCCACGCCAGTCTACCCCGTCCCCGTCATATTCACCTCCTCCACATGTTGAACGGCATGGAGCGCTTTGCCGATTTTCCCAGGCAACGCTTTGAGGTTGCCCAACGGATTCTAAAAAAGCAGGTGACGGCACCGGACGATTTGGCCGAGGCGACCATGGTGGAACTGGATATGGGTCGCCTGTTCCAAGGCTTGTGGCTGGATCGCTACGAGGAGATCATGCCGCGTTATGGCGGCAAAAATTTGGTCTGTGTGGCCTGCAAGGTGGGCATGCATGCCCGGTCCGTGCTTTATGGCGTGGAGCATCTGGTGCCAATGGTTGCGGTCGGCTACACCAAAAAGCAGCGGCATTACCCGGAGCAGACCGCGGTTTTCATGGAGAAGATCGCCGCCT
>Ga0100394_1002621_pt1 | contig 14859 bp, 17 predicted proteins | sample CryGeymeta201518_FD_81549 | JGI IMG/M metagenome (GOLD analysis project Ga0100394, IMG submission 81549) | Groundwater microbial communities from Crystal Geyser aquifers in Utah, USA - Crystal Geyser metaG 2015-18 | ecosystem: Environmental > Aquatic > Deep subsurface > Groundwater | place: USA... | reverse complement strand
CGAGTCATCCAAGATCTCCGAAAGGATGCTGGATACGAAGTTTCTGACCGAGTACGAGTCGCTCTCCATGGAGAAAAGATGGAGAAAATTCTTTCGCTTTTTGCAGACTACATCACTTCGGAGACACTTTCCGTCATCGATGAGAATCTCGTAGAAGGGGATATCTCCCGTGAGATGGATGTGGAAGGAATAATAGTGAGGGTTGTGGTGAAGAAATAAAAAAAACAAATTAAAATAATCCCACAAGAAATTCTCGTGGGATTATTTATTACGCGATTGTCAATATTTCAAACCCATTTTCTGTTACGAGAATTGTATGTTCAAACTGGGCGGAATCGCTTGCATCCTTGGTCTTGACTGTCCATTTATCGGGCATAAGTTTGGTCTGGTGAGCCCCAGTATTAATCATAGGTTCTATCGTGAAAATCATCCCTGGTTCTATGAGTTCCCCGGAATCTTTCGGTGCTTTATGATATACATACGGTTCTTCATGGAAAGCAACTCCGACCCCGTGCCCAGTATATTCCCGAACGACCGAATATCCATGTCGTTCTGCATGACGAGCAATCTCATATCCGATATTTCCGAATCGATTTCCTGGGTAGACTTGTCCTAGTCCTATTTCTAGGCACGTTCGTGCCATATCGATAAGTTTCTCTCGTTCTTTGGATATCTTCCCGACTCCAAACATTCGGGAAGTATCGCCGAAATATCCATCGACAATCGTTGTCACATCTACATTGATAATATCTCCTTCTTTCAAGATTTCTTTCTTGGACGGGATTCCATGACAGATGACGTCGTTGGCGGATATGCAAGTATATCGCGGATATCCGTGATACCCGATACAAGCGGATTTCCCGCCATGATTCAGGATATAAGTATTGCAGATTTGGTCGAGTTCTTCTGTAGAAACCCCTGGTTTTATATAGGGTTCTATTATGTTCAGAACCGATGCTGCAAGTCGGGACGACTTTCTGATTCCTTCAATCTGTTCTGGAGTTTTTATGATGATTTTCGGTGTTTTTGCCATATTTTTATGATTAATTTTCTACAATAATCTCAGTATTTCTTTCTCAAATTCTTCTGCTTTTCTTTCAAGTAATTCTTCAGAGATTGTATCCATAGAATGTGCGAGCTTATTCCGAAGCTTATGAAGACTCCAAATAGTATTGAGATCATGTATCACTCGTGGCTTCGCCTTGAGCTGATCTCCGACATTTCCAGAGTATCCATAATCTTTGAGGATATGGTGCAAAACCACATCGTATTTCATAATCCGTTCCGATGGAGAAGGGAAGTCCGAGATTTTCTGAATCTCTTTCCGATAATAATTCTTCTTGTCTTTCCTGAGCTCTTTTTTGGAAGAAAATCGGAAAGTCAGAAACACTCCGACGAGGAGTATAAGGATTATGACAGTGAGAAAAAAGTATTCCATGAATAATGAACTCAAATTATAAGCTTTTGAATTTATCAAAAACGAAGTAATTCGAGTGAAAATCGAGAACCGGAATGAGACGTACGAAGATAGTACGACGAATGAGGAATCGGAGATTTAAGCTCGAAGAACGAGTTTTTCATAGATTCAAACTACATTCATGGGAAGTTGAGACCCATATCTCCCATAACTCCCTTCATTTTTTCTGCAGCGATTTCCTGTGATTTCTTAAGTCCTTTATTGATTGCTTCCAATGCTGCTTTTTCAAGACGAGCATTGTCTTTGAGGAGAGTTTCATCTTCAATCTCTACTTTAATACATTTCATCTGTCCATCGATAGTAACTACGAATCCGTCGGATTCTGCTTCTATGTGAATATTACTAAGTTCATTTTGGATTTTAGATGCTTCTTGTTGGAGTTTCATAAGTTCTTTTGCTTTATTGTAGTCCATATTTTGTGATAGTTATGAGTAAAACAGAGGCAAGTATAAAAAGAAGTCTTTTTTTTGCAAATATTTTTACAATATGATAAACTAACATTGTTGTCCGAAAAAAACGGATTTTATTCTTAAATTTTTTCTTTATGGGATTTTTTGATAATGTTCTCGATGAACAAGCTACCAGTACGGATGCTTCATCCTCTTCTGTAACAAAAGATGAACAGGATGGTTCTTTTCTTATTATCGATGATAATATGAATGCGAATTCTCTTCCAGATACTGCTGTACAACTTTTTGATACAACCACAGAAACTGAAGTAACTCCAGTAGTCGAGACTTCGATTTCCTCCGATTCTACTGCATCTGTAATAGAAGACTCTGAAGTTCTGTCAGAAAAGGAAAATATTCCGTCTTCAGAGATTTCATTCTTTGATTCGCCAGTAGTTGATGTAGAAATGACTACGCCTGCAGTATCCATAGAGGAAGATGTAATTGAACTTCCAAAAGAAGTTGTTGCAACCGCTATTGTTGAGGAAATTACTGAGCCTGTTCAAGAGGCTGTAATGTTCGATATTGCTCCATCTGTGGAGATTGCAAAAGAACAGATTGTCTCTCTCGAAAAAAATGATATTTATGCTCCACTTCGAAAAGCTATCAATGAATATGATACTATTCTCGCTTCTCATGCTCAAATTGCCGATATAAAAGATAAAGAAATTACTGAATATGAGGCACAGATTATTCAAGCAAAAGAGATTGAAAAACAAACTATTGAAGCAGCCAAAAAACTTGCAAAAGAAGCTATTGATAAAGCGAAAATATCTTCCAAAATAGCTCTCGAAGAACGTGAAGCTTTGACAGCAGAGATGGATCGAGTTAATAAAATGAAGGATATTTTTTCTGCACAACTCGTTTAAATCTTTGATTCACAACAATTATTGTATATAATTGCCACATTTAAAAATAATTATCAATACATATGAGTGATACGACAGAAAAACCAGAGATTGAAGGGATTCTTGCCTATGCTATCAAGATAAAAGCATCAGATATTCATCTCGGGGAAGGGGATTTTATCGGATTCCGTGTTCATGGGGAAATCGGAAAAATGTCCCAGGGTGGAGAACAAGCGAAAGTTTCAAAAGAAATGATTCATAAACTCACTTTGGAACTTCTTCATGGAGATAAACACAAATTCAATGAATTCCTCGAAAGACACGATATGGATTTCGCGTACGTTTCTGCGGATGGAACACCATTTCGTGTAAATGGTTTTTTCAAACTCGGACGAATCGGATTCGTTCTCCGTCGTATCGAACGAGATGCGAAAAAGATGGAAGATCTCGGACTTCCGTCCGGAGTTGCGAAGATTCTCACAGCAAAACAAGGACTTTTTCTTATTACTGGGCCAACAGGATCCGGTAAATCGACCACCATGGTTTCTATTATCGATCGTATTAATGAAGAACGTCAGGAACATATCATTACTATTGAGGATCCAGTGGAGTTTATCTTCACGGATAAAAAATCCATCTTCTCACAACGAGAAGTCGGACGTGATACAGATTCCTTTATCGCAGCAATCCGTGCAGCGATGCGAGAAGATCCAGATATCGTTATGGTAGGGGAGATGCGAGATAAGGAAACGGTTGAAGCTGCTATGAATCTCGCAGAAACGGGACATCTTGTTTTTTCTACGCTTCATACTTCCGGTTCGGTTCAGACCATCAATCGTCTTATTCAGTTTTTTCATCCGGATATTCAGAATCAGGTTCGAGTTCGTTTGGCAGACTCGCTTCTCGGAGTTCTCTCCCAACGTCTTCTCCCAAAAGCGAATGAACCAGGTCGAGTCGGTATCCATGAACTTATGTTCATAACTCCCGCGATCAAAAATCTCATAAAATCCGGTGATTTTGTTCAGATTAATAATAATATTGAATTAGGGTCTCAAGAAGGTATGATTACAATGCGAAATTCCGCTGATTTACTCCGTGATCAATGAATCGTGAGAGAAGAAGATTACGCAGGATTTTTCACAAATGATGATTAATCTAAAAACTCTTAGAGAATATCTAAGAGTTTTTTTTTGACCTTCAGTATTTTTTCTATACACTGGAGCTAATTTCAGTTACCATTTCTTCTATGAATAAAATCCAATGATTTGTAATTTACATCCTTCTTTCTTTTGGGATTTTTTGCAATCTCTCTCCGCTCACATTTGCAGGAGTTGCAAATATACCCGGAGCAAACGAACTTAAAACGGTTTCCGCTGGGCCAATTAATGGCACAGGTACCAATGATAGTTTAGACAAACTCCAGACAGGTATACTCAAAGCTCTCCATACCGTAAAAGTGGTTATCAGTTTTCTCGCTGTCATCTACATCGTTTATGCTGGTACCATGATGATAGTCGCTATGGGTGATGAGAAAGCTATCTCTTCCCAGAAACGACAGCTTATGTACACGCTCGTCGCATTTCTTTTTATAAATATTCCTGGTGAAATCTATACACTTTTTGCGAAAAAACAAGTCTCGAGTGTTACACAGAATATCTCAGGAAGTTACACTGCTAATATTACAAGCGGTTCAAATATTTTTATGAATTTCTTTGAATGGAACTCAACAGTAGAAAATGGAATTCTTTCATTTTTCCGTATCGGTATCATCGGAGCATCTGTATTTATGTTTACGCTCGCAGCTTTCCATCTTATAACTTCTTCTGGTAATGAAGAAAGAGTCAAACAAGCAAAAGGACGAATACTCTATGGAACACTCTGACTTATATTTCTCGGGGTTATCCAGTCATGGGTAAGTGTCGTGTATAGCGGAGATATCGGGGCAGGACAGGGGATTTTCGCTCAACTTTCTAACCTTGCTCTCTTTTTTGCAGGACCGACAGCTATATTCTTTCTTCTTCTTGGAGGGTATTATTATATCACATCTGCTGGCGATGAAGAGAAGGCCAAGAAAGGGAAGTCTATCGTTATCAATACTTTCATTGCGGTTATCATACTCCTTGCTAGTTATGCATTCCTCAAGGATTTGGCAGATTTCAAACTCTAAAACACTATTTCTCATCTAAAATCTATGAAAAAAATTCTTCTTTTGTCTCTTGTTTTTCTCAGTCTTTTCGCTTCAGGAAATGTTTTTGCAACCGAAACAAAAGTTGTTGTTACGGAACAGATTCCTGGTATGGATTGTGTTTCCATTGGAGGAACTACTCTGGAAACAAGGAAATTTGAATGTACTATTAAAGACGGTTTCGGTTCTGTTATGGATATTTTTAAAGGACTTATCAAGTATGCAACCTTTATTACCGCACTTATAGGAGTTCTAATGCTCGTGGTTTCCGGTATTCAGTACTCCATAGCTGGAGCGGACAAAGACGCTGCCGGACATGCAAAAGCAAGAATCACGAAAGTACTCTCGGGTATTGTTCTCCTGTTTTTGATTGGTCTCATACTCAACAGTGTCGCACCATGGATCTACCGATAGAGAATTTCTGCAAAACGTAAAATAATCCGCCATTTGGCGGATTATTTTTGTTCTAGCATAAGTTTTATCAATATCACAAATTTTGTTATTTGCAAAAACCATTTTTTACAACAAAACTTGCATTTCCATTTATTATCCATAATATGGTCGAAATAATTCACATAACTTACATTATGTGAAGCGATAGAAATATCTTACTTTCGTTCCCTTTCGATACGTCTATGAATTTCGTCCGTGTTATCGATGACTTTCTCATCTATATAAGAATACATAAAAACTTGAGTCCGAAAACAGTTGAACAATACGAACGGCATTTGGTGAAGTTTCTCTGGCACTTGGTTCCGGAGATTTCTAAATTCGAATGAAAACTTGTCGACCATGAACTCGTTTTCCTCGAATCACCGGAAGATTCAGTAAAACGCTCACAAAAGAACATTTTAAAACGCTTTCTCCTTGATAACTGTCGCCTGGAACTCGAAAACGTCAAAATAAGCGATTTAAATGAGTTTCGGCTTCATATAGCGGAAAAGTGACTATCAGTAAAGACGGTGAACGCTTATATGATCACTTTTCGGGCTTTTTTGAAATTTTGTCGAAAACAATGATATGAATCCATCGATCCAGTTTCGGTTGATCTCATAAAACAAAAAGATCGCGAAGTAACTTTTCTCGACGCTCCGGAAATCGTCAGGATTTTCGAACAGATTGATACGACGACGATTAGGTGAAAACGCGATGCTGCAATTATTGAATGTATCTATTCAACCGGTTTACGTATTTCTGAATTGACCGCACTCGATAAATCGGCAATCAATTTGGATACGCGCGAGTTCAGCGTTCGCGGAAAATGAAGCAAAATCCGCACGGTATATTTGACTGATTTGGCTGTAGATAAAATCAAAACCTATTTGGAAGCTCGAAGAGCCGAACTTGGCGAGAAAGATACGTTCAATTCCCTCTTTATCCGTCATAATTTTAGTACTGATAATGTCTATTCAAAATCAGTACATTGAAATGATGTTATAAAAAAGCCTTTGATTGATGCAGATGTGCGACTCTCTCGGTTTTTCATCACCAATAAGATCAAGGAATATGCACTTCGAGCAAATATCATAAAAGAGATCTCGGCTCACACACTCCGACATAGTTTCGCGACGACTCTCCTCACGAACGGCGCTGATATCCGAGCTATCCAAGAACTCCTTGGACATGCGTCCATTACAACAACCCAGGTTTATACTCATATGACGAATTCAAAACTGAAAGAGATTCATGGAAAATTTCACAGATAAGAAAGCATTAAAAAAAACAATCCGCCGTGGTGGATTGTTTTTTTAATTGAGAGAAATTTTATTAATTTCCTTTAAAGAAAGCAAATCGTCGTCGCATAACGAGAAATCCAATGAAAGCAGATAGTGCAAGAAGTGCGAACAATTGTGCTGGGCCTGTTTTGACATTGGTAACTTCTGTAAGGTATGGTGATTCTCATTCCCCATTATTACAAACCCCAGTAACAGCAAAATCATCATATTTTACCGTATCTTTTGCAATATGGATTGTATAGTTGTTTGTCGGAACATTCTCGATAAATATATATTTTCCATCAATATCTTTTTTATAGACATTGTATCCGCTTGTTGCATCTGGTGTAGCATCCCAAGAAAGAATAGTCGTTCCATCACGTTCTGTAGTATTAAGTCCAGCGATATTAGAAACCATACACTTAGAAGCCGCAGCAAGAGAAAGATCGACTACGAAAATATCTGAAGCTTTCATTCCTGCAAGTTCTTTCCCGTCTTTATCGAGACCAAGGATACGGAAGTATTTTGTTTCTGGGTCAAGATTAGCAATATACCATTGATACATACCACTTGCTGTTTTAATCTTCTCTTTATCGAAAGTAATGGATTCTTTTGAGAGAGTTCCACTCTCTGTTCCATATTGGAATTTAAATTTTGCGAGTTCTGTTGGCTCAGTTTCAACTCCAAAAGTGAAAGTCACTTTCTTTGGAACAACCTCAGATTTTATGTTCTTAAAAGGATTTGGAGCCTCGGTTGTTTCAATGGTTGCAGCAGCTACCTTTGTAGTAATCTTCCCGAGACTATTTTTGAGACTTACACTTACCTGGAAACTTCCTGTTGCAGTCGGTGCAGTAAGAGTTCCTACATAGATACCGTCCTTTGTTTCTTTAAAAGTTCCAGTACTATCTCCAATAGTAGCAGTTACTTCTTCGAGTTTCGCTTCAGCGGAGATTTCTAAATTGAGAAGAGTTCCAACTGCTACTTTTGAACCTTCTTTGACAGTAACTGTATTAAAAATTGGTCCACCGGCACTAACCTTAAAAGAAATTTTTGCAGATTCTCCAATAACCGCATCGGTTCCGTCGAGAAGTTTTATTTGAAGTATATTTTGTTCCTGGTCTATATTCTTAAGCTCATAGATAAATTTTCCATCATCGCCTGTTTGAGTCTCCCCTGCTTGTTTCCCATTAAGCCAGATTTGAATCTTACTATTCTTTTTTGCAGAACCTGTAACGGTTGTCGAATCCGATGGAATTTCGGAATTATTATCAGGACTCGTTACGGTCACGGTTTCATTTCCTGTAGCCGATGAATTATTAGCTACAGTAACCGTTACGGATGCTGTACCTTCAAGATTATCATCTTCCGCATCGATGACAGTGATTTTCATTTTCCCTTCTTTCGTAAAAGAAAGTCCTTTCGAGAAAGTTATAACTCCTTGATCAGAATTTTTAAATGTATATCCATCATCAACATATGGGATAGTTGCTCTAGAATCATTATCTACAACTATATAGATAGTCCCCAGATAGTCCTTCTTAATAGCTCCTGATTTATCAAGAACTTTTACGACCACATCAGTTGCTTCTCCGATTTGAATCGGAGATTTAATAGAGACTTCAAAATGATCAGCTTTGGCAGAAGTTGTTGTATCATTTGCTGCAAAAGCAGAGAAGAATGAAAAACTAAATGAACTTATGAGAAGAATTGTGAGTATTTTTTTCATAAAAGGAACGTGAGAAATATATAAGGAAAGTGATGTATATGGGCTCAATATATCGAAAATCATCACTCATGTCAAACAAATACTATTTACTATTTTTTAATATATCTTATATTATACTTTATATAATATATATTCTCTCTTGTCTATCAGGAAATTCGGTATATTCTGGGTTGTGATAAATAGTTGACGATTTCAGGCATGTACGACTATGGATTCTATATGTTCGAAGTCGAGTTCAGAAAAAAGATCATCAAGAAGAAGGATGGTTTCTTTTTTGGATGTGTTTTCAATAAACTCTATTAAAATATATTTAAGACCGATGAGGATTGTTTTGTTTTCCCCTCGCGACAAATATGTTTGGGAAGGAATATTTCCGGAAATAATACATTGAAAATCATCCAGATGTGGACCTATATACGTATGTCATGTCATAATATCGCGCTCTTTATTTTCCTGAAGATATTGCATCATACTTGATTCTATATTTTCCAGATTTGTTTTTGTTATGTACTCAAATACAAGCGTATATTTCCCTTCCAGGAGTTTTTCAATTGATGAGAAATGTTCCTTTATGAACCTTGTGAGTTTTTCCCGATAAAAATAGTAGGATTTTGCCCGCTCTATAAAAAGAGTATCCCAAAGACTCAAGGTTTCCCGAGTACTTGTTCCTTCTCGGATCTGCTTTAGCAGACTATTTCTATTCTTGAGTGCGAGATGGTACTCCCGTTTTATTTTCCCAAATTCTGGGTAAGCAAGTAGCAATGCTTCATCAAGAAAATCCCTCCTGAGACTCGGACCGAGATAGAGAATATTCATTTCCATTGGAGAAAACAAAACCGCTCGAATAGGGAGAAGCTCGAGATGTCTGGTTCTCGTGATAACGGATTCTTGAGAAAGGAAATGGACTTTTCATTCCTCTTTCGTATAACCGATCCTTCCATTGTACGGAAGATTGTTTTTTAAAAACTCTCCACCAATGGAAAGTATTCAGGAATCGGTCGGAACGAGTTGTAAAAAAACTCTTTCTGGAGCTGGAATACCATTTACAAAAAGATAAATCGCTTCGAGAATATTAGTTTTCCCTGAGCCGTTTGGTCCAGTGAGAATATTCTTTTCTCCCCAAGAAAAAACCCGATTCACATGATTTTTGAATGAATCGAGAGTAAGAGAAGTAAGCATAAGGATAGTGAGATTATATTTCATTCAATTCAACTATGCTCGGATTCCGAGACTGTCGACAGCTATCTGGTGATGGATGATTTTTTGTGGAGAACAAGCGAGAAGCGCTTCACGATCGATATCCCGATGTTCTTCATCAAGTCGCGGAATAAGTGAATTTTCGATATTATCTTGTACTTTCTGGAGCTCGGAATCTGGAACACTACTCAATACATCTATGTAACCGACAATGGAATTGAGGTCTTTTTGGTAATGTTCTATATCAGCGGGGGTTATATGAAGTTTCGCAAGACGTGCGATATGTGCAATTTGCTCTTGTGTTAAAGACATTTTTTAATATAATCAAGATTAAAGCTTTCTGTTTCATTATATAAATATATGGATAAAATCAAGGACAAAAATACGGATAATTCTTTTTTTTGACTGCGAGATAAGCTCTTTTCTAGTCCATTGGAACGAGCAAGTCTGTATCTTGGTATTGCAAAAAATCTTTTCATTTTCTCGGCATTTCTCTATTTTTCCGTATTTTTGATGACTATCAGTGGAATGCTTGTTGGATATACTGCTATGTTAACATATTTTCTCTATCCTGTATTTGTATTTTCCTGCATAGTTCTAATATACAACATCATTTCGTATGCTATAGTGATATATCTTGAAAAGTATCTATTTCTCAGATATATTATTTTTCTCTTCTGTAGTCTTGCTTTTCTCTATGTAGTAGGTAGCTATCTCTGAATATCTACTTTTCTTTCTTCTATAAATATCCATTTCCAAATTTCAGATCCTTTGATGGAATATTACAATATCTTTGTCGGGCATCTTAATTCGTTACTTATTATTCTATGAATAAAATAATACTTGCTTCTAGTCTTTTTCTCCTTATTTCTTGTGGTGCAACAACTACCACTCTTAATTCTACTTCATTTAAGGGGAGTGGTTTTACTATTGATATTCCGAGCATATGGATTGCTGTTGAAAAACCTGCTCTTCCTGTTCCAGCACAAGGTTCTATCGCACTTGCGGTTACATCAACAGATATTGTTTCCGGATACGCCAATAATATGAGTATATTGAAAGGAGGGCTTACGGAAGCTATTACTTCTAAAGATTATAGCATAACAAATTACGTTCATACAACCGCTGCATATCTGGATTTTGTGAAACTTGATGAGAAAGTGATCCGCTTTACTGAAGATAACGATACTTCCAATCTCTATATCTTTGAGGCAAAATACAATACCAATACTCCAAAGCAGAAATTCATTCAAACATCAAAAGTTTGCGATAACAATGTTTATCTCATAACTTTCGGTCTCGGACTTACCACTGCAAGTACGACAAAATACGAAGATTTAATCAAAACATTTACTTGCTCTCAGTAATAAAAATGAAACTTATCGTTTGACTTGGGAATCCTGGAAAAGAGTATACCACTACCCGACATAATGTCGGGTTTCTTTTCGTAGATTTCCTCCGAGACAAGTGGGGTTTCGAGGACTGGAAAGACTCCAAATTCAAAGGAATTATCTCCGAATGAATTATTAAATGAGAGAAAATCATCCTTCTAAAACCCACGACTTTTATGAATCTCTCGGGAGAATCGGTCTCAGTGATCGTGAATTTCTATAAGATTCCTCTCTCGGATATCCTTGTACTCTCCGACGATATCGATATGGATTTCGGTAAAATTCGCCTCCGCGAAAAAGGAAGCTCCGGCGGGCAGAACGGTCTAAAGTCCATTACTGAACATCTTGGAACCGACGGATTCTCACGCGTCAAGATAGGAATCGGTCGAGACGGTCGCTACAACGTCGCCGATTGGGTACTCTCGAAATTCAGCGATGAAGAATTAAAAAATTTAAGAGAAAAAATATTTATCGATGCTTGTGAAAATGTAAATAAGTGGTTACAATAAGCAAAGATACATTAATCCCCTATGAAAACTCCCACGCACATTTCCGAAATTCTCGCCACTCTCCCCTCTTCTCCATGAGTTTATATCATGAAGAATAAAAAATGAGTGATTATTTATGTGGGGAAATCAGTAAGTCTCCACTCAAGGATAAGTTCATACTGGGCAGATGAAAAACGCCTGAATTTCGCGAAACGCTCGATGATTACGCAAGTTCAGGATATCGAAGTAATCGAGACCCGAAATGAGCTCGAAGCGCTCGTTCTTGAGACGAATCTCATTAAAGAAAACCAACCAAAGTATAATATACTTATGAAAGATGGAAAAAATCTCGCCTATGTTCACATAACGAACGAGATGATTCCAGAAGTTATCAAAACCCGCAATAAGAAAGACAATGGAATATATTTCTGACCGTATACCGCTGGAGCGAACGTGACTGAGATTCTAAAAGTTCTGAAACGGATTTTCTCTATTCGGAGCTGTCGAGTGGAGTTTATAGAAAAAGACGGGAAAATTTCCATCGGCAATAAAACGGGGCGAAGTATCCCTTGTCTGGACTACTCCATCGGACTCTGTCCTGCACCCTGTTTATTGACCGAAGAAAAGATAAAAATCTACCAGGATAATATCGCTTCTTTGAAACAGTTCCTCTCGGGGAAAAGTCTCGCGGTCATCGAAGAGCTTCGTGCTCGGATGCTCTCAAAAGCCAAAAAACTCGAATTCGAGGAAGCTCAGAAACTCAAGCTCCAGATTGAACAGATCGAGAAACTCTGAACCAAACAGATTGCTCGAGATAGTATCCCTGGCGATTACGATGCGATTATCTCCATAGAAAAATACCACAAGAATTTCATCGGACTTACAGAAATCCGTTCGGGACATATCATCGGAGTGTCACAAATCGAAGTGGAAAATCATCTGGAAGAAACTCCCGAGGAAGTTCTCTCTGTTTTTCTCGCAAAACGATACCTGACGGAAAATATTCCCGCGAGTGTGAAGATACTTCTCAGAAAAGAACCAGAAGATACGGTCTTATCGAACGCTTTTTCCGAAAGAAAAAGAGAGATGGAATTTCCTCAGATCGGGCCCAAGATGGAAATCCTCCAGTTTGCCGAATACAATCTTCTCTCTTTTGCTCAGCGCGAAGAAATCCGCTCGCTTGCGGTCAAAGCTCCAACTCGCGGAACACAAGTCCGTATTCTTGAGCGACTCGGATATGAAGCGAAAAGGTCTTGAGAGTTGGTGTTCGAATGTTATGATATTTCCCATACTCACGGTCAATTCACTGTCGCTTCAAGGTCTGTTCTAGTAAATGGAAAAAGTGAACCTTCAAGATACCGAAAATACAAAATAAAAACTCTCTCTCCTGGTCAGATTGATGATTTCGCTTCTATTCGAGAAGTTCTCTACAGACGTACTCTCGAAGGTATCGAACAAAATAACTTCCCCGATATGATTGTAATTGATGGAGGAAAATGACAACTCTCTTCGGCTCTCGAGGCTATGAATCGAGCTTGCGAATGAAAAGAAAATATCATTCTCCCTTACCTGTGTTCCATAGCTAAGCGTGAAGAAGAAATTTTCGTACCATATCAAAAAGATCCCATTCTTTTCGAGAAAGGTTCCATGGAACTGATGCTCTTCCAGAAACTCCGTGATGAATCGCACCGTTTCGCTATAGGTTTCAACCGAAGTAGTCGGAATAAAGCAATGAAAAAAAATATCCTCGAGGAACTTCCTGGATTCGGTCCAGTGGCTCGCAAAAATATATTGAAACTTGCTGGAAGTATCGAGAAACTTAACGAGGTTCCACGCGCGGAAATCGAAAAGATTCTGACGAAAAAACAAGTGGAGACACTCGAAGAACACGGATTAATCTAAATTTCCGCTATTTCCATTTTGACTTTTCCCTTCTTTTTTGTACACTCTCCGCATCTTTTATATCATTTCCTTACTTATGAAATTTAATCTCGACAATCTCGTAGCCGAATACAACAATCTGGATCATGAACTCGAAAATCCAGAGGTGTATAGTGACCCTAAACGTCTCAAAGAACTTATGCAAAAGAAGAAATCATTGGAACTTTCTGTAACTCTTTATCGTGAATACAAACAGGTTAACGAGAATTACAACGAGGCAAAAAACATTCTCGCAAATGAAAAAGATGCGGATATGATCGAGATGGCGAAAGAAGAAATAGAAAATTCCGAGATTCGCATCGAGAAACTTGAAGAAGAACTTAAGATTGCACTCCTTCCCAAGGATCCGAATGATGAAAAAAACCTTATTCTCGAGGTCCGAGCTGGAGCAGGTGGTGATGAAGCAGGACTTTTTGCTCGTGAACTCACGAATGCCTATATTCTCTTCGCCAAAGAAGAGGGGTATAATCTAGAAATCATCGATCAATCAGAGAATGAAGGTGGTGGACTCAAGGAGTGTATTATGAAAATCACCGGATTTGGTGCATATTCAAGGTTCAAGTACGAGGCCGGGGTTCATCGAGTTCAGCGTATTCCAGAAACTGAAAACAAAGGACGAGTTCATACGAGTGCTATCACGGTTGCGGTTCTCCCAGAAGTTGATCCTGTCGAGATAGTGATCCGAGATGAAGATCTCGAGATTATGGCGTGTCGTGCCAGTGGAGCTGGAGGTCAGAAGGTTAATAAAACTTCTTCCGCTATTCGAATGGTGCATATCCCAACCGGATTGGTTGTAGAATGTCAGGATGAACGAAGTCAACTTCAAAATAAGATGAAAGCGCTCGATGTTCTTCGTTCCCGAATCTATGCTCAGGAACAAGAAAAACAAGACCAAAAACTCGGAGCTGAGCGCCTCTCTCAAGTAGGATCTGGAGACCGAAGTGAAAAAATCCGAACCTACAATTTCCCTCAGGATCGTGTAACCGATCACCGAATCGGACAGAATTTTTCCAATATCCCCGCTATCATGGCCGGACGACTCGGACCTATCTTCGATGCCTGTGCCATCGCCGACCAGAGTGCGAAATTGGAGGCTGCGAGTAAAGCAAGTCGGGAGTAGGAGATTTTTTTACTATTTCATTTTTGTTAGTATGTGATTTCTTGATTCTATAGCCAATAATATTGATGTTGCATTTAATGGATCCAAAGAAGCTCGTGAAGAACGATTACAACAAGCGATAGAAAAGATTCCTGATCCTCGAGCAAAAGACATTGATTGGTCTCCATTAAAACCATCATGAACATGATTTGCTACACATGATTTGTAAAACTTAATCAGGTTGTGTAGAAAAGAATTACGAGTAAAATACGCAAGTCCAGTCGCGAATTTTAACTTCATAATCCTTTTCCAGTATGCACAGCCTAACGAAGATTACTCCTTT
>Ga0100394_1002619_pt1 | contig 14865 bp, 19 predicted proteins | sample CryGeymeta201518_FD_81549 | JGI IMG/M metagenome (GOLD analysis project Ga0100394, IMG submission 81549) | Groundwater microbial communities from Crystal Geyser aquifers in Utah, USA - Crystal Geyser metaG 2015-18 | ecosystem: Environmental > Aquatic > Deep subsurface > Groundwater | place: USA... | reverse complement strand
TAAATTCAATTTGTAATGTTAAAAGCTAGCTTTGTTTTGTTTAAACGAGTACATTTTTTTTTCCTGCGTTTAGACTAATGCGATGTAAAGAAAAAGAATATTACTAGAAAAATTAATAACGAAGTTATGTTAGTCCCAACAAAACCTAAATAAAATTTATTTTTTAGTGTTTTCCTGTAATTTTCCTTTTCGTTACGCAATGCTTCAGCTTGTCGTAGTTCTTCTTCTTGTCGTGCTTCTTCGGCTTCTCGTTTTGCCTTTGCTTGTAAAATAGAAGGAATGAGTGTATCGTGTGCGAGTTCGTAAATACGGCTTCCTCTGCTGTTGGTTTCAGTACGTAGAAGATGCTGTTTATCTACCAAAATTTTGAGCGTACTTTCCTCTACATAATCCGTAGAAGCTAAGGCATCTAAAGACACACGTTGTTCTTTTTTGATAAGCTCATTTTCTACAAATTTTCTGGCTCGTCGTCTTTCGTTTTCATCTGTAATTTGTGCAATGCTATCTTCATAAAACTGCAAGAAAATATCGTCCAGATTAGGAATGTCTTTTTCATCAATTTGGCTCAATCCTAAGTTTTCTAAGTGATTACAAAGGATTTGCAACTGTGTAGTTTCTACACTTTGTGTATTTTCCTTTGTTAGAAAGTTTAGAATTTTGTCTAAGGCTTGTGGCGTGTAAGTAAAGGCTTTACTGACAAAATTTTGGTCTTCTTTTTCGGCAGGTTTTACGATGGCTTCTTGTGCCTGTGTTCTGTCTAGTGGCAGAAGATTATAGCGATTATCCAAACAAAAAGGCAGGTGGTCTATGAGTTGATTCATCAGACTGTACCTATCTTCTCTAATAATGATGAGCATTTTCACTTTAGGCTTTTGCCATAAAAAATCCTCTTGTTCTTCGGTCAGTAAATCAATGTTTTGTTCCAAATTTTGCTCTATTTCTGCCGTTACATCTAGTGGAACTTCTCTTTGCAGTAGGTCTGCCATTTCCTTCTTAAACTCATAAATCTGTTCTGCTGGATAGCTAAAAATCTCTTCAAACTGGTCTAAAACCAACAAATAAGTTTGGTCTTCTTGAGCTTGTAGAGCTTTAAAGTCAAGCCAAAGAGAGGAATTATTGGGTAATAGCGTAGTGAGAAAAGAATTTTTTGTAGTAGCTACTTTAGGCAAAAACTCACGCAGCGTTTGGACAATAGAAGGCGATTTTCCTTCTTGATACGCACCAAAACGCACTTTTATAGGCTGCATTTCGGTACGCAAAAGAGGAAGCACACCTGCATTGACTAGCGAACTTTTGCCTAATCCTGAATTGGCATACAACAACGTTTGTTGTTTTCGTTTTATGAGTTGTGCAAAGCGTTCTTTTTCTTTATCTCTACCAAAAAAAACAGCCTGTTGTGATTCATCAAAAGGTACAACTCCGGGATAACGGCTTATTTTTTTACTCATCGTAATAAGGTTGATGTTGTTGGTACATTGGAGGATTTTGCTCTTCTGCCAAACGCAAAAGTTTTCCTAAAAGCAAATAGCGTTCTGCATAGCTTATAATGTGTTCAATGCGTTCACTTTTTTCTTGTCCACTAGCAAAGTTTTTATAAACAACTTCAAAATCAGGGTCTAACTGACACATTAAACGAAGATTGGTATCATCAAAACCATCAAAAAGCAAACTGTAAATATTATTTTTGTGGTATTTTTTGACAATTATTTCTTCTGTTGGTTTTCGAAGTTCGTCGCTTTCAAATTCAGCATGTAATTCTTTTACAAAATCATCAATTTGATTTTCTTCAATAAACTCTACTTTGAAATACTGCTCGTACACATTTTGCCATTGGTGTTTTGCACCTTCTGTGCTTAGTGCCAAGGCTTCATAGGCATCGTACTCAAAACCGATATTGAGTAAATTAAGCACTAACTGAAAATACCATTTATCAAAATCACAACCCAAAAAAAGGATATAATCGTATTGGTCTTTATCAAGTACATCAGCAAACACTTTTTGCAACTGATTGCCGTCTGCGTGTACATGCTTGATATAATCAAACAAATCGTAATGAGAAATAATAAGACTTTCTGGGTCTTCGGTGCAGCCAAAAATATGATAAATGAGTGGATTTTCGGCTGTAAAGTCCGTTTTATTGAGAGGTGTATTTTTCCAATGCGAATGCGTATGAAGAAAATTTTGATTTTTAAACGTATTGACTAAAGTCATGTCTGGTGCAAGACAAACAAAAGTATGTAGTGGAATTTGAGAGAGTTTAAAAAGCGTTTCGCTACTAAAATCTTGCTCATAAAAAGGCTTTGCCTTTCTACGTATCTTGTTTTTGGCACTTTTTGATGTAAAAATCAAAAAGTTATCTTCGGCATTGTATGCACTAATATCTCGCTTCGATTCTTCTGAAAGCTGCTGAAAATAGTCACGCTCACGGTTCAGATTGCCGTAATTTACGGTTAGGCTATGTCCTAAGAACATAACTACACGATTTTCCAAGATAGCTGCTTTGATGTCTGGTATGTCCATAAGTTTGTTTTCTGTATTGAAACATACCAATATACATACCTTTTACCTTAAAAAACAAATAGATAAAGTTGAAAGTTGATTAGTACGTATTTATTTTTTACGATTTAAAAGTAGGGTTTGTGCTGATTGAAGGTTTCGGTATTTTGTTCTTCGGCAGCTAATAAAAGTGTTTCCATTTTGAGAAATTCTTTACAATGGGAAATAAGTTTCATGATGCGTTCTTGTTTGCTCTGCCCATTAGTGAAATTTTGATGTACTTGTTCGAAATGAAACATAGCCATTAAATTGATATTTTCGTCCGAAAAACTCATGAGTAAGCGATTGATGTTAGCTAATTTATAGCTTTTAGGAGTTGAAATTATGTTGGTTGTTGGATTTTCATTTATAACGAGCAGTTGCTTTTCCAATTCTTCTATGCGTTTTTTTAGTTCAAATTTAGCTTCTGCGTTGGAGGTAATTACTAATTCAGTACGTAGATAGGCAATCTTATCAAGTATCATTTCTTTGCGCTGACTCATAGTGAATTTGTGTTTGTTGAATATTAGGTATTACATTTCTACAATACGACGAGCAATAAGCTGTGTATATTGTGAACCAAAATCTAGGATAATAATTTTTTCTTGCATAGAGCAAAGGTAAGAAAAAAAGATTTTCCTATTTGATTATCATTCAAAGCAGCTTTTTAAAAGCCCAAAATTTTTAGAAACAAATAAGCAAAAAAAGAAAAATTAAATTTATTTCTAAGATTGTAAACCTTCTTGAGTTATACACACAACCTCTTTAAATTTGTTTCCTAAAAAACATTTCATTTCTTTTCGTTGTGGATTCAGAACCAAACCAAAGTGCCAGTCTTGATCGAAAAAAGTAAGATGATTTTCTTTATCAATTATGAGAAAAATAAACCTCTAAATGTTTGGGGTGCGTATGATACCAGCCGATAAGCTGTTTTTTAGATTCTTTTTCTTCTATTTTTCCTGTTCTTCTAAAAGAGAATGCCAAGTAGCGTGGTCAAAATGCAAATGGCGCATCGAACCGTCGGCAGTAGTCGCAGCGAGAGCATGATGAACAATTCCTATCAACTTAGTTTTATTATCTTGTGTATTTTGATATTCTATTACTTCCCCAGCTGTAGCTCGCACAATTACCCCCCTGCTATCCCTCGCAAGATTGCTCTCGCTTGCGTCTTCGCAAGTGAGGACTATGTATTCGGCTTCTAGCCGTGGTTTTTGTATTTGATATTGTATCGGCACAAATCTAAGAAAATTTTATAAAAAACACGAAATACCTACATATAAAACTACAATCATTTCTTGCTCTTCGCTATTGATTTTCAAGAGCGATAAAAAAACAAATAAATAACTGATTTAGTCGTAAGTAGTTGTTTTTAGGATTTAAAAGTGAGGTTTGTATTGATTGAAGGTATCAAGGTTTCGAGGCTATGTATTTGCCCTAGTATTTTTCAAAAACACAGCTTTTTTTACGGCTTGAATTCAATTTAAAAATGTAAATTGCTATTTTAGTGTAAATTTCTATTATAAACTATTCTTTTTTTAATACATGTCTATGAGCAATCTACAATACCTAAAAGAAAATCCTTACTTTCAAGAAGTTCCAGAAAATCAACTAGAATGGCTTTTGGAAGAATCAGACTGTCGAAATTTGGCAGAAGGAGAATTTTTATTTCAACCTAATGAAGAAATAACGTGTATGCACATTATTTTGTGTGGTAGAATTCGTCTTTATATTGCTCAAAATAGACAAATGAGACAACTTGCCATTTATGAAGCCCACGAAATTACAGGACAACTTCCGTATTCTCGGATGACAAAATCGACAGGGTATGGAATTGCTTTAGAACCAACAAAATTACTTTGTTTTGAGAAGACAAAATTTCAAGAATTGATTCAAAATAATTACGAACTTACAGAAGCACTTGTAAGAAGAATGACAACCTGAGTGAGAGAGTTTACCAAAAATCAGCAAATGACTGAAAAAATGGTTTCGCTTGGAAAACTTTCGGCAGGTCTTGCTCACGAACTCAATAACCCAGCTTCGGCAGTTGTACGAAGTGCAGAATCACTACAAAAACACCTTCAAAATACGCCAGAGCAGTTTAAAGATGTAATTTCTATAAAAGTAAGTCCTGAGCAAGTTGATAAAATCAATGATTTTTTATTCGAAAAGATAAATAACTTTAAAAATAGAGATAAAAATACTTCTCAAAAAACTAAAAAATCTATTCTTCAAAAAAGTAATTTAGAAGATGAATTATTGGATTATATGGAAGATAGAGATGTCAAAGATGCTTTTGATATTGCGCCTACTTTTGTAGAATATGATTTTGAAATAAACGACTTGGAAAGAGTAGAAGAAATTGTTTCAGAGGCGCATGTAAGCCCTGTTTTGAACTGTATTTGTAGGGAAAAGACACGTCTTTTCCTGTATTTGCATTTTATGTTTTACCTAAATACACAATATGTTTAGGAAAAGGCGTACCTTTTCCCTACTCAATTCCAATATTTTGGCTATTTTACTTTAAAAAAAGCAGGTTTTAAACTTGTGGGTAAACGATAGGTCATTTGGTGCAGTCTATCAAGTCTTATACCCACATGGACAAAGGTTCGGATGCTACACAGGTTTCGATTGTGGAAGGCATAGAAAATACTTTGACTTTACTAAATCATAAAATTAAAGTCAAAAATATAGATGTAGAATTAGATTTTGAGGATAATTTACCCAAAATACAAGGACAAGCAGGTGAAATCAATCAAGTTTGGACAAATATCATCGATAATGCCCTTGATGTATTACCTGAAAATGGTGGTGGAAAATTAAAAATAGAAAGTAAAAATGACCACGATTTTGTGCTTACAAAAATTACAGACAATGGAGGAGGGATTACAAAAGAAATAATAAATAATATTTTTTGATCCATTTTTTACAACAAAAGAAATTGGAAAAGGAACTGGTTTGGGTTTGGATATTACGCACCGAATTATTCAACAACACAAAGGAAGTATAAAAGTAAATTCTGAAAATGGACAAACTACTTTTGAGGTTTGTATTCCAATAAAAGTACAATCTTAACAAAATCAAAACAAAACCCTTTATAATCTACTTTATTATGTAAGGAAAAACCATTTTTTTAACTTTAATTTTTACTATTATTATGAATAACAAGACAGAAAACCAAGAAAACCAAGAAAAAAAGCAAAAACAAGACAGAATTATATTAGAAGAATTACAACATTCAAATACCAACTCAGACCCAAATAGTCCTCTTCATACACTTGATACATTAAGTAAAACAATGAACGCACTCAAAAATAAAGGTTATACAACAAATTTTAATCTCAAAAAAGACTGTCTAGTTTGTGAAAGAGAAGGTAAAGAAATTTATATTTACCCAAATGAATTCGAAATTGAAGATACTTTTCGTTTTGAAGGAGAAACAAATCCTGCCGATGCTTCCATTTTATATGCCATTAAATCCGATAAATATAGCTTGAAGGGTGTTTTGGTAAATGCTTATGGCGTTTATGCTGACGATATGGCTGGAGAAATGGCAAAGAAATTCAAATAAATTATTGTATAGGCAGTATTACTATTGAAAACTCAAAAGAGTATCTATTTATTTTAGATGCTCTTTTTTATGTCAATTTTTTGGTAAGGCTTTTGTAAAAAATGTATCATCAAAAAAGTAATTTACCAAACTAATTCTATTTTATTAAAATAAATATTCAAAATAATATGAAATTCAAAGTAAAAGTGATTTTTCTATTTCTATCTTTAATACTTGTAACATCTTCATGTACTTCTCTTTTTGGTAACAAACAAGATACCTCAAACAATTCAGCAAAAGCAGGAGAGCATTCTGAAACAGGAATTGCTTCTTATTATGGAGATAAATATGAAGGAAGACCGACAGCAAGTGGTGAAAAATTGAAACAAAAACTCTTGACAGCAGCACACCGAACGCTTCCTTTTGGTACAAGGGTAACCGTTACAAATCTAAAAAATGGAAAAAAAATTAGAGTTAGAATAAACGATAGAGGGCCTTTTAAAGCAGGAAGAATAATTGATGTTACACGAAAAGGTGCAGAAATGTTAGATTTTGTGCGTGATGGACTTACAGAAGTAAAAATAGAATATGATTTAGAATGAAATTGTGAATGGTTAATTATGAAATATTTGTTCAGCGAAGCTAATTATAAATGAATCAGGTAGTTTGTATACTATCTGATTTTTTTTATGTCGTTATTTATTTCATCTATCAACAAAAAGATAAATTATACAAATAGTTGAGTAGTAAGAGGTTTTTTTTATTTTTTTAAAAAATTTGCTTTTTTTAAGAAAAAACAGTTATTTGTGAATTATTTATTTTTTTTAACACTTACAAAATTATACTTTTTATGAAATACTTACTTTCAGTGCTTTTTGTTTTTGGGGTTTTTGGTGGGGCTTTGGGGCAAAGTGATAGGGTTTTGGATAGTTTGAAGAGGGAATTGTCTCATGTTTATGCTAATGAAGATAAGTTTAGATTATCAGAAGATATCGCAATATATTATGGAAATCATAATAATCTTGATTCAGCTATATTGTATGCACATCAATCAATTATCTATGGTAAAAAGATAAATAACAAAGAATTAGCAGGGAGTTACAGAAATTTAGCTGTTGCTTATGGACGAGAGGGAAGCCAATTAGATTCTTGTGACTTTTATATACAATTAGCTTATGAGCATTTTTTAGAACAAAAAGACACTATTAATATAATTGAAAGTTTGACTACCATGGTGTCTTTAGAAGAAGTAAGAGGAAATAATGAGAAAGCTATGCAATATATTGACAAGGCACTTAGAATAATAGAGGAAATACCTAATAAAGGTAATGAATTGATAAGGCTTTCATCATCTTTTCTCTATCAAGTTGGAACTATCCACCAATTACAAGGTAATTATAAAAAAAGCCTAGAAACTCATTTTAATGGCATTTTAAAAATAAATCAAATACAACAAAAAAGTTCTGATATACAAAGAGAATATTGTATGCATAATATTGGTTTAGGTAATACTTATATATCCATGAAAAAAATAGATTCTGCTATGATTTACTTGAAAATAGCTAAAGAATTAGCCATAAGTAATAAATTTTATAGACTTTTATCAAATGTATATAACCTTATTGGAGAATGTCATAAAAGTGAAGGTAATAGAAACATGGCTATAGAATTTTACAAAAAAGCAGAAATAGAAAATAATAAAATATCTGGAAACTATTATTCTTATTACAAAGGGTTAGTAGATTTATTAACACAAGAAAAAAAATTCAAGGAAGCTTTAGAGTATCAATACAAGTATGAACGTTTATTTACCATTAGTGAAAATGTATTAGAAAATAAGGACTTACTAGAAAGTAAACAAAAAATATTTTATAGCTTAAAAAAGTACGATTCAGCTTATCATTATTTATCACAATTATACGATTTAAAAGATAGTATATTTAAAATGTCAAACGCAGAAAAAACTGCTGAAATCCAAGCCAAATACGAAACAGAGAAAAAAGAGAAAGAAATAGCAAAGCAAAAAACTCAACTAGCAGAAAAAGAACTAGAAAAAACTCAATTATACTTTTGGAGTGGAAGTGGTATCTTGATTCTTTTGTCAGGCATTGGAGTTACGTTAGCTTTAGTTATACAAAGAACAAAACAAAGAAAACAAGAAGAACAAAAGAACAAAGAGCTATCTGCTGCAAACAAAGAAATAGCGTGGCTTAAAAGTAATTTAGAACATGACTTGGGAAATGATTTGCTTAAGATAAAAGAATTAGGAGAAATTGATATTAGGAATTTAAATACACCCGAGCAATTTAATTATTTTGAAAATTTGCAAAATATTTTAGTTGCAACCATAGACTATTATAGTTTTATAATCGAAATGGAAAAAAACGATAACAAATTTCAAAAAGATACTGATAAATTATTATCAATTATTTCTAACAATATTCTAAAAAAATACAATAAACAAGATCAAATTAAGGTCTTACCCCTTCGTTCTAATCTTGATATCAATAAAAGAGCAGAACAGAAGGTTATCAATAAGGCAGTAATATGTATAGCCGAGCTTATTCGAAATACACTCAAATACGCTTTTCCTACTGATTTTTTAGAAAAAAATGCTATTCAACCTCTCATAAAAATAGAATTGGTAGAAGAAAACAATGTGGTTTGGATTCGCTATGAAGACAATGGAGTTGGATTATACAACAATCAATCAAAGCAAGTAGAAGATTTTAATAAAAGTGGAATGGGCTTTTCGCTTCTCCAAGATATTGCAGAGAAAGATACTTTTATATGGGAAAACAAACCCAAGGGAGGTTTTTATGTTCAACTTCAACTCAAAAATAAATTAAATTAGAAGTAAGGTGTATAATCTAAAAATATAAAATACAAATTTAAGCCTAAAAAAAACGTCAAAATACGAACTTTGGTAAATGTTTGTTTTTAAATGTAGGTATTTTACGTTAAAACAGTTATTTTACGTTAAAATATATTTAAAAATAGAGGTGCTGCAAGAAAGAGTATTTATCGTTGATAGAGCCATTAATAATGATTGTTTTTATTATTTTTAGTTTCTAAGTGAAGTATAAATTACTGACCTAACTGACCGACATAGTGTCCTACCAAAAATAATCTATTATCCTAATGCCCTACTTTATGCAACACTACCTCAAAAATAAATAATTACTATGAGAGTTTTTGTGTTAGAAGACGATTTTTTTATTCGCAGAAAGCTAGTTAGTTCTTGTATCAAGAGTGGCTGTGAAGTAATAGCTGATGTAGGGGATATTGATAAAGAGACTTTACAGAAAGCGATTTGTATGCAAATTGACTTGTATATTTTAGATATTGAAATACTCGGCAATGAAAAAGGAGGTTTTGAGTTTGCCAAAAAAATACACCAGCAAAATATAGCTAGTCAGTTTGTATATGTAACAAACCATAAAGAGCTAATGAAAGAATCTTTCCAAAATCATAGAGCAGGTTATCCTATTCCTTATGATTTTTTGAGTAAGCATAGACTTGCTTTGGAGGGATATGACGAATGTATAGACGCATTAGTAACTAAGTTTTCGGCACACCAACCTCCTAAAGTAAAAATAGATAACAAAAAAATACCTATCGATGATATTATGTTTGTAGAAATTCCCTACAAAGGAATTTTGCGTGTCTATCTCAAAAATGGAAAATTCATTCCACTAGAAACTCCCTTAAAAAATTTATGCGACCCTCAAAGCGAATACTACATCCAAACGCTTATTCCCATTCACAAAAGTCTTTTGGTAAATGAAGATTTTATTGTCGATGCCACAAAAGACAAAGTGGGAGAACACCCTGCAACATTATATTTTAAAGATGAAAATGGAAAAGTACTTGAACGTAAGACAGGGACAAAAAACGCAGTAAAGTTGTATAAAAAGTATAGAAAAAGATAAAATACGAACTTTAGCTACATAAATAAGAAGTTAAGAAATGTTAATTTTTTATTTAAAATATTTTTACTGATTTTTAAAGTGTAATCAATTTCAAAATCTTTTAAAAAAGTTTTTTATACTTAAATTTTAAAACCTAATGAAAAAATCAATTTTCTTTCTCTTTGTTTTATTTGTTAGTTGTATTAGTCTTTCTTTTTCTGAAGAATATTCTATCAACAAAAAACCTAAGTCTTGCAGAGTTCAGCTCATTGGTTTGAAGTGCATTCAAACGGAAGGTAGCTTCTCAGCTGACAGAATTTACATGAAGATGGTCGTGAATGGAAAAGCTAGAAATGCTGGTTCGGGTAGTTTGTCAATGAATACTGGCGATTATGTAGATTTGACTGGAGGTGATTCTTTTAGTTTAGATGGCAGGATTGGCGTTGAGCTATGGGATGATGACACTTTCGATGCAGATGATTTTTTAGGTAGAGCCTATATTTCTTGTAATTCTAAAGGCGCAGGGGAGAAGTATATGTCTTTTACTGAAGATGGAGCTTATTACAAACTTTATTATAGAGTCTATTAATTATGATTAAGAAAGTCCAACAGATCACTTATTTCCTGTGGATAGCTTGTGTAGTTATTTTTGCAGGTTGTTATTTGTGTTATCCGAATTCTTTTACAGCCGAAAATTTGGTATTATTTCTCCAAAGTTTTGAGTCTAAAATATTATTAGTGTATATCATTTTATCTTTTTTTAGAGGTTTTTTTCTTATTCCAAGTACGCCCTTTGTAGTAGGAGGAGCTATGCTTTTTCCTTCTATGCCATTTACAATACTGGTTATTTCTATGCTAGGAATTGTTTTTTCAGCTACATCACTTTATTATTTTTCAGATATGTTGGGTTTTAGTAGTTTTTTGGAAGAAAAATATCCTAATCAAGTAGTAACATGGAAAACAAGATTACAAGCCAAACATGGATTCTATTACGTAACAGCTTGGTCGTTTTTTCCGTTAGTTCCGACAGATCTTATTTGTTATGTGGCAGGTATCATCAAAATGCCTTTTAAGTATGTTATTGCTGGTGTATTTGTGGGAGAGCTACTACTAGACATTTTTTATGTTTATTTTAGTGCTACTCTTTCTGCGTCTGTTATTAGCTAATCTTTGTACTGGTATTTTCTAACCCTTTTATCTTAATTTAAATGAATAATTTTTTTGTATCTACTTTAAAATCACTAAGTCAGACAGGGACTGTTGCTCCAAGCTCTAAATATCTTATTAAAGAAATTTTACAACGTATTACTTTTGAACCTAATCAAATACTCATTGAATTTGGAACAGGGAATGGCTGTATTACTGATGCCTTAATTTCAAGAATGGATAGTTCTTCTATACTTTATTCTTTAGAGATTAATAACGAGTTTTATAGGTATAGTAAGAAAAAATATGCTGCTTATCCTAACGTCAGAATTCTGAATTTGAATGCTACTAATTTTGATGAAATACTAGAAAATAGAGAAGTTGATTATTTTATTTCCAGTTTGCCTTTAGCCATTATTCCTAATCGTGTTACAGAGCAGATTATTCAGAAAGTTCATCAAAATATCAAACCGACTGGAAGATATATCCAATATCAGTACAGTCTTAATAAATTTTCTTATCTCAAAAAGCAATTCAAAAAAGTAGAATTAGATTTTACGATTCGTAATTTTCCTCCTGCTTTTATTTATTCTTGCCATTAATCAAAAGTAATGAAACCAACCAAAGAAGTTATAAAAGTTAGTTTTATGATTGTAGGTATAGTAATAGGTTTATCTATAATTCTTTTCCTGTATATTAAAGATATTTTTGAATTTATTTTATGTACAACATTGCAAGAAAAAATAGGCATAGTTGCTAATTATTTAGCATTTATTTTTCTTGCTTTTTTATTTGATTTTATTTTTTACTTATTTAAAAATAGAAAATAATATGAAAAAAATTTTTTTTTCATTTCTGTTGATATTTCCTATTACAGCGTACTCACAAAGTATGTATAGTGAAATTAAATCTAAAATTGATTATATGATTTATCAAGATAGCAAGTCTTGGAAAGCCTCCAAGTATAAAGGAGGGCTAACACTTTTAGAAGCAAAAGAAAAATCTAACCATTATTTGTGTAGTGGAACGTTCAAATACAAAGTTTGGGGAGTTGGTACGATTCACTATCAAGCTATTGTGAAGGTAGTTTTAGATGAGATTGTAGTTAAAAAGATTTGGTGGACACAGCCTTACACAAACGTTACCTACACCATTGGTGGTGATTGAGCAGTTGATAGTAAATTACAATACTTAATTCAATTACAACATGTTGATTTTCGGTAGTTTAATTTACTTATCTTTTGCAAAAGATTTCAGAACTTCATCCACGAGTTTGTTCATAGGAAAAAGTAGTTCTCTGAAAATGTTTGCACTTGACTAATATTTGATAAACTCATCTTTTTCAAGTCTGTACCGTAGGTCTTGATTTGAACAAAATAAGCCTTTTTGAACTGCAAACTCTTATTTTAAATTGGGCAGACCTTTGGTACAGACCAATTTAAAATACAAGGTAGATACAATAATTTTGTCTAGTTAAGTAGTAAGAGATTATGGTTATTAGCGAGTGATTTGTATGGTTACTATGAAGTTGTTTAAGAATGACTATTTTTCCATAGAATTGGGTTTGCAAACCCAATTCTATGGAAAAATAACACAACCTTTGTTGGTGTTTTAGCATAGCGACACCAACAAAAACACCATTCAACCTATTTTTAAAGAACTTCTATGATAATTACAGGATAATACAAAATTATATAACAAAATAATAAATTGTATTTGACTTCGGCTACTTTCAGTTATCTTTGTTTTATCTTAAAACCGATGGCTTGGCGAAGCCAATTACGAAGTATTCAACGAAGTTAAATCACTCACTAAAGTTATATGTATTACTAATTTTATGACTACTTAACTTTATACAAATAAACATCTAATGTTTTGATAAACCTAATCTCTGTAAAAATGAAAAAATATTTTGACTTAAAATTTGTTTTTTTCTTATTCTGTGGCGTATGGTTGATGGCTCAAGATGCACTTGCACAATTTTATATCAGTACCTATGAACGTACCGATGCTTATTGGGAAAATGCCAAAGAAGAATGGAAGGTCACTAATCAAGACGATAATGCTACACTCTTTGAATTCAATGAAGAAATGACTATGTTCAAACATACAACCAACTCCATTTCTTCTACTTATTACATAAAGGAAAGTTATTATGACGAGCCAAATGAACGCTACGAGCTAAGTATTCTAAGCGATGTAGGTAATAAATATACTATGATTATAGACCTTGCCAATGAAAATTTACGCTTTATATATGAAAAAAATGGTACGAGTTATTTAGTACAACACAGTATCAAAAAAGCATGGACAAATTAACTCTTTATTTTAATGAAATGAAAAAAAATTGCTAAAAAATTGTTCTGCTTATTATTTTATCTTCTAAATTTTTTAGGATTATTTCTTTTTTTTAAAGAACTTTTTTTTATTGTTTTTCAAGAACCATTATAAGGTAAATTGTGGTATATTATCATTTTTTTATCTCTATTTTTTTAGCATTTGTTTTAGATTTTTTGTTTTTTTTATTTGAAAATAGAAAGTAATTATGAAAAATCCTCTTCTCATCATTTTTTTACCCGTTAAGGCAGCTAGTAATTTTGGTTGTTTTGGGGTGTTGTTTGCCTTCATGTATATCATTATTTTAGCTGGGATTGTGCTTTCTGTACTAGGAAAAATGCTTAATGGTTGTTCAGTAGAAAATAGCTACTCAGAAGATTGTTATTCTTGTGGAGGTACAAACATACACGAGCCATATTCTGGAGGTTCTACTTCGTCTTCTGGTCGTTCGACATACTCTAATCCTCCTCCTGTATCAGCCTCTAGTACAGCTAGAAGCCTAGATGCACAAGGCTATCGCATCGGACAAATTCGAAAGTACCTAAAAGAAAATGGTTATGGAGATTATCGCAGAAAGGAAATCAAAGAAATGATAGGAAAATAAATCAACACGAATCAAAACCTATTTTATGAAAATCACAATACGAAATCTTATTGCTTCGTTACTAATATTTTTTGTGGGATATTTGGCATTAGAAACAATAAAACTTTCCAAGAAACGAAAAGAAGTTGTTACTGAAAATGCTGAATTGAAAAATATCAAATATGGATTATTGAGTGTTCATGTTTGGAAAAGACAAATTTCGGATATTATTGCAAAAAAAGTAAAGGATTTTGAAATTACGGCAGAAAATCGTGATGATTTTCGTGAAAGTATTCAGAATGTGATGTATGAAATTTTAGATGAGGTAGCGATTATCTTAGATGCTAAGAAAAATCAAGGAGGTTTTTTTGAGCAAATGTTTGCAGAACTTTTTCAGTCTTTGGTATTTGATATTAATGACATTAAGGATCGTGTTCCTGAATTTACAGAAGCTATACTAAACGAACTTAACAATTATGAAACTAGAGAAAAACTTCGTTTGATGGTTCAAAAAAAGATTAATGAATTATTACAAGAGACAATTGGAGAAGAAGATTTATCTGCTGTTGAGGCAATTATTCAGAAAAATGGTTGCGAAACGATGCAGCGATGTAGCGATGCACTTCAAATGAAATTACTGATACTAGATGACGAGTTATCTTTACTAGGTTGGATAATGTTGGGGTACTCTACCCTACCATTTTTTAAGTACTTGATAATGAGCAGTTTAATTTATATTTTAATTTACATATAATCAAATATCGGAAAAATCTATCAGTTATATTTTCAAATTCTTCAACAGATTT
>Ga0100394_1002610_pt1 | contig 14873 bp, 18 predicted proteins | sample CryGeymeta201518_FD_81549 | JGI IMG/M metagenome (GOLD analysis project Ga0100394, IMG submission 81549) | Groundwater microbial communities from Crystal Geyser aquifers in Utah, USA - Crystal Geyser metaG 2015-18 | ecosystem: Environmental > Aquatic > Deep subsurface > Groundwater | place: USA... | reverse complement strand
CTGTCTTGCGCTGGCGCAGCTTCTTGATGTTCACCATGGGCGAGGTAAACTCAAAGCGGTCGGCGGCTTCGTTCAAGATTTGACGCAGCAGACCCATGATTTCATTGATCCGCTTGTTTGAAATCCCTTCTTGCGTTCCGCGACCTTTAACTTTGGCGAGTGTGGCGCGGAATTCAAGAACGTCGGACTTGGTGATACTGCCGACCACCCTCTCACCAAAGTTGGGAACCAGGTGACCATTCAGGGTCGAGAGCAGAGACCGAATGTGACTTCGCCGCCATTCGATGCTCCGCTCGTCGAACCACTGGGTTGAGAAGTCTTTGAAGAGGGGGCCTTTAAATGAGGCAACTTCTGAATTTGCACCACCAAACGATTCAGCGGGCTGATCTTTTTTGGCGTGACCAAGCTTTGATTGATCTTGTTTTTCAAGACGGTTCAGGGTCTTGCTTTCAGGAAAGTAGTTGGCATACACGAAGGTTCCGGCTGCAATCTCTGCTTCAATCCTGTCAAGAATTTTCTGCAGCTTCTTGCGATTGATTTGTGTATCGGGAAGATGTGTGTATTCCCGGCATCGAACATTCATGAAATTGAAGTCAAAGAACAATGCCTTGTTTGGTTTGTGAAGACGAATACTAGACATGGAGCATCCTCCCGTTGGCCATAGGAATGCCCATCATGCTTCCTTGTTTGCTTTGTGCACTGGCAACCATGTCACGCTCGATTGTTTCCCAGACATAAAGAATTTTTCGTCCACCGAATGGTCGGAAATAATGCACCCCCTCCAGTAGCACACTGTCTTTCAAGTGTTCTCGGATCGTACGTTTGTCGTACTTGATCCGCGCCGATAGTTCGTCTGTCGTCAGTAGTTCAGATTTCATAAGTTCTCCTGTTTACGTCCACCAATATCGGTAGACATGCTTATTATATGACGTTTAGCGCTTCATGTACATGTCTACCGAAATATATTTGCTTTTTTGATACAATTACAACAATAGGAGATTTCAAATGGAACGCAGTCAACTCAACCTTCGGATTTCTGATCATCTTGGGAAGCTGATAGATGCAAAGCGAATTGAGTTGGCATCAACCATGGGCACCATTCCTACTCGTTCAGAAATCCTTAGGTTCGCTTTGGAAAGCTACCTTGGTGAGGATTTGTCAGAGACAGAGGTCGACAGACGACGCGTTAAGCCGATCAAGCTTCCTCCGAAAAGGAAGAGTTCGATTTGAATAGCGGCACCCCAGATTGATCGTCAATCGTGGGCGACTTAAACATTAAGAGGCGGGTTTCACTGAATATTTTTCGAAAGCCAAAATTCCGAAACTAAATGGATTCCATGTATCCGCTTACAGCACATTGGTACACCTTACCCGACGATCCGACTACTGAAACGCCAGACCAATGATGCTCATTGAACGAACTGCGTGATGCCCACTGAGATGAACACGGGCTACCGTAAAGCGTCACTTCAGTTCTCCGCAACAGGTCCGCATTGCTGACCTTGGCACCTGAAAAGTCTGAGATAGGTCTGTAGCGACATTACATCTACAGATGTTGAACCGAATGTCAGTTCACCGACATAGAAACAATCTGGCTGTTTGAAAGACTCCAATCTGGAAGACTGTTTGCGATCCGCTAGACCCGCCTTCGACCAGGTCCGGTCGTAGCTTTTCATTCTCCGATGCGGTCATTGGGCAAACCCAATTCTCCGAAGCGGGCGCTCAGCAGTCAGAAGTGGATAGGAGCGACGTGCTCAAGGTCCAAAGTACCATTTCAAGCTTTTAAAATCTATGGCCCTGTCGGGAAAGGTGTTGGCACAGGATTGCATTAACTCCATGTCTTCCAGCGTGGCATCTCCGGCATGGGCGTTGTCCAGAATGGCCTGCTCAAGCCGTCGGCGCAAGGCGGGGAGCTGCGACCGAAGTGTCTGCTTGTCCTGCACCAGCGCGGTACGCATGGCGATGCCCCATTCAGCCATGCCATGGGTCGTTGCCGCACGCGTGTGCAGGCGGTTAGCGAGTCCGTCCATCGCCTGTTTTTCCTGAAGCAGGATGCTTGCCAGATCCTTCGGCGTGACGTCGGCATAGCCGACACCGCTGCCTTGCTTCCCATCCCCCTTCATCACGGCTGACGTCTTAACGGCAGCACACATGGGTAGGGTCATATGCTTGGGGCGAGACGGTTTGGGGTCGATGGTTTTGGGGTCAATGTTTTCGTTCTCTGGCGTAGCCGCTGATGGTGCTTCTTCGAGCGGTGCTTCGACGGTGGACACTTCGTGCTCCTGGTGAGGCGTCTTGTTCCTTGCTTTTCTTTTTTCGATCGTGCTGGGATCGGAGGGGACTGGCTTGCCATCGCAACGCTTGATGAAGCGTCCGACGCGTTCTGCCTCGTACAGTACATTGGCATGCTGCGCATCCAGATCAGCCAGCCGTTCGGCCGCGCCCCACATGGTGCCCATGTTCTGGCCCATTTTTTCAGCGGCCTTGGCCGCCTCGGCATAACTTTTCCCGAGGCCCAGTGCCTCGTTATCTGCCAGATAAGCAAGGGTTGCCAGCGCTCCTTTGGCAATGCCGTCATAGCTTTCCGCGCGGGTGCTGTGGCCTTGGTCCAGATTGGTCGCGGCTTCTATGCCCTCTAGCATGTCCATGGCTGTGTCGTAGATGTCATAGACCTGCCCGGTTGCCTCGATTGCCTTGGTCCGGTTCGCCAGCCACATGGTTTTTTTCACCGCCTTTTCCGAAGCGCGGCCTGCCTTGACCGCAGCCTCCATGCTCTTGAGGCGTTGCCCCTGACCCAAAGACAGCGTGCCGACGATACTTTCGCTGGCCTTGATCCACAAGTTGTAGGTGTCGTCCTTGATTTCCTTTTCGACACGGTTGAATTCGTCGTCATTCAGGATATCGGCCACTTGCCGCAAGATGCTCTGCGTACGTTCTTTCAGACTGCTCTTGCGTCGCTCCAGCGCTTCGCGTGTGGCCTTGTCGCATTGCACAATGCGAATTTTCAGGCTGGGCCCCAGCGGGGTACCGCAGAGTGTCTCGGCCCGAAGCTCGGTTGTTCCAGGTGCCACCGCTTGTACGGTGACATCCGCGCGTCCTGTCGCCACACTTAGCAGCTTGTCGGCCTTGAAGACCAGCAAATCGCCGGCCTGCGAGGGGTTGCTGGAAAACGGGATGCGCAGCGGTTTCGAGACCGATCGGCCTTCAGTATCCATCAAGCCGATTTCGACTTCGCCGCCATTTCCGATCTGGAGTACATCCACGACACTGGCGCTGACGGTCTTGTCGGCCCGTTTGCCATTTCGGGTATAGCTTGCCGTGAATTGACCACGTCCGGGGCTGGTTCCAAAAATGTCGGCTTGGCTGGAGGCAGGCCCCGCGTGCGAGACGCGCATCAGGCTGCCTGGGTTGCTTTCAAAAAAGTAGCGCCCTCCCATGGGCTGACTCTGGGTAAATACAGTACGACGTTCGCCACGCGCCAGATTCAGACAGGCATCGAAATTGATCTGCGGGTCATCGGCACCCACCTTGAAGCGCACCCGGATTTCTCCGATCATGCGTTGCCCTGCGCACTGTGCCGCTCCAAGCAGGAAATTGTCAGATGAGACCTGCCAGGTTTTATCGAAGCCTCGTTCGACCTCCTCGCGGGTCAGACGAAGTGCTGGGGTGAAGGTGTTCGTTGCTGGCAAAGAGGCGGCTCCTGATGAAACCATGAGATCAACGGGGAGATCAATGGCGGGCCCCTGGGGCAAATTCACGGAACAGACCGCCGCATCATGCGCACTGAAACTCAGGGAGGGGTTAGTTGCAGTCATAGACATCTGCACATCCACACCAGGCTGTCGGCCAGGCCTCAATTGCCCACGAAACGCTCGTGACCGACCTTGACCAGAAGGATCCGGCGCGCTGCAGTCGATGCCCACTCCGCGCAGGGAGGGGCGCTTCGTCCAACCTGATTGTTCATCCTGGGTGAAGTAGCTGGCCTTCCCCGCCAGTAGTGCCTGGGGGTCGGCACTTTCACCGGGCACTTTACCGGCCCATTCGAATTGCCAGTTGCCTCCCTCACAGGCCAGATCAGAACCGTTCCCCGTCAGATGCTCCGTGCCCTCGCCAACGAGATGCACGCTGACATCCAGCGGAGGGACGCTGGGGGCGGCGTACACGCTGCTGCAAACGAATGGCAGGACAGCGAGGACTTGCAGACAGGAGTTCATTTCTGACCGCGTACGCTGGTATCGCAACTACCGATCTTGCGGCTGGAAAACTTCAGCGTGAAGCGCCCCTGCGGTGAACTCATGTGCATTTCGCCTTCCATGAGATCAGAGCCCATCAAACGTGCACTCGCTTCGCCCTTGGTTGACCCACAGTCGAATTTCCAGGCATAGCCATCGCCACGCCGTTGGACCTGTTGCGATGTGCATTCACCCTTCTTTCCAGGTGCCTCGAACTGCGGTTTTTCGCGCCACGTGACAGAACGGCATTCTCGCTGGCTGCCCATATCCATACGACCATAGGCATCGCTCTCCATCGCACTGCGTGTCTCCCACAATTCACCAGTCGCCGCAGACGCCTGCGGTGGACATAGGAATAGCATCTCCATCAGCACGAGGAAACTACAGATTTGACTCATTTGCATATGCGTTCCCTTCATTCGGTTATTTCTGGTTGGTGTCGTCGTGCCTGACCATCGCGCTAGACGCAGCATGCAAAACAGATATACGGTGGCATGCGTCCTCGGTGCGAAATACATTGCACAACAATGCAATGAACCCCAGTGCTACGGTTATCGATCCAATGCCTGCCAGCGGCTCACCTGCCTGTGGGTTGCCGCCGTACAGTAATACGATTCCCGTCAGCATCACCGGCAGGCCCAGGTTGTGCAGCCAGAAATGAATGCGGGCGAGCGCATGTTCTGCCAGCATGGGGTATGCCCGGTATATCAAGCCGGAAATGGCTAGCGAAACCCAACCGGCAAGATTGGCATGTGCATGGACATCGCGCTGGTCAAAACAATGACACGCCGCCATATAAATACCAATAGCAACACCGATGAACAGATAGATGACTGCGGCACGAATAAATAGAATTCCCACAATAATTTGCTCCTCAAATCACTCGAATAAAGCATCACCCGCGAGCGGGCAATCTCAGGTAGACAAACGTGAACAGCACTCCCAGAACCATATCCAGCAACGCGAACCCCAGCACGGGCCAGGCCAGGCGTGATTGCGCATAGAGCACCATGGCAGGAATACCGAACGACAACTTTTCCAAGACGGCGACTAGCATCAATGGCCGATAACGCACCACATCGCTTGCGATCAGCAAAAAGGTGAATTGCCACACCAATGCAAGGCCGACGAAGCCGTAGAAATATTCTGGGTGAGTAATCGCGGGCGGATAGTCAATGCCGACCTGTGCTTCCAGAAAATATTGCGGCGGCAACACGATCAGCCCATACACTGCAGCCCATACAAACACTCTTCGAGCGTGACAAATTCGCGCTTCCATATTCACCTCCTATCCTTTGAGTCGCACGGTGACGCGGCGATTCTTTGCGCGCCCCGCAGCACTGTCGTTATCCGCGACGGGCTGTGTCGCTCCGTAACCGGCAGCATCGAATTGACGCGCACCCCCACCCATCTTGACAAGCGTATCGACCACGGCTCGCGCGCGGCGTAGCGAAAGTTCACGATTGGCTTTATCTGCCCCGATGTTGTCGGTATGTCCCTCAATCACCAGCTTCTGCGTCGGGTTGGTCTTGTGGAAGGTCAATATCTCGTCCAGTGCCTTGCGACTCTCGGAACGTAATGCGGCACTGGCGAAATCGAAATAGATGCCGTACACGTCCACCTTGCCGTTTTTCTTCATAGCCTCGGCAAAACCGGCTGGGCGCGAACCGTCGTCGTAGGCGGCAAAGGCAGCAAGTTCCGTCCAGGTGGTGTTGCCCCAGTTGCTGGTGATGACAAATTTGAGCCAGCGCGCCTCGACGGGTGCAATGCGCACCGACTGGCCATTTTTGTTGCGCTCGAGACGAAAGCTTGCCACCTTCTGTAATTGATCTTTCGATTCGCTACCCAACCAGACCTCGACATCCCGCGCTACGATACCGGGGTACGCCATCTCGTCATTGAGCTCGTTGTTGAACACCAGCGTCGTCAGCCACTGTTTGCTTTTGAACTCGAACAGCACCCAGTGGGGAAAAGGGGCGTTGTCCGCAGTGCACCAGACAAAGTCGTTCAGGTTCACACCCGTTTGCTCCAACATCGAACGCGGTGGCAGCAACTGATCCACATCCGCTCCACCAGTGACCGAGCTGAAACCGGCCACTTTGGCACCCCCCTCACGCACCAGCAGGTTAGGCAAGGTCGCTGCTTCGACTGCAGCTGACAACAACAGCAATCCCAACATCAGCCATTTCTTCATTTGACTTCCCCTGTCAATAAACTGCGGTACGGCCGCACATCCACGCGCTCAAGCCAACGATCAGCACCCGATCGGCGCGAGCTTTCGCCGTCCTGAATCAGCACTTGCAAAGCAACGACGCGCACTTCGTTGTCGCTACGCTTGCCCGCCCACAGCGCCGGATTGATCTTGACCACAGCGGTAGCCCCTTCGGCGTCGGCCGAAACATGGCCGAACCGGTAGAGCTCCACTGCTTCCTGATTGATGTAGACCGGCTGCGTGCGTTGGGCTGGCGTCAGCACACGTCTTAACCGTTGTAACTCGTTCCACTCTTCATTGCCTTGCACGTCACCCCCCTGTGCGAGGCGCGCTGCGTCTTCCATATCCCTTTGCATTTCGGCGGCGGCCTTGGGGTCGGTCTTGCCCAATTGCACGATGTAGGCCTTCCACTCCTGGTTGGAGGAAAGCTGTTGCATGTCACCCTGGCTTTCCGAGCGCTCCGCCTCCATCCAGCGATGCCAAGCATCGAGGTACTCGCCCAACGTGACGGGCACATAAGGCGGCAGATTTCCGGAGGTGATGAACAGCAGGCGATTGCTGTCGTTGCGCTCGTAGATGGGGTGGCCATCACTGGAGCCGATACGCCGTGGCTCGTAGAAGAATTTGACTTTGTCCACCCGTTGTTCGCTGCGGCCTACAGCCTGCTCCTCTAGAGCATCCAAGTTGTTCAGTAACAACTCGAGCTCGACAAAATGCGTGATGTCGGCTCCCTTGACGAGCCCGCACTTTCCCTGCCAGTACTCGGGCTTGTGAAGAAAGATCGTGCTTTGCGCCGATTTCGGCGCCCCCGGGTGCGCCGGTGTGCCAAGCCCTAGGTGCTGCTGGTAACGAACATCCGGGATGGCATTGATGACTGGGTCGGCGCGCAGAGCCGCTTCCCCCTTGCGCAGGGAAGCAAGCATGGGAGCGTGGCGTTTGGCTGTCATGGTGTCACCGAAGCCGGTGCCTGGGTTTTCAACTGCACTCACCCAGCAATCGCCCGCTGCAGCCGCGCCGACTACGGTCAGCAAACAAAAGAACAGTACTGCGTGCTTCATGACTTTGGTCATTTCGACACCTTCATCATCACGAAACAGTGGCGGCAAGGGTTGTGCCTGATGCCCTTGTCTATTGCTATTAAGGGAGGAATACGTCATCGCCATCACAATCCGAAATTGACGCCTACGCCCAGCGACAGTCTTGCCGAGATGGGAGGGTAAGACTCATCCAGATGACGCACACGCGCCCTAAAAATGTTGATTGTCATATCTACTAGAACTCCTTTTATCTTGATTTAAAGATAATAACACATAATCTTGACATCAAGATATAATGGCGACATGAAAGATGCCATCGACAATTTTTTTTTCCAATGGGGTCAACAACGCCAGGTTGGTGACTGGCCTCCGCCGCTTCCTGGCGACATTCAGTACGTTTACCGCATTGCGCGCATTAGCCGGCTGCTGGGTGAGCGACTCGACGCAACCTGTGCCCGTCATGACATGACCCGCTCGCAGTTCGAGGCGCTGGCAACTTTGCGGCGCCATGATCCGAAGCCCCTGAGTGCAGGCGATCTAATGCGGGCTGCGATGCTCACCTCCGGTTCAGTCACGGCCATGATCAACCAGTTGCTTACACGCGGCTGGATCGAACGCCAATCTGCCGGACATGACAGGCGCCGCATCGAGGTGCAACTCACCACGGAAGGTCGCCGGTGCATCGAGCCCGCTATCAGCGAGCGGATTGCCGACAACATCGCCATCGCGCATGGCCTACCAAAAGCTTCACGCAAACAGATCGACAACCTGCTACGCCAACTGTTGGTGTCGCTGGAGTTGCCTGCTACAAGCGAGGATGCATCATGACCCCTATCGACTGGTACCGATATCTCGGCTCTTTCGGACTCGCCGAACTTCCCAGGCCGAGTGAAGCTTCTTTGGCAACGCTGCTCGGTGCCTATCGCCGTGCCGTTCCTTTCGAGAACATGGACGTGCTAATCGGACAGCCCATCAGCTGCGATCTGGCCTACATCGCTCACAAAATTCTCGACGGTCGGCGTGGAGGATGGTGCTTCGAAGTCAACCTGCTGCTGGCGGACCTGCTGCGCAGCAGCGGTTTCGATGTCACGCTGAGTCTTGCCCGGGTCGGCTACCGTCGCCCTGGCCTGGGCCCCTTGTCTCACCTTGTCTTGGTGGTTCGGAGCGAAGAAAGGAACTGGCTGGTGGACGCCGGGTTTGGTGGCCCAGGACCTTTAACACCACTGGTTCTCAATCCCGGGGAGGTAGAGGATGTTTGGGGGTGCCAGTGGCGGATCGACGTTCAGGAACCCGACGGACTGACGCTCAGCCGGTGGCTGGAGAACCAATGGCAGCGGCTGTACACGCTCGCGCCCTTGACGATTTTACCCATCGATATCGAAGTCGCCAGCTTTTTCCTCAGCCAGTGGCCGGCATCGCCCTTCAGGCGCCTGTTGATCGCCGTGGCATTCGACGGTCAATGGTATTGGTGCATCGAAGATCGCTCACTGGTGCAGCGGGATGTGCATTGGAAGGAGGTGTCGCGCATCTCCTTCATTGACGTCGGCCAGATGACGTCGGCGTTTGAGAATCGTTTCGCCATCCACGTGCCGCCGCATATTAGTCAAAATGTCTGGACTTGCCTGAGCGCGGCATGAACGGCGCACAGAAGTTCAACAGCATCTTGAACAAGATTCGTCCCTAATCTCCTGAATTCGCAGCGGCTGTTGTCGCATTGATTCTGCACATCAGGCAGGTGGAGTTCGACCTTCCAGTCACCCTCGAATCAGCCCGGATTTGTAGGCAATGGATGCCTTCTACCAGGGCAAAAGCGGAAACTACTGGATTGCCTGTGACGGTGATAGTGTAATCGGCACCATTGGACTACTTAACATTGAGAACCAACCGACAAACCTGCGCAAATTGTTGGTGGCACGTGAATACCGAGGAACTACATACTCAAACGGGGTGTGCCTCCGTCGGCCTGGCAGGAGTCGGTTTGACAAATTCAAAATTCAAAATCCGAAAACCGTCAAACCTCAGCTACATTCAACTGTTTTACACAAAGAAATACTGACACCGCCCCTCTGAACGTCATCGGACGATATTTGCGGCCAGCGATTGTTCAGCCGATATCCAGAACGCGAGCTCGGGAGGATGTATTCGCTCCCGTCGCGCTATGCTTAACTGCGCATCGGCCTCCGCATTGCTGATCCACCCCTTGGACCCTACTAGGGCGCCCTTTGCATAGCCGAGGGCAGCCGTCTTTTCGACCTGAATGAATTCGAAGCGAAAGTAATTCCAGCGCTCGTCCCACGACTGCAACTGGAACCGCAGCGTGTATTTTGCAAACAGCTTCAGGCCTCGTCGATATGTTATGAACGAGCCGCCGAACATAGGCCGCCATCCGAGTCGAACCGCCTTGAACAAGAGCCCTGAGCGCAAAAACGTTTCGATAATCGCGAGATCAACCAAGGTCAGGTATCGGCCGTTGTTCACGTGCCCGTTAATGTCCAGGTCGCCTGGCATCACCCTCATGGGCCGATCAAGTATGTCGGTGATTTTCATTTTCGGCTTGAACCGATAGGTCAGCAGAAGCCAGATCAAACGCAGATATAGGTTCATTGCTTTGCTCCTTGCATGCGTTGGCGCACGCGTTCGTATACTATGTTTTGTCTCTGGGCGTCTGGGTGGGTGGCGCCGGGTCCCGGCTTGAACGCAAGCCCATCAACTCGAATGACCTTGCCCTCGGCGTCCCGAACTTCAATGCTAGGAATGCGCACGCCAGTGCGGCGGGCGATGATCTTTACGGGAATCTTGTCGCGCTCATTGATCCAACGGTCACCCCACTGCATGAGCGCCAAGAGCGACGGAAGCAGATCGCGTCCCATGGCCGTCAATCGGTATTCATGCCAGCTTCCCTCACCGACAGGCACCATTTCGAGAACGCCGCCATCGACAAGTTTCTTGATGCGATCCGACAGCACGTTCTTGGCAAGACCAATGCTTTGGTGGAAGTCCTGAAAGCGTGTCACACCATAGAACGCATCACGGATGATCAACAGTGTCCAGCGATCGCCAATGAGTTGTAAAGCCAGCGCAACTGAACAAATCTCGTTTTGTTGTTTCAGCTTCGGCATGATGCACATCTCACAACCAGTTTGGCATCAATGCAAATATAGTGACATCTATATGTACGTGTGTAGACTGGATACATTTCGATTTCCTGTAAAGCCGCTTAATGAAGTAAAATAGTAGTTTAATGCTACCACATTTAGCACCCCTCAGGAAAGCAGGGGTTTTAAAGCAAGCGATCTTCTGTTGTCCTGCGAGTGACCGGTTATCGTCAAATGCAGAGTTGTCTGGCATCCATGTGGGTGCTGATTTGTAAGGGCACGAGGTGGTTTGACGACGGTTTGAGTCCTGTGTCCCGCTATGATCTGATACCGTCAACTAGGGATAAGATTTCAATTCCCTTTTCGACGCCGTCTGTGCAGGCGGTTCAGTCAAACATGGTTTATCCGCCGCAGGAGGTATCTATGGTTTCTACAAGCATGGCAGCGCAACGGATAACCGCTGATCGTTAGGTCCCACAACACGCACTTACACCACTTCAATGTCCTCAAAACCAATCGCCCTGTTGGCGCTGGACGCTTCGCCGCGAACAAAGCCCTCAATCTACCCTGAACCCTTCCGTTCAATGACGGCTGGCCGTATCAAACGACCCCTAGCGGATATCTTCGGCATCAGGAACTTTGGTGTGAACATCACTGTCGTACCGCCGGGTTCAGTCTCTGCCCTGCGCCATGCTCACTCCAAGCAAGATGAGTTCGTGTACGTGGTGTCAGGCAACCTGATTCTTCACACAGACAAAGGTGAGACAGAGCTGAGCTCTGGCATGTGTGCAGGCTTCAGCGCCGGCAGCGGAGACGCGCACCGTCTTCTGAATAATTCCGAGAAGGATGCCGTCTATTTGGAGATCGGCGACCGAACGCAAGGCGACTCAGTCACGTTCCCAGACGACGACTTGGTAGCTCAGTTGAATGAAGGTACTTGGGTCTTCGCGCACAAGGACGGAACGCCCTATGCTGTCGTCTGAACTCCAAGACTCTGCAGCCCGAAGCGTTCTGTGCTGGCTTGCCACCGTCGACAAGGATGGTCAGCCCAATGTCTCGCCGAAGGAAGTGTTTGCCATCATAGATACTGAGCATCTTGTCGTAGCAAACATTGCCTCGCCGACAAGCTTGCGGAACATCAAAGTCAATCCTCGCGTATGCGTCAGCTTCATTGATGTCTTCGTCCAGAAGGGATTTAAGGTCATTGGCGAAGCTCGAAACGTTGTCAGACAGGACTCGGACTTCTCTCGCTGGTCCGCACCGCTGGAAGCAAAGGCAGGACCTCGGTTTCCAATACACAGTGTGCTCGTGGTTCGTGCCAAAGCCATCGAACCCATCATTGCGCCAAGCTATCGGCTGTACCCGGGGCAGACAACGGAACAATCGCAAATTGAGTCCGCCATGCGCACATACGGCGTTCAGCCCGCACGCGGTGATGCCTAACGTTAGGCGTCAGAGGGCACCAGTTCCAGCAACCCATGCGCTTGCCGATTCCTGCAGAACGGCCACACGCCGGCCCTATGAAGTCTGTCGCGACTGCGAAGACCTCTCAGTCCATCCTGCCTACAGGCCAACTTGAGCTCACCATCGAGCACGACACCATCCGTGGAGTCACACCCGGCATGCTCCATTGGTGGTTCGAGAACCTGGGCCAGACTATGTGTCTTGGGGGTAAGACGTACCCGCGGTACTCAATCTGGCACCCGCGGGATCACATTCAGTGGGAACTGGCGGCAAGGTCTCCGTCAGGAGGCTCAGGACAAGGTGCCAACTTCCGCATCGTTGAGGCCTTCGGAGCGAACCCCGCCTACTACATCGACTCAACGGAGTTCGTCGAGAAACTAAGTGATGAAGGAATTTCACTCGTCAGGTGCATAGCCGGCATCGAAGTCTTCAGGCTGGAACACAGGTTCGGCCAAGTGGCAACTGGCGCGAGCTACAAGTCGCGCATGACTGTGGGTGTCGGCTCAGGCTGGTCGCGCTGGCCGTTCAACCACGTGGTGCGGCCGCAAGTTTTTTCCGACAGCATGGGCTCCGCATGGCTCACGCACAACGTCGAGGAAGTCAGCATGTTCGAGAACATTCTTCCCGCACTGTACGCGGCGAGGTGACGCCTAACCCTTTTCCCAACCAGCCACGCAACGGCGTGTGCCGCTTAGCTCAAACGTTAAGCGTACAAGACTGTCATGTCCGGCCTCAGCACCACCAAGGAGCTCTTCGTGCCTACAGTTGAAAACCACGGTACCCGAATTCACTATGAAGTTCACGGCAGCGCCTGGGAGGAACGCAAACCCCAGGAATTGCTTCAACTTCGTCTTCCCATCCATGAAACGCCGGGTCCGATTCACTACCGGGAACCAGCGCACAGAACCAAGCAACGTACTCACGAAAAAGTTCTTGAGCGAATGCGATTTGAATGGATTCGGTGGCTTGGGATATCGAGACCATGTCTTAGATAAATTAGTTGATGAAGGCTTCCAAATGTAATGCTGGTCACCAAGGGGTGCAAGATGTCAATGCGCTTGGGCGCGTGAAGTTGCGGGAGTCTAATTTCCCGTTTCCAAGGTAGCGGGACTGCCGTGTGGCTACCCTCGCAAACCGCCGTTACCGCTGCAAAAAGCCAGCTAAGTAAAGGAAGCGAAGTTGCAAACTGTATGACTGCTTTGGCTTCTACGGCCACCGCCGCGAACGGCCGGTTCCAAAGTTCATGGTCGACGGCTTTGGGCACTTTGCGGGTCTATGTGACAGTCGGGTATCCGGCATCTTATTGTCGTGAACTTGGCCGACTCCATCCCAGTCGTTCCCGATCGAATGCAGATGATCAAATGTTGATTGCCTCCACAACCATCTTCTCAACAATTCACTGCCACAATCATGATGGCAATCTCAGAGCAACTTTCTCGATTTGAAAGAAGTCACAATTGAGCAATCATGATCTGTTCAATTTTGTCTCTCCATGCGGTTTCTCCAGTACAAAGACCTTGACCTTCGCCGAGTCAAGGCCTCCTTTGCCAAGATTCGCACTGCAATCGAAGCTGGAGACTTCAAAAGCCCAGATGTCAAGAAGCTCCATGTAGGGAGTTACTACCGAGCCAAGCTAGACCACAGCAACCGCTTGTTGCTTCAATTTGCCAAGTACGGCGATGAGACTGTGTGCTTGGCGCTGGAGGTTATCGAAAACCATGCTTACAACAAATCTCGTTTTTTGCGCGGCGCCCACGTTGATGAGTCCAAAATTGAACTGGAACCCTTAGACGCAAAGATTGACTTGCCAAGCAACGAAACCATGACCTTGCGTTGGCTTCACTCCAGCCGAGTCGATTTTGAACTCCTGGACAAACCCATCGTCTTTGATGATGAACAGGAAGCGGTTCGTCGCCTTCTTGCACCCATGATTCTGGTCGGCTCTGCCGGCTCAGGTAAAACCGCCATCACCCTGTCCAAGATGCGGGAAGCTCAGGGCAGAGTGCTATATGTCACGCAATCCGCTTACCTGGCGCACTCAGCGCGCGCCCTCTATGTCAATCACGGGTACGAGAATCCGGATCAGGAACCAGAGTTTCTGAGCTACCGGGAATTTCTTGAAACTTTGCAGGTTCCCAAAGGGCGAGAAGTCAGTTTTGGGGCTTTTGGCGGCTGGTTTGATCGCAACCGTGCCGCCACCAAGTGTTTGGGCGAGATGGATGCCCACGCGCTGTTTGAAGAGTTTCGAGGCGTCATCAGCGCGCAGCCCGAGGGACCACTTGCTCTACAAGAATATTTGACCCTGGGGCCGCGACAAAGTCTGCTGTCCCCAGCAGAGCGTGAAGTTGCTCACGCTCTTTTTCTACGCTATTGCAAGTGGCTTGATGAATCTGCTCAATTCGATTTGAACTTGGTTGCTCACGGTTTGCGTCCATTGACCAAGCCGACGTATGACTTCATCGTGGTCGACGAAGTTCAGGATCTGACGATGGTCATGCTCACCTTGGTGCTTGCCTGCCTAAAGAACCCGAGTCAATTTCTGCTGTGCGGCGACTCTAACCAAATTGTTCACCCCAATTTTTTCTCGTGGTCGGCGGTCAGGAGTCTTTTCTGGAACGGCCTGGCTGGTGATGTGGCACAGCGCCAAGCCTTGCATATCTTGCAGGCGAATTTTCGGAACACGAAGGCGGTTACAGAGCTTGCCAACTCCCTGCTCAAAATTAAGCAGGCGCGCTTTGGCTCGGTCGACAGAGAAAGCAATTTTCTGGTTCGCAGCACTTCTGGGGATGCTGGCGAGGTTCGACTGATGCCGCACAAGGATGCCATAACCCGG
>Ga0100394_1002593_pt1 | contig 14917 bp, 10 predicted proteins | sample CryGeymeta201518_FD_81549 | JGI IMG/M metagenome (GOLD analysis project Ga0100394, IMG submission 81549) | Groundwater microbial communities from Crystal Geyser aquifers in Utah, USA - Crystal Geyser metaG 2015-18 | ecosystem: Environmental > Aquatic > Deep subsurface > Groundwater | place: USA... | reverse complement strand
CATTGATTTGGCATATTGGAGCCAGCTTTCTAGAGCTACGTACAGTGCTAGCTCCAGGCTGTCGCAGTCGCTAATTTCCGCAGCATCAGAAAGATTATTTAATTGTTTACCTTTTTGAGTAGAAGCAAGCAAAGCAGGGCTGAACTGAACATGAACCCCAGTGGCAGCACCAGCCAACAGCAACAACAAGACGAGTCTGGTCAACCAACCGTATCTGCCACATGTTCTTCCAATTCCATGGACAGTTCTGCTCGTACAGTTGCAGGTGTTGAATTACCTTCCCTAAAGGATCGCAAGTGCTTCTTGGTACGTTCTTTTTATTTGTAGAGTAATCTTCAGTAATTACTTTTTATTTGTTTGCTGTTTGCTGACAAAAACCCTTGATTAAACTGGCTCCTCTTTCTCCTACCCACTCCTATTGAACACTGTACACCAGACATGCCTGGCTTGTCTCCTGACGTCGACTTATATATACGATGTTAAAGAAGAAATTGAAAAAGAGATTGAAAAGGAACCCAATACCTCTGAGGATGCATCTTCTCCTCCTACCAGTACTACTACTACTACCATTAATACTACCATCACCAATGATACAACCAGTGACAAGGACAAGCATTTCGTGAGTAATGCTGGGGGAGAAACAGGTCTGACCAGCAACACGACCAATACCGGCACTAGAAGTGAGTCACAACAGCGCAGACATTCCCAGTCAAGTGATGATGATGACGATGATGATGACATGCTAGATATTCCTGGAGGAAAATTGGAAATTAGCATGTTTTTGGACGATTATGATGAGGAAGTTTTAGGCATGGATATGAGCGCAGAAGAGCAAGATGATGTCGAAAACGAGGACGGTCAAAGTGAGGAGAAAGAAATCAACGAAGAAAAAGAGGATGCCCTGTCAACAACGGCTAATAGCAAATCCGGTGGAGGCGGTCCAGCTTCGAGATGGAGGCGACGATTTGGAAGAGGCAACATGGAAGAGGGCAAGAAATCTGGCAGTAATAGTGGTAAGAATGACAAAGATAATGATGTATCGTCGTCTGACCCTAATCAAACTTCCAACGGCAAAGGCAACAAGAAGCACAGCAAAGGAAAGGTCGTCACAGCTTCCGAACGCAAGCAACGGCAAAAGCGCGTCACCAAAGCTCAACGAAAACTGCAATTGGCATCCCAACGACACTACCTACGACGTTATTGCGTTGCAGATCAATTACTTCAAACTTCTTGCGATCATCTTTTGTTGGATAAATCGGAAAGTAAGCAGCTTTACGATGAACTGGCGCCTAAATTACAAGTCCTCAAAGCTCCACGTCTTGTTCCGAGAAGTGACAAAACGACTGGAACTTGCAATACTGTAAGTGACACCAGTACTAATGGAACCGGCAATTTTTCATCTACACCAGAAAGCAAAGTATTAGGCAAGCGATGGTCATCTTTTGGAGCCATAAGCAATAAGCACGGAAGCGATAATGCGGGTAGCGGCAGCGAACTCGAAACTGAATCGGATGCTACCAAGGAAGCGAATAACCTTCGAATCACCAACAATGGGAACAACAACAGAAGCAGTAGTAGCAACCGCGACAACGAAATTGGTGACGAACAGGTGCCAACTGCAACACCAACACAAGAGCAGCCAGCGGACGATCCAAGAGAATGGCGAATTCAACAACAATATCTTACCCAAAAGGAATGGATGACAGAGTATGATGACCAATTGGCCATTCACTTACCAAATCTGAGCCCTGGGGCGGGATATCGGTGTGTCTGTTGGCTGCTGTTTCAGCATCTGATCAACGCCACCAAAAGGGGTTACGATGCACGTGTGCGATTTATATTCAAGTCGCTCGCTGTTGCCGTTATTTTGCAAGATATTGAAAGGACGCTAGAATACACGGGAGACGATTACATTGCCTGGAAGACAAAAAATTACACAACCTGGGTCTCCTTTGCGACAAGAAAGTTTGATCAAATTGAAGCAGGTATGTCGGATCGGTTGTTAGCACTAGCCCAACAGCAGCAGGCAGCAGCTGCTGCTGGCGATCCACAAAATAGCGGCATGGAATCAGATGAAGCTGTCGTGTTAGAAGACTTGGAAGCAGAAGACGAGGATGAAATCCAAGTCGTGACCGTCAAAAAGAACAAGAAAAAACTTGCTGGAGCTCGCAAGCATATAGTGCGAGGACTCAAAATTGGTGGAGTTGGTACGTTGTAGCTCTGGTAGTCGTGAATGTGGATTTGATCCATTTTTTACGTGATCTGAACTCACTTCAATTTCTTAAGGCGTGGTCGCTGGAACACTATTAGCTGTCACGGGCGGAATGGCCGCACCCGCCATTGCTGGAGCCTTAACCTTTCTCGGTGGGGGCGCAGTCGTAGGAACATTTCTTAGCTTGGCTTCCACCACTGCTGTTGTTCATCTCTTTGGTGTGGCTGGGGGGAGCCTTGCTGCTTACAAGATGAGGCGTCGAACGGCTGGTCTGACTGAGTTTACTATTGTACAATCCACAGCCACCACCGCGAGGCAAAATTTGGAAGAAGTTGAGGCCTCGAACGATGATTTGCTACCAGGAGAAAAAGAACAACTTCAGAGCAACCAAACACGGCTTGGAAAATGGAAAAATAAGGCAAAAGCCTTTACAGAACGGCGAATGCATCAATCTGATGACAAAAAGGATGCCTCGCCAACAAAAGCAGAACTATCTCGGACTATCTGTATATCCGGGTGGTTGACCGACAATTGCGATTTTCAACGACCCTGGGGCATCGCCCCCTCCAAGCCACCGCCAAGCAAACTGGAAAAGCTGCAACGATTTTATCGTGTGTACAATCCAGATCTTATCCCCGTGTGTGATAATTTACTGAAACGCTGGAAAAAGGAGGAATCCACGTTCTGGGAACTGCTGGAGGATAAATACGGATGCAATCCAGATAATCTGTTCCCACTTCGCTTCGGTCCGATGCACGATGCTAAACTTACTGGAATGGAACTCGCCGTGCTCGATAAGCTAATAGTTGAGATCGGAGAAGTCAAGGGAAAACAAAAGGAAGCCCAACACGCACATCTCCCAGAGCATATTCAAGGAGCCATTGCTGCCGATTCTACCAGCAATGCCACTGAAAGTCATGATGGGACTCGTCCTGGACTACAACAGACAGATAGCACACGCACCCTTGGTGTAGGCGACGACGAGAGTGTGGTAACGGCCGATGGCGAAAACATGGAAGACCAACTACCACAACGCTTTCAACGCCAGTGTTACGCTTCTGTCTTTGAGCAAGTCGCCCCTTCATCGTCTCTCGAGAACCTTATTCCTCCCGACCACTTGGTGACAGTGTGGGATTTTAGCAGTCGCTATGGTGGCGAAGTTTATACGTTGCACTGGGAGACTCACATGTTGACGAAATTGTGTCTGTGCTTTCGCGACGTGGCTCTTACAACAGCTGCAAGTGCAGGGCAGCAGGCACTGCGACTCATGGTAGCTAATACGATTGCTTTGGCAGCGTCAGTTCCCATTTATCTTCTACAGGCCATGAATTCCATCGACGAGACATGGTCTGTAGTTGTTTCCAGAGCTGAGGCGGCGGGCAAGGAGTTAGCAAAAAGTCTGCTTGTAAACAACGCTGGGCATAGACCCGTGACCCTCCTTGGCTATAGTTTTGGTGCACGTGTTGTATTCTCGTGTCTGAAGCAGCTGGCTGTCTACCAACAACAGTGGGAGGACTACCACGAACTGAAGGCTAAGCGTGCCATTGGCTTTGCCTCTCACGAGGAAAGCCACAATACCAAGCGCAAAGAGAAGAAGTGGATGCTTCACGAATTAGAATTTGACCGAGAACCGGCATCGGTGGTAGAAGATGCTGTAATTATAGGTGCACCTATGTATTTGAGTCTGAGTTCATGGAAAGCGTGCCGACAAGTGGTGGCGGGTCGGTTTGTCAACGTCTATTCCCGTACGGACAAGATCTTGTCACTCATGTTCAAGTACAAACAAATGATGGAATCTTTCAAGCCAGTGTGCGGAAACTGTACGATTGCCGTTCCGGGCGTGGAAAACATTGATGTATCCGATCTCGTGGGCAATCATCAAGAGTATGTACTGAAAGTGGGAGATATAATGAAACGAGTCCGGCACGAACAACCAGTTCGGTCGTCCACTAATGCTTTGGATGAGCTAGCTTTGATTGCCGAAGCCAAATTACTCGTGAAACAACAGAATGAAGCAGAAAACGCGGAATCGAAAGCGAAGAGCTAGCTAGACTTTAAGCAGAGTAGCGTAGCTCTCCCCACGCCTTAGCTTAAAGGCTGGAAGCTGCGTAGGCAAGCCCTGGCCAAGACATCAGGAGCGACCAGTAATTGCTCCTCCGGGTCTGAGTGTGTGAGTAAAGGAAGACTTAGTCGGAGAGCCTTTGTTGGGTTGTTTCAGTCCACAGCAACTTTGATATCTCGCTTTAAGAGGCTGCCTTGGCGTCTTTGCAATGTCTTGCCTCGGAAGTCGGAGTGCTACTAGCTCCTGCTCGGAGTAGTAGTAGACTACTAGTTTAGTAGTAGCTACCAGGGTACCAGGTAGCCAGCAGACTACTTTTAGGGAACCGTTGCATCAGTGTTGTATTTTCAGAAACAAAACTAGACGAGCTCTGCCCCCTGTAAAAGTCTGACTGAGAGTGAGAAAGCCCGCATAAAAAAACAATTCCGTCCTGCTGTAAAATAATACTCATGCTTGTAATATTTACTCTGCTGTGGTCTACTGCTAGCTACTAGCTACGTGGTACCAGGTAGTAGAGTAGTCTGATGCTCTACTTATTAGTAGTTAAGCCTTCCTATGAACATGCTCTGGCTGGTATGATCAATTAAGAAGTCTACCAATACTACTAGTCTAGCTACTAGCTAGTAGTAGTAGTTTGTTAACAACATTCTTGTTGAGACTTGTATCGTAGTCCCGGGTGCTGATGAATGATGAAAAAATAATAATAACATGAGTTGCCTGTTAAAAATTACCTCGCACTACTAGACCTAGTCTACTCTAATACAACAATTCAAGTATCTGGTCAACCATAGGAAACGACTGGGTACTGTAGCTGGCTGCAACAGTCTAGGAGGGATTGTTTACTGAAGAACCTTTCCATAATGGGTTGCAGTAATTCTAAACCCCAAGCAGCAACAACAGCAACTGCCTCAGCATCTCAACCTCCGAGCAATACCAGCACTAATAATGCACCTGCTACTGTCGAAGGAACACCTGCTCCAGTTACACACAAAGCATCAGATACAACCAAATCACCCGAACACGTAAGTAAAAGTTAGTTTTAGCTTTTAGCGGTGATGGTGAACAGTGAATATTATTATAATGTTATGTTCTGGTATTTGCCTGCATCCTCGCGTCCTTTTTTAAACCGGAGCAGTTCATTGTACATTCCACATTATCTACTACAGAGTCCCAGGAAAAAGCAGCAGCAGCAGCAGCAACCGATTTTACCCGACGAAGAAGGATTTCATCCAAGCGCCAATGGCAGGAAGGGACACAAGTTTCATGAATTATACTTGAAAACGAAAGAACAGGTACGTCCTCTTTAAGTGGTGCTCCTGTATGATCTTTATGTACACTTCGGAATACTGTAAAAAATCTATATCTCATTTCACTGCTGCTACTGCTGCTACTGCTGCTGTGCTACTAATAAAAAACGACTCATCACAGCTGGATGGTGGCAACTTTGGACAAATCTTTAAATGTCAACACCAGCAGGGCACTCGGGATGTGTACTGGAAAATTGGAGCCGTTAAGGTGACAAAACCTAATGCACTGGATACCTACAGTGGTCCCATTTATTCCTACGATGATGTGGAAGATAGATGTCAAGAAATCAGGACCCTAGCTCTCCTACAACGGTCACCCATATCCGACCACATTCTCAGGTTACAAGAATACTTTTACGACAGGGATTCTCGGGAATTGATGGTCGTCACAGAACTATTGGAAATGAATCTTAGAGATTGGATCGATCAGCAGGAACAGTTTACAGAGTGGCAGGGTAGAACCGTTGCATCTGTTATACTGGATGCCATTCAATTTATGCACAATCGTGGAATTATTCACAGGGATATCAAAGAGGCGAATGTGGTGTTTCGGTACGTCCGCCGTGTTTGCTCATAGTGAGACGTTGTTGCTGCTTGACTATTCAATCTCACTTACAACATTCTGCCGTGCGACTTTCGCCGTTAAAGAAATACGGGAGATCTCAGGACACTCAAAGTCGTAGACTTTGGTCTAGCCAAGGACCTGCAACCAGGCCAGACAGAAAAAGCCTTCTGTGGAAGTCTCGGATATATTGCACCAGAAATTTATATGAAAGAACGGTATGCATTTGAAGTGGATTTGTTTAGTTTTGGTGTTCTCATGTTCAAAATATTATCAGGGAAGCGACCATGGCCTGCAGGACCTGCCGAGGAGACTGGAAGGCGTACAGTAAACTTGGAATACCGTATTGTGGCCGATGAATGGCAGGGTGTTTCTAGGAATGGAAGGAATTTTATACGACAATTATTGGTTTTTAAAGAGGAGCGGCTTTCAGCAGAGCAAGCCTACCAGCATGAATGGTTAAACGAACAGACTGCAACTGTTTTGCGTATTGGTGCTTCCAATAGAAGTGGTTTAAACCAATCACCCAGTGATGCTGTTGCCAATGTACGTTTTCTTTCTGTCTTATTGTTGTCATTTGTACGGGCTTTGGAGGCCGCCACAGGTAAACAATCGTCATGATTTATTCCATTTTGCTCGTGGGCTTACAAATAATTTCGTCTTTTTTTCAAACAGCCCGAGGGTGTCACCCAAACACAGGAATTCCGAGACGGCGGAACAAGATTCTGGATCGAAGATAGCGTCCAGAACGCATTGTCCACTTTTTCTCAACACAGAGCATTTCATGGACACTTTATGTCTGCTCAGAATGGTCATGTGTTAATTGAAGAATACATTCCCGAAGGCGCTACCCTGCTCCCCTATTTTATTCAGGACAGGTTGGAATTGTACACAGAACGTGAATGTCGGCATCTATGCCGAGAGGTTGCGCTGCGAATCAAACAATTTCACGACGCTAATGTCGTACACAGAAAACTACACATGGAGAACATTGTTGTTGAAAGTCAGGTTCGTTGCATGCCATTGCTTGAATTGAGTACTGTTATGCTGTTTAGTTCATAGTCTCATGAAATTTTTGAATGATTCATCATAGATGGGACGACGAGATTTTAATGTGAGCATTCGCGGTTTCCAATATGCCCAAATGATACGAGAGGATCAGCCCTTAACGGGTCGTGTCGGACGATTGAATCAAATGAAAGGCTGGCGTGCTTTCATTGCCCCTGAAATTGAGAGCGAATTTTATCACGATAAACGAGTCGATCTTTGGAGTCTGGGAGCAATTATTTATATGTGCTTATGTGGTACGGCTCCTGTACGGCCCGATTTATACTTTAACATTGTGGTTCCTTCCGTGAACGCGCAAAATCTCGTTCGGAAACTTCTGCAACGCGATCCTAGCCGTCGCCTGACAATAGATGAGGTGTTGCAGCATCCCTGGATGGTGGAACGAGACATTGTTTTAGCGGAGGAAGATCTGTCACTTGCAAAAATATTTTGGGGTGACTGGAAGCGTTCCGGGCGTCAATACTCATCTCAAACCCACAATGCGTCCCAAACAGAGCCGTAGAACGGAGAAAAGGAGACAATGCAAGAGGAAGTGGAGCTGTGGCTGCGCAGGATTGCCATTTAAACAGACAACAACATTTTGCGCGGCGGAGAAAGCTTTAGCACCTCATGTTCTCACCTCGTCCAATGCACTGTCAGTTTTGCCAAGTTGCTGCTGATCAATCACACCTTTCGCTATTACTTCTCGGGAGTAACGATTAGTAATCTCGTCAAACATGAGCTTCCCGGCGACTTGGCATTGCAAATAGGTTGTAACAGTCGCAACGGGTCAATGGTTGAATGCTTTGTGATAAGTTTTTGAGTCTCTGCCTAGTCTTCTCGTGTGACACTGAAATCTTTTGTTAATGGAAAAAACGAGATGAAGGGCACAGGCAAAATTCAAACAAGCTCAAGAAGGTCAAAGCTTGGGTTGGCATAGGCTTCAATTCTTTCGCCGCAAACTCATCTCCCAGATTCAACTCTCTCAAGGGCGCATCGCTGCTGAAAGAGATATTAGAATGCGCGAGCCACCTTGCGCCTTCTTACCCCAACAATAGCGCCTTTTTGGAAATTGAGTCCCGCTGTTAAAAACCTGTCCCCGAAGGTGTGCCCTAGAAATAGGAACGTTTTCGTCCATAGTAGTTTTGTCGTTGTCATGATTGAAATTGCCGTGAGAGGACAGAATACTGTTTATCGCACAAGTAGTAGAAGGGTTCGAATCCTCGCTGTCACCAGAAGATGACACTTCTGGTGCTTCCATCTTTTGGCGCTTCGCTTGCCTTTTGACATTTCAGAAAATTTCTGGCGATGTGCTCTTCTTTTTGGCATGGTTTGATGCCGCCGTAGACCGCCCCTTTCCAACTTCAAGAAATGATTTCAAAGAAATGCATATAACAAAAAGTATCAATATAGTTGAAGACGTCAAACTCAATGACGAGCACATCCCTGAGTTGGGAGTAGTGAGATAGCTCTAAAAACATTGGTCACAACACTGACACTCGATGGCCTCTTTACAATCAGCTGCAGTGTATGCAAGATTGTACAGGTGCCTCATCATGCAGAATTGCTCCCCAATTGTACCGACGAGGTCGTTGTGGTGAATTTTGAGAGATTCTTTTTCCGTGATAAGCAGTAAGAATGAGAACGATTTTTTCGAGGACACAAGAGTCAAGCACGAAGAACGCACCAAGTCTGTGGAGATTTTCCAGGGTTGATGGGATGGTCTGGGATAGACGATTGTTGTGTAAAAACAAGTGATACAGGCGTTCTAGCTGTCCCAATTCAGATGGAATGCTCCCCGTCAAGGCCTATCATACAAGAATGAGTACAACAATTATCGAAGGGTAAGAATTTTGGATAGTCGGTAACAATCAGCAGAACCAACGACGGCACCAACCTGGCGACTTACATTATTGCTGATCCAAAGCTCCTCCAACTGCGAAAGGGTGCCCCAAGATGCTGGGATAGACGAAAACAAATAGTTGCTGTTTAAAAATACCGACGTCAGCTTCGAGGCTGCCGACCAGTCTATGGGAAGTGTGGAAGCAAAGGAATTATGGTCCGCTGCCAAATGTTCTTCACGCACAAAAGTGAGTAAATTCCTGGTAAGTGAGAAAGGCACTGTTGCAGCCTGACAGTTATTGCGACATCATGTTCCAGTCAGAAAATCGTACCTAGATTAAGCGGGAGAATTTGCGGGAGTGTTCCTGACAAGGCATTCTGTCTGATATTCAATTGTACTGCAACAGATCAGGAACAAAACGGCGTTAGGATACACTCTGCAACAAAGAGAAAGCGACCACTTCCCGCAAAAAGTAAGAAGCAGTCTCTGTGTGCACCTTACCAAGTCGTTCTAGGGATTCCACTGCGGGAAACGTTCCCGTAAAGTTATTGTTTCCGAGTAACAATATTTCTGTATAAAAAGTAAAGAATTTCAAACATTAAGAAACAAATTGATGAGTCAACGAATCAAGACCTTTTTTTCATTTGCAAATAAAAGAATGCTATAGTTTTGCCTAGTTGCACGCGCAGGCTAGGCCGTGTGCATGCTATGCTTCTTACCAAGATGTGACATGGATCCCAGACTCGCAGTGACAGTTATAGCAATAGTTCCTTGCAAATGATTGTGATCCAACAAAACTTCTGTTATAGTTGGTGGTAGCAATCGAAAAAAGGTTGTCGGTAGAGTTCCTGTCAACATATTGTGGTGAAGAGCCAATCGCCGTAAATTTTGCATCTGGAAGATACTTTGGGATGGCGGATGCAAATTTCCCGAGAATCGATTGTTCGATAAATCCAACTTGTAGAGATGGGTGGCAGTTGCTCCAAAGTAATCGTTGGGAATCGATCCTGTGAAAGAATTGTTTTGTAAAAATAGCAATTCAAGTGGTAGTACAGTTGTTGTTTCGATCGTGATGTTCTTGCTGTTACTACGACGAATGGGTGGTAATGTACCGTGCAGTTGATTGTGTGAAAGGTCCAAATCAAGCAATTCGGGTAATATGATCTCAATGAATTCTGTAGGTATCGTTCCTTGTAAGCCTCGATTGGATCGATCGAAATGTAATATTCGACGATACGTTGTAGTTGGAGTAGTTGTTGTTACTGTTGGTGTTGTTGTGTTGGTGGCAATAAGCAATTGAAATTGGCATCCAACACCGTCCCATTCACAGACGTGTTGATAATGATGTTCTTTTGTCAACCAGTTTGCCAAATATTTAGTCGCAGAAGGATCATCTCCACTGTTGTACAAAAGAGTGGTAGTACTAGTACTAGTAGCAAAGTGAAAGAGCACCAGTGCATATCGTTGCAATATTGTCTTGGCCACACTACTACTACATGCAGTGTTGGTAGTCTCATTGTAGTTGTTCTCAAATAGCAATTGTCCTGTAAAGTGATCCGTATGCACCAGCCATTCCTTGGCCAATGTTGCAGCAGTTGTTGTTGACGATGGTGACACTATTGGAGAGGAGTAAGAACACGATGACAGAATTTGTTCCAATCGTTCTTGTTTGCTGTCGTGTGGTACTGCTGATAGTGGCGTCACATTAGGTTCCATTGCAGCTGGTTTGGTCGTCGAAGAACGGTCCTCATTCAAAGTTGTTTTCGTAGCTGTAGTGTTGTTGTAGTCTGCAGTACCGGTACCTTCCGCTCGTGCTGGTGCATGTGCTCGTGCTGGTGCTAGTGCTGGCGCTAATGCTGCTGTTGATTCCTTTCTCATTTGTGTTGATTTGGAACGAAATAATGTAGCAATCAGTACCAATCCACATACTACCAGCAATACTAATAGGTAAATGTATAGCTGTCTTCTTCGTCTTTGCAGCTGCAGTTCCTGCTGCTGTAGCTTCACCAGAGCCTTTTGACGGCGTCGCTTCTTTTTGCTCTTTCGTTTCGACTTGACATTCTTGGAGCTACTTTTCATTTTGAACAAACTGTGTTTGGGGTTTGGATTGTGATTGTTCTCGTCATCAACGTCGTATCGTCCCGTTTCGCAGTCCATCAAATTGATCATAATACTATCAGGAGCAGTGGCAGCTAAATTATTGTCACGTGGTAGTCGTAATAGTCGTTCACTACTGGTAGAAGAACTGTAATATTGATCATGTTCCTGTTGTAACTTGGACCAGCAGCGCGTTGATGACGACAACGACAGCGTTGAGCCGCGGTCGTCACCAGAGGCATTGTCACTGCTTCTTTCAGAACGCATCGGAAAATCATCCAGCAAGAGATTCTCGCGCGTTAATTCAATCAAACGCTGACTGGTGAAACTTTCACTTTGTAACCTATCGTGATTGTCCAGAATGGAAGTCCCTTTCTGTTGATCGCCGCCGCCCTTGTTCTTATTAGTGGTGGTTGTGGTGGTGATGAAAGAGTCCTCGCTCCTCAAAGAGGCATCACAGGCAAGAAAGCCTTGCTGTTGTAATTCTAATTCCAAAATGTTGCGCCTGCCCCAAGAAGAAACATCATCAGCGCCAACATTCGAATTTTCTAGCAGATTGTCGTCGTCTCTACTACTGTCACTTTTAGTATTGCGGTGTGACTTTCCATCGCAGGATGATGCATGATCGGCCATGGTGTGTGATTTCTGACTGCTTATGTTTTTTTGGTTTTGTGTTGTGGTGCTTCTTCCAGACAAAAAGTGTCAAAATTATTTCTTAGTAGTGAGGGACCCTTTAGCTTTACAAGTACTTGGGTACTGTACTAGCTACTACTAGTAGAGAGTCTACTGTAGCTAGTTGTAGCTTCTACAACAGGTCAGGTTCTATGGATACGAAAGACCTTACCAAGTAAGTCTCGGTGGTTCCTGTAGCTATCCCACCAAACAACGAACGTAATATTATTACTTCTCGGATCTCGCGCATTTGCTTATCCCAAATACTAGTAACTCCTCCATAAAGCAGGCCTAAAACGGGTTTGCACACAAAAAATACTCCAACAGAAATGGGTAGGACCCCATGGACTCACTGAAATTTACAACTTTTACAACGAAATCTGATGAACAACTACAGTACTACTTTTTACTTTCTATTCTTACCAGTAGTAGCTACAACTAGCTAGTAGAAAGGAACCACGGCATCTATCCTTGGTAGCTATTAGACGCACCAATGGTACGATCTTCTGCTCCAACAACGCAATTCTATTTTGATCGATCATTCTTTCTATTGATTTACGAAAGAAAATGCCCGTGCAATGCAAGAAGGAAACTATATTATTATTGCAACAGTGTCCACTCCATCCACCGCCATTCTTGGCTGTCTGTACTCCCACCATGCATCCATTCAATCATCCATCCATCCATTCGTCCACATTTGAATAAATGAATAATTAGGCATCAGCAGCAGCTCGTTTACGTCGAGGTTTGGTTACTTTGGCATTGGTTTTGTTGTTGCTGGTCTTCTGCTTTAACTCGTTGGACTGCATTTTCTGTTGCAGTTGTGCTTTGGGTGGAACAGATAATTTCGGTTTGCATTTTTTCCTTGCTGCCGCTTCATTCGAGTCTTCTACTGCATTGCTACCACCAGCACCAGCCTTGCGTTTGCGCAAAATTTTCTTTCCCTTTTTCTTTTGGATTTCAACTGCATTAGTGGATTCCTTTTTCTTCTTGTGAGTGCTACCCTCTGCTGCTGCTAGTTCTGCTTCTTCTTCTTCGTTGTCGACTTCGAAAGTATCCTCTGGACGTGCATCACTCAATTTTATAATTTTGGCAACGTAAAAACCATCCATATTGTGCACGTGAGGATAAAATCGGCGTGTCAAGGCAACAGAAGGATGGAACCGCTTTTGTTGGTACCGAACGAATCCAGGTTTGCCTGGAAGAAACAAAAATAATGTTTAGAATTCAAATGTCATCAAACCAAACAAACAAAGACGAGAGAGAGGTTGTGAGCCACAGTTCATTGTTTTCAATACGAAAGATCACAAGTCGAACATTCACATACCAAATTCTAAACCTGTGTCCACAATTTTAATATCTCGTTTGGATAGTGCATAATTGACGACTTCCTCATTTTCAAAGACGCTGACACTGCATGTCGAATAGACCATGGTTCCACTTCCATCCTTGTTCATATCTCCGGAATGTCCGGGTTTGTAAACCTTCAGAGCATCAATGGCCGCCAAAAGAAGCTCCTTTTGCAAGTGGGCACAGTTGCGCAAGTCTTCGACCGTTCGTTGGACCTTGACACTGGGATCCCGCGAAATAACCCCGAGTCCCGAACATGGCGCATCCAACAATATTCGATCAAAGCGATTGGGATAGTATTTTCCGAGTTGCCGACCATCATGAGTACAGGACACGCAGTTGTGAACGCCTAACCGATGAAGATTGGCAACAGTAGCCTTTTGACGTTCGGCTTTCAAGTCGTTGGCTACAATGACTCCCGTATTGCGCATCAATTGTGCAATGTAGCTGGTTTTTCCTCCTGGAGCGGCTGAGACATCCAATACCCGTTCCTTGGGTTGTGGATTCAAGGCCAAAACGGGACACATGCTGGCGGCACTCTGCAGCATGTAATGTCCGCTCAGATATTCGGGTGTCGCTCCAATGGGGACCGGCGATTCAACAATCTTGAGTCCTACCTTGCTCCACTGTGCCAAAGGATCGAGCGTTACACCCCGTTTCATGAGGGCCGCGGCCAGATCCTTGCGTCGTGCCTTGAGCGTATTGGTCCGAATGACCAACGGTCTCGGCCTGTCACTGGCATCCAAAAATTCAACAGCCTCTGTCGGTGAAAACATGGTGCAAAAGTAGGCCACCAGTTCGGGAATGTACCCGTACAGTTCAGATGCAAACTGTACCAACCAATCCACGTACTCGCTCCGCGATCGACCCGGTTCTCTCCGTGCTTTGAATTCTGCAAGAACTTCCAAAATGGAAGCAATGTGACTGCGCAGTTCACTGGGAGCTACCAATCGATCTTCCGAAGCTTCCGTCCATTCGGACCGTGTGGGCAAGTGATAGATAGCAGTTTCTTCCTCAATGGTACGCTTCAACTCGGCGGCAGCTTCAATCTTTTCCTGTTCGAGCTCGTCGTCCAATTGTTGCGCTTGACGTTCGACTTCCAGCAGCTCATCATCATCATCATCATCATCATCATCACTGCCTTTTTTATTGTCAAACTTGTTGTCATCATCCTCGTCTTCATCATCATCATCCTCGTCAGAAGATGAGGACAAGAGTTGCGATTTCTTGGTGTTAGTTTTGCTTTTAGGTTTCAACCACTTGGCGTTGTCATCAGTAAACGCATTGGCGCCTTCAGTTTCGTCTTGGTCGCTGTCACCACCATTGTCGTTACCATGACTGCTGTCATCTTCACTACTATTACCGCTCACTTCGTCTTTATTGTCTTTAATGACGAAATTGTCTACTTCTTCTTCTTCTTCTTGTTGTTGTTTACTTTTCTTTTTTGTTTGTTTCTTGATCGAGTTCTTGCATGCTGCTGCTGCTGCTGCTGCTGCTTGCTTCGACGATCGTCCCGACTTGGTTTTCTTTGCCGCCATCGTGTTGTGTTGCTCCGTTTCTATCCTGTTTGTTGGTTATGTACCCAGCGTAGCGATGGGTGGAATGGAAAGCCAGATGGAAAGCAAACTAACTATTAAATGAGCAGACCAAAGAAAATAATCCTGTTTTCGTTAAAAACTGAATGAATGGTGATCGATTTACGATTTGGTCTGTCTGTTGACCATTATTTTGATTGCATTATTAGTACTACTAGTAGTAGTAGACTACT
>Ga0100394_1002555_pt1 | contig 15026 bp, 13 predicted proteins | sample CryGeymeta201518_FD_81549 | JGI IMG/M metagenome (GOLD analysis project Ga0100394, IMG submission 81549) | Groundwater microbial communities from Crystal Geyser aquifers in Utah, USA - Crystal Geyser metaG 2015-18 | ecosystem: Environmental > Aquatic > Deep subsurface > Groundwater | place: USA... | reverse complement strand
TTAAAGCATCTTTACCAAGTTTAAATTTACTTTCCATTATTTTTCCTCCATAAAGTAGGCTTGGCCATTTAAAGTTAGAGTTAATGATTGAATTTCGGTTTTTCCACTTTTAAAAGCAAACGACTTAACGAGGGTAATTCTTCTTAAAGAAGACAAAGACGTGAGAAATAATTTTAGATTTTGGTATTCGCCAGTGGCAGCAAAGCTAAAATTAACTGATGGAGAGAGCTCTTTTTCTTTCGTTGGAGAAGGGGGTCCTTTAAGGTTGACTTGGTCAAATCTAATTGTTTCAATAGTGATTCCCGATCGCCGAGCTAAAGCCTCAAGTTGCCTAACTAGTAAAGAAATTTGAGTATCTTTAGGCAAAGCTTCATCGACCAGATACGTGTCGCCGGTGATTAAATTGTATTCGTTTTGCGCTTGCCTTAAGGCATTAATTTTTTCAGCCAGGGTTTCGCTAACCAATTTTTGATCTTGGATTGTCTTCATCAATCCGGCAATTGTAGTAAGAGTTGGCTTAATGGCAAAAATCAGAAAAAAGCTAACAGTTAGCAATGAAAGGACTATTTCGGTATAAACCCGAGCCTGTTTCTTTTTGTAAAGCCGACCAATATCTAGAAAATAGTGACTATAACGATGATATTCAGCTTGCCAAGTTAAAGCCATATTTACTCCTTAAGCTCACTTTTAAGTTCGAAACTAATACCAACACCCTTTTCCATTTCTGAACTAACATTAGATATGATTAATTTAGTAAATTTCGGCGAGGCTTTTAGATTATTCAAAAATGTTGCCAGTCCAGCTTCAGATAAGGCCGTAGCACTCAAGCTGATCTGCTTTTCGGCGACGGTAAAATTGTCAAGATAAACATCAACTGGAGTAAGATCCCCCAACTCGGTTAGAATTTGATCAGTCTCCAGTTGAGTTTTTCTTAAGCCCTCAATGGTTGATAATCTTTTTTGGAGAAATCTGAATTCTTTTTCAAATTGAGCCGAGGCATTAATTATCGCTTGTTGCTGTTTAACCTTTTCGTTGAAGTCAGTTAAGTCGCGATCAAGTTTAAATCTGGATAAAAAAGCCAAAATGACAATCAACTCGGTGATAATGACAATATATCGGCCTACAGTTAAAACCCACTTTAAAAATTTACCAAAAGAAGTTTTTTCCCATTCCTCTTGGGGGATAAATTCAACTGTGGTTTTCTGGGCAGCCATATAACTTCAGTATAAATGTTTACTGGGGAATTTGTCAAAGTTTCTTTACTAATTTCCTTAATCTAGATTTCAATCTGGCGGCTTTATTTTTATGGAAAATATTCTTTTTGGCTGCTTTGTCTAACCAACCGAAAGCCTGAGTGAGAGTTTTTTTAGTTGGGCTTTTATGGACTGCTTTGATTGCCATTTTCACCTGGTGACGGATTTTAAGATTGATCTTTCCTCGTCGGCGATCTCGTCGAAGAGCTTTTTTGGCTGATTTGGAAACAGGCATTGCGGGTTTGAGTATAGCAAAGTATAATGGTGTTGGCAATGATGAGAAACTTCTTTAAAAACAGCTCAAGTATTTTAACCCGGCGGCAAACAAGTATTTTATCGGCGGCAACGGTAATTATGGTTATGATTGCCACCTCTCGGATTTTGGGATTAATTCGTAACCGGATTTTAGCCCATTTTTTTTCAGCCGAAACACTGGCGGTTTATTTTGCTGCTTTCAGACTTCCAGAGGTAATTTTTGAGGTTTTAATCTTTGGAGCCTTATCTTCAGCTTTTATACCAATTTTTACTTCTTACATTTCCCGCAAACAAAAAGATCAAGCATGGTATGTCGCCGCTGTTAGTTTAAACTTTGCTTTTTTAATTTTTTCTTTTTTGGCAATTTTGATTTTTATTTTTGCTAATCCCCTTTATCGTCTTATTGCCCCTGGTTTTGCTCCAGAACAAACAAGCCAGATAGCGAGTCTGACAAGAATTCTTATTTTAGCTCAAGGTTTTTTTGTCTTAAGTTATTTTCTAACCGGAGTTTTAGAATCTTTACAGAGATTTTTAATTCCCGCTATTGCTCCACTTTTTTATAATTTGGGGATTATTTTTGGGACAATTTTTCTGGCGCCTTTGATGGGAATTTATGCGCCAACAATTGGGGCGGTAATTGGTGCCGCTCTTCATTTTTTAATTCAATTACCCTTGGCAATTCATTTAGGGTTTCGTCCTCGGGGCAAATTGGACTTTTCTCATCCTGGAGTCCGGAGCATTGGTCGTTTGGCTTTGCCGCGAATAATTGAACTTTCATTTCTCCAAGTAGGGAAGAGCGCCGAACTTTTTTTAGCTTCATTTGTTTCCATCGCTGCCTATACTTACTATACTTTTGCTAATTCGCTTCAGCTTTTACCCGTTGGTCTTTTTGGGACAAGTATTGCTAAAGCATCTTTACCTAGTCTTTCCTATCAATCGGCCAGAGGTGAAACAAAGCAATTTAGCCAAACTTTTATTGCCCTGTTTGGTCAAATATTATTTTTGACCTTACCCTGCGCAGTTTTTTTGGCTGTTTTACGAATTCCAGTTGTTCGGTTGGTTTTTGGCGCTGCTCGATTTACTTGGGAATCGACAGTTCAAACAAGTTTAGCGCTTTCTGTTTTTTGCTTGGGGATTTGCTCCGAAGCCTTAATTTATCTTTTAACCAGGACTTTTTATGCTCTTCATGACACGATTACTCCGGTTAAAATTTCGATTGGCAGTATAATTTTAAATATTATTTTGGGGGTGGTTTTTATCTTGGGAATTCATCTTCCAATCTGGAGTTTAGCCCTAGCTTACTCTTTAGCCTCAATTTTTCAATTTTTAACCCTTTGTGTTTTTCTTATTCCTCGCCTGCCGAATTTTGACCGAAAAAAATTATTAATTTCAAATTTTAAAATCTTTTTAGCTTCTTTTGTCTCTGGAGGATTAATGTTTGTTTTTCTTAAAGTTTTAGACCGGTCAGCTTGGGACAAACATCTTTCCTTTTTGGGTTGGTTTGGTTTGGCTTTGCCAATCAGCTTTGACCGATTTGTTTTGGATACTCGTTATACTCTTAACCTAATTTATTTAACCGCCATTGTCGGTTTTGCAGGTTCAGCGAGTTATTTGTTATTATCTCGGATTTTAAGAATAGAAGAAATGTCTATTTTAACTATAATTTTGGCGAAGATTAGGAAAGCAAAGCTTGTTCCACCCCGGATTCCTAAAGAAAAAGAACCGATTACCATTACTTCGACATGATGGACATTAACTCAAAAATTGCCTTAATCGAGGAAGAGATTAGGCAAACTCCATATCATAAGGCAACGGAACATTATATTGGTCGTCTTAAGGCAAAATTGGCGAAACTTAGGGCCTTGGCAATTCAATCAAAAAAAACAGGAGGAAGACTTGGTTTTGCCTTGCCTAAATCCGGTGATGCAACCGTTGTTTTAATCGGTCCTCCATCTGTAGGCAAATCAACTTTATTAAATAAATTAACCCATGCCCAGGCTCGAGTTGCTCCCTGGCCATTTACCACCCTTAGGGTGATTCCTGGAATGATGGACTTTAGGGGTGCCAAGATCCAAATTTTTGATTTACCGGGAATAATTGGCGGAGCCACTAGGGGTATTGGTCGAGGAAAGGAAGTGCTTTCGGTTGCCCGGACAGCCGATTTGTTATTGTTAATGGTTGATATTAAGACCAGAAATAGAGTTAATCTGATTCTTCGCGAAATTAAAGGATTGGAAATTGATTTGCCTGTTTTGGTGGTAATAAACAAAGTTGATTTGATTAAAGATATTCCCAAAAAAATCTCTCCGGACTGGCTTTTTGTTAGTGCCGAAAAAGAGATTGGTTTGGAGGAGCTTAAAAAAATGATTTGGCAAAGACTTTCCTTAATGAGAGTATATCTAAAACTAAAAGATAAAAAGCCAGATTTTACTAAACCTCTAATTTTAAGAAATGGACAAGCAGTTACTGATGTGGCTAAGAAGATTTTCCCCCAAGAAAAGAAATTCCAGCGAATTTTGCTTTGGGGACCCAGCGCCCAGTTTCCAAGGCAGGAGGTTAGTTTGACTCGTCAGTTAAAAGACGGCGATATTTTAAGTTTTGGTTAATTCAACACATTGTAACCCACATCCGATGTGGGTTGAGTAAACACAGCTTCACAAGTTAAAATAACAACAGTAGTCCGCTGGTTAAAATAAGAATCCCGAGACCAACGAAGATGAATGTTGGGGTGACGATTCCGGTTTCTGGTAGTTGTTGGCTTGAAACGGTTGGAGTAGCTGTTGGTGTTGTCCCAGCAGCAGTAGTTGGGGTTGGCGTCGGTGTGGCTGTTGGCCCTAGTCCGCCAGTTCCGCTTGTTGGGGTGGGAATGGGTGTCATTGTTGGTACAGAGGTTGGAGAAGGCGTTGGTGTTTGAGTCGGAGTTGTCGTCGGGCCTGTTGTTGGGGTTGGTGTCGGCGTGGCGGCGCTGGCGATAACATAAGAACCTGGCTCTGCTCGGCTTAAGGCTTCTGTTTCGCCAATGCCCCCCACTGTGGTTGTGGAATCAAAGGTAACTTGACTTATACCTGGTCCTTTTCCTTTAAAGACGATGGAGGCAAGCGTTCCCGCTCCTTGTTTGGCTGTCATGGTAAAGAGGCTATATTGGATTTTGCCAAGATTGTTATTTATCAGTCTAGTTGGTTCAGTGGGGCTTTCAAAAAAACTTCCTGCCGAGATGGATAAAGCTTCAAGAATGTTTGGATTAAAAGTAAGATCAATATCAGCGGAAACAATGCTGTTTTCATTGGTATTAACCACAATATCAACATTGAAAGTCTCCTCCACCGCTTTTGTTATTGCTGCTGGAGAAAGAGAAAGAACAGTTGCCGGGGCAGCCTTCATTCTTAGTTCCTGTCTTTGTTTAACTAAAAAAATAGTTAGGGGAATAGAAATTAAAATAACTAAGATTCCAATGATAATTAAAATCTTTTTACTCATTTGTTTTTAGAATAACATATTTTCCACCTTCAGAAAACTTCAATTCTGTCTCCTTGCCAACTACCGAAGCTTGAGTTCCCGATTTGAAAGAAATTGTTGTGTTTAAGGAAGTCAGGGAAAGCTCTTTAACGGTGAATTTAAAAGAGGCGACTATCCCTTGTCCTGATTTTGGCTCAAGGGTGGCAATTCCATAAAGAATCTCTCCTTTTGAATTGTCAAGTACCTTAGTTAATTCTTGAGGTTTTAACCAGAAAATTCCTGGTTTTGCTTCTTTAGCAATCAAAACCTCGGGGTCAAAAGCAAGTTCAATGTCAGTAGCGATTAATTTTTCTTTAGTTTCTGCCAAAACTCGGATTTCCAAAGGCTCTCCAGAATAAACCATCACCTCTTGCGGACTTAAACTTAACTTAATTTCAGCTTTTTGAGAAAGATGAGGTTGGGGAGATTTAGTTGCGATTTCTTTTAACTTAGGTTTAAGACTTTGAATAATTGGAGAAATAAGCCCAAGATAGAGGAGAGAAAGAGAAATAACAATCCCTAAAAAAGCTAAGATTAAGAGTTTACTTTTCTCTTTCATTATTCGCCCTCCCGACGATAATTTTCAACTATAAAACGGACATCTTGGGCGTTAACTGTTCCATCTAAATTAAAATCAGCCAGACTGTTAGGCGGAGTATTTGGTCGGTAGTCTTGGACTAAAATGACAATATCTTGAGCATTAATTTTATTATCATCAGTTGCGTCTCCAGTCAAAAGTTCAGTTCCCGAGAAGTCTTGGGTGTTTTCTCCTTCTGTCAGGGTTATTCCCGAAAACTTTTTCTGTAAATGAGCCCAGCCTTTGATAAAGATATCATAAGTGTCGGGGGTAATATTCATTATTCTTCCGGTGTAGATTCCATTTTCATCAGAGCCTACCCCCTCATTTTCAAAGGTAGCGATAGTGTTCCCCGCTTTTGTAAGAGCTATTTTCACTGTTTTATCCGGTCTTTGTTGATTTATTCCCTGGAATCTGACTTTGAAGGTCAAGTGGGCCTTGTCGGGTTCGGGTGTTGGAGTTGGAGTTGGGGTTCCGGTGGGCGGCGGAATAGGCGTCGGTGTAGTTGTAGGTACAGGGATGGGTGTTAGAGAAGGTGTAGGCGTGGGGGTTAGGGTTGCCGTCGGGGTCGGGGTGGCTGTCGGTCCGAGAGTAGGAGTCGAGGTGAGGGTTGGTGTTACCGTTGGAGGGACTACAGTGATATCTTGGGCCGGTGAACATTGATTAATAGCAAAATTAGCAGAAGCAATTCCATTTTGAGCTGCCTGAATCTCAATTAAAACTTGGTCATTATCATCAAAGCCAAAAAACGAGGTTAAATTTTCCATCCTGGCATTTTTAGCATCCATTACCCAACCTTCATCAGTTTTAGTCACTGTTGACATTAAAGCAGACTTTGTTTCGCTATCATCCTTTTTAAGTTTGGCATAAACTAAAGCACCTTCGACTTTATTGCCCGCTTGATTTTTGATATATCCATAAATTGGCTGGGGGTTTCCAGACAAAGTAAGTTCAACAGGGGTTGCCTGTTGGACGGCTACTCCAGCTTTAACCCAGGACTCACCGCTTTTTCCATAGTTGTCAGGACCGGATTTTATTTTTAAATAGTAAGTGGTATTTGGATTAAGATTAAAAATTGAGACATGGTGAGTGGTTGAGGAGATATCCTGTCCTCGGTCATCAAATGCTTCTTGATTAAGATTATTTTGGTCAGTTCCCCAAAAGACAGAACCAGTAGTTTCTTGAAACGCACCAGTCGTTGGATTAACTGAGGTCCAAGAGACTGAAAATCCTCCACCATGAAGATTGGCGATTTTGACATTTGTCGGAACAGCCTCAGGTCCGAGTGCTCTTCCCCGATAAATTTGCTGTTGTTGGACTAGAAAAATGGCTAGAGGAAGAGAAATAAGGATAATTAAAAAACCAACAAAGGTGATTAACTGTCTTTTTGAGAGCTTTGAGATAAAAACTGGCTTTTTAAAAAAATTCATGGGTTCCAGGTGCAATTCTTACTTACCTTTATATGGTAACTTTGATTGCTTTGCAAACTAAAATTTTCTCCGCCATAGTTCTGGACATATTTTTCCCACCAATCTTTCTCCTTTTTAGCAATTGCTACTGCCGTCCCCGCCCCACAATCAGAATCTATATCCCCAAGAGCAGTCTTAGCAGTGTAATTTTGAATATCTGGCCAGGTGATTTGATTCCAGCCAGGAGAGAGGGGAAAAGATGGAGGTGGGGTGGGCGTAGGAGTGGGGAGAGAAGGGGGTGTATCGCTCGTAACCACGATTTTGTCTAGTTTAATATAAGCTCGATCATGCCACCAGGTTCGAAACTCCATTTTGTGTCCAGCGGTATAATTAAAATCAAAGGAGAAGTCTTGGTAGGTATTACTTGAAATAAATTCATTTCGATAGACATTTTTAAAGCCAAGAAGTTTACCAGCAGTAGCATCGTAAATATCGATGTATAAAACATTGTCATTATATCCTGGATTATGGACATCAATTAACAACTTCCAGGTAACTCGATAATATTTTCCTCCTTCAAAACCATCATAATAAGGGCCATAATTTAAAAATCCAGGTCCATCGGTGGCAGTATTAGCTGACCAATCAGTCCCCTCAGCCCTACCGGTTTGATGATAAAGAGTAGGATCGGTGGCTTCCCAGGAAATAATTTGATAAGGAAGAGGAAAGGTTAAAGCCTTAACTAGGGTCACCAACGTTACACTATTAGGTCCCATATTTATCGTTTTTGTGAGAGAGCCTTGGTTTATCCAAATCTGCTCATTGGCTATTTCTTCCAAATCCTCGTGACTTGGAGGGTTACAATAATTAGAGTGAGTGGCGTCAATTAAGTATTCTTGATAAGTATAATTACCATTTGGTAAATCAGAAATATTCAGAGAGATTTCTTCAGCATGGCTTTTATTTTTGTCATAATTGGCGAGAACGAGAGCTAAAGACCCATCATCGTCTCGACTGGCGATGCCCTTCACAAAACTGTTTTCTCCTGTAAGGGAAATGCGGTTTGATTTTAGAAGCGATAAAGTCTTAAAGGCGTTGTATTCTGCCTTTTTGTGTTTTCCAAATTTTTCATGGGTAATCATTCCCCACCGACCCCAACATTCTACATTGGAAGGACCATCCTTGATTTCAAAAACAAAAGGTTTAACATTTTTTTCTAATAGATTTCTTAGGGCGACTACAGAGTAAGCAGCGCTAAACTCATTATCGTTCTTGGAGGGCATTCCTGCGAATGGTCCCCACTCTGTAATCAATTTTTCGGCGTTTGTCACATTTGGAAAAGGTGCTTTCCATGAATCGATATTATCTACATCTCTTGCCATTGCCGAAGGATCGTCGGTGTAGGTATGCCAGGAGATAAAATCGCAGCGCAGATTATTTTCTTGAACAAATTTAAAAAAAGTAGTCATCCAATCCTGATCGGCGACAACAGAAGAAGGACCGCCAAACTTAAAACTATTGACATTTTGTGCTTCTTGTGCTCCTTGCGCCGCATATTTGTAGATTAAACGATAGTCGTTAAGAGTACTGCCGTCGATTGACCAACCCCCAAAAACTTGTGGCTCATTCCAAACCTCATAGTAAACATCAGTCAGATTTTTCTGATCCTTGCCAGAGTAATGCTCTATGGTTTCTCTAACTACTGTTTGCCAGTCGCTCCAGTAAGATGGTGGAGTGGGGTCATAAACTCCATTATAAGGATTGGCGGTCAGTTCCAAATTATCAATATAAATCGTTTTTCCTGGAGGAACAATCACGTACCAACGACTGAAATATTGCTCAGGACCAATTTTGCCGTTTACCAAAATCTTTTGCCAGTTTGTAGAAGTAACAAAATAAGTCTCTGGACCATAATGCCAGGTTAAGCCCACTGATTCTTGAGAAGGTGTGTCTGCTCGAACAAAAACTGACCAGTCATACCGGACATCAATATTATCATTTAGATTCCCGTCTTTATTTCCTGCTTCAACAAAATAGTAACCCTTGGCTGTTCCAGCGCTGTTATCTAATTTGAGGCTAAAACTCCCCTCGTATCCAGGACTGACCCTTGTCATCGTTACTTTTGCCCCTGGTGGATTATAAATATAACCACTGATTCCTTCTTCAAAACTTGGGTCGCGCACCGCATTTAAGGTTAAAACCTGAGGCATATAAGAGAGAGAAAGAAGTGGTTTAGCGCCGGTATTTAAAATGTCTTGGATCCGTTGGTCTAACTTCTCCCAATAAAAAGTCATCCTTCCGTTATTCTTTCCTCTAACGACATCGTAAAAGTTAAAAATATAATCAATCCGGATATAAGTTGGTTTCAAAGCTTTAAGTTCTGAAGCAATATCATCAAGCATCGATTCTGCTTCTTCTCCTCCTTGAGCTAAATATTGCCAAGGATGAGGGAGAGGACCCTGGATTTTGCTTCCTTCAACCAAAATATTTGTTGTTGACGCTCTAGAAATAGGTATAATTTCATACCTCACCCCATGAAAAAGTACGATAGAAAAAGAGAAAACAATTAAAAGAAAAACAGATGCAATAACCTTTTTCATAACTGCCAAATAACTGCCTGATTACATTTTATATAATAAGTTTTCCTGTTCTCAAAATTAAAATTCACTCCGCCGAAATTCTTGATATATGGTTTAAACCAAAAGTTTTCTTTACTAACCGCGATTGGGCATTCAGGAGGAGTATCTGAGGCTTTCTTTCCGGAAACATCCGGCCAGGTAATTTGATTCCAACCCTGCGAAAGAGAGAGAGACGAAGAAGGCTCAACTGTTTCAAAAAACATTTCATCAGCTTTAAAAGTATGAGGAGAGTCAAGATAAAGCTGAAACCTAATAGTTTTTGTTTGGCTGCCTAGGACAAGATTCTTTTTGAGAGATTGGTAGGTTAGGGTAGGATTTAGGGTTGTCCTGTGCGAGTTAATTATGGTAGAATTTTCGTCTAATTCGAAGATAACTAAGTTAAGTATTCCTGTCCCACTGTCAGTGGCAAATTTACCCCCATAAGACACATTTCTGGACGGAATGTTTGAAACATCTATATCTTGATAGACACTCTGTCCAGGTTGACATGTGCTAGCACCGCAGTTTGTGGCTAAATAGCAACCTCCGTCAGAAGAAAGGTTCGGGTATCTATATGCCACAATGTTGGTTGGGCCGAGCGGGAGTCTTTCCCAATTTTCGGCGCGACACTTCCATAGATCTCCATTTTGCAATAAATTTGAAGTGGGAAGTAATTCGTAAAAATAGATGCCGCTATAGTTAGGATCTAGACTTTCTCTGGTGTAATGGAGATAGATTCTTTGGGTAAGAGGGTCCTTAAAAATTCTGGCATAAGCCGGATTACAACCAATCGGTTTACCATTTCTCTCAGGATATTTACTAGAATAAATTATTGGGTTTCCTGCTGGAAATTGCTCCCATGAGGTGTTTGTGAGAGAGGTCGAACGAAATATTCCCCAATCCCAATTTTGTCCAGCAGTGCAACCAAGGCTGATATCGGCCGCTTCGGAAATCAAATAGTAATAGCCGTTATCAGATAACATGCTTCCAGCACCAAAGCCAATAGAACCCCCACTATTCCAGTTCTCTCTCCACCCAGCGGTATCATATAAATCTAAAACCGCATCTTTTGGAACTCCTTGATTTTGGTCTCCAGCCACCCAATTGATAAAATCGGCGGTTTTGGCAATCCCTCGATAACCTCTTGTGCCATCAAAACCATGAAATCCTACATAAAAATAAGTCCCATCATAGTGAAAGATATCCCAGGTTCCCTCATCAAAGATTCGGTTAACTCCTCCGGGGATTTTGACGCAATCATCACTTGATTCGTTACAAATTTTCCCCCAGAGCTGTTTGGCTGATATCACAGGATTGGCGTGGTTTTCTTTAAATAAACCCATCGGGTCAGGACCGTCTTTTTCCAGATGGCAACCCCTCCAGGGATTATTACGGTCCAAACATTGAAAGAGGTAGTACCATTTGTTTCGGGAAGAATCATAATAAGCGTCCCCATCTGTGGCGGCGCATTCCCATGGCTTGCCCTCTTGAGGAATAATAATATTGACAGGTTGACTCCAAGTTTCGCCTTTGTCAAGTGATTTTCTTACCTCGGTTCCTAAAGTTTCGTTCATAAAACTGCAATAATTCGGTTTATCTCCCCAATTGACTTTCCTTGAGAACAAATACCAAACCCCGTTAACTATTTCTAGATGTGCACCAGCTCCATAACCATAAGACCAGCCAGTGTTAGCCAAAGTAAGCTTTCTTAAAAATTTCCACGCTGCTTTTCCTTGCCAATAGTCATCTAAGGTAGCTGGAGAATAGTCATTGGCCTTTGCTTTTGATTGACTAAAAAAAGCAAAGGATGAGAGTATTAGTAATCCTGATAAAACCAAAAAGTACTTTTTCATAATTGCCAAATAACTGCCTGATTACATTTTATATAATAAATTTTTCCAGTTTCAAAATTAAAATTAACTCCACTAATTTATTCATCTTTAGTATAGCATTATAAACCCTCTTGACCTCGCACATCACTTACTTGCTCCCGAATACTCCGTGTTCGCGTCGCAAGAGCGTGTATGCGGGGTCTGCGCCCCGCACCAGCGCCCCTTGCGGGTGTGGACGTAGACCTCAACGCAAGGTAAGCTTGGTGCTGGGGCTTGACAAATTTTAGCAGTCATGATATTTTACTGCTAACCCTTCGATAAACTCAGGGTAAACTAAAAAGGAGTCGAAGGAACTTGTCCTGAGCCCCTCGACGAGCTCGGGGTAAACTTTGAAAGGAGCCGAAGGATGGCAGAATTAACCGACAGACAAACCAGAATTCTTAAATCAATTATTGAAGAATACATGGAAACCGCCGAACCAGCTGGTTCGGAGAATTTGGAAAAGAAATATGAATTGGGGGTTTCTCCGGCGACAGTTAGAAATGAAATGATTAAGTTGACCAAAGCTGGTTATCTTAAACAGCCCCATGCTTCAGCTGGTCGTGTTCCTACCAAAGAAGCTTTCAAGTTTTATATTGCCCATTTAATGGAAGAGAAAAAACTCTCGGTGGCTGACGAAGTAGCCGCCAGGGAGAAAGTTTGGGATGTCCGTTTTGATTTTGATAAGTTAATGCATGAAGCAACTAAAGCTTTGGCTCAAAGAACCCAGGCCTTGGCGGTGGCGGCGACCAATGAGGGTGATGTTTATCATGCAGGCTATGCCAATATCTTATCAATGCCGGAATTTTACGATATTGATGTTACCCGAACAATTTTAGGCATGTTAGATGAGAATAAATCATTACTTGAATTATTCAGTAAGGTTTTTGGCGAAGACCCGATGCATTTTCTTTTTGGAGATGAGTTGGGTTTTGAATTTTTGGAACCCTGTGGAATGGTTTTTACCCATTTTGAAGCCGGACCGAAAAAATCCGGTTCAATTGGAGTAATTGGACCCTCAAGGATTAATTATTCAGTTGTGGTCCCGATGGTAAGATATTTTGGTGGGCTAATTGAAGAGCTGGGACGGAACATTTAAAAATGAAAAAGACGGACAAAATCACTGATTTGGAGAATAAATGGAAAAGAGCGTTGGCTGACTATGCTAATTTAGAAAAACGAATTGAAAAAGAAAAAGAAGATTTTGTAAAATTTGCCAATGCTCAACTTTTAGATAAAATATTAAATGTTTTGGATGATTTAGAATCAGCGGAAAAGCATCTTAAAGATAAGGGATTAACTCTTGCCGGCAATCGATTTCGAGAAATTTTTAAGGAAGAAGGGGTTGAAGAAATAGAGGTTTTAGGTCGAAATTTTGACCCGGAATTAATGGACGCCGTTGAAACAGTTGATGGTCCGAAAAACAAAGTAGTAGAGGTTGTTTTAAAAGGATATAAGCTTTACGGAAAAGTTTTAAGACCAGCTAAGGTTAAAGTTGGTGGAAATAAAAAATTATGAGCAAAATTATTGGCATTGATTTAGGAACAACTAATTCCTGCGTGGCCGTAATGGAAGCAGGAAAACCAAAAGTTATTCCCTCGGCCGAGGGGAGAAATATTATTCCTTCGGTGGTTGAGCCAGTCAAAAATTTAGTTGGGGAAGTAGCTAAAAGACAGATGATTTTGAATCCGGAAAACACAATTTACTCGATAAAAAGATTGATGGGAAGAAGATTCGCTGATGCGGAAGTTAAGAAAACTCAAAAGATGGTTCCTTATAACGTTAAGTCTGGTAAAGACGGAATGGCGGTAGTTGAAGTTGGAGGTAAGGAATTTACTCCTCAAGAGATTTCTGCCAAAATTTTAGCCAAATGTAAAGCCGATGCCGAAGCCTTTTTGGGAGAAAAAGTCGAGAAAGCAGTTATCACCGTTCCCGCTTATTTTGATGATGCCCAAAGACAAGCAACTAAACAGGCAGGAGAAATTGCCGGATTTAAAGTTGAAAGAATCATTAATGAACCAACGGCTGCCTCTTTGGCTTATGGTTTGGAAAAGAAAAAAGGGGAAACAATTGCTATTTATGATTTGGGGGGAGGAACATTTGATATTTCAATTTTAGAAATTGGCGAGGGAGTTTTTGAGGTCAAAGCCACCAATGGTGATACTCATCTTGGGGGAGACGACTTTGACCAGCGAATTTTAGATTGGATTGCCAATGAATTTAAAAAAGAAAATGGAGTTGACCCTCGCGAAGATGTCCAAGCCTTACAGCGAATTCGCGACGCGGCGGAAAAAGCCAAAGTAGAACTTTCTTCAACTCAAGAAACAGAAATAAATCAGCCATACATTACTCAAGGAAAAAGTGGTCAACCACTTCATTTGACGATGAAATTGACTCGTGCCCAATTGGAAAAATTAGTTGATGATTTAATTGAAAAAACCATTGGTCCGGTTGAACAATGTCTTAAAGATGCCAAAATGAAACCTTCGGATATCGACCAAGTAATTTTGGTTGGGGGAATGACCAGAATGCCTAAGGTTTATGACACCGTCAAAAACCTTTTTGGCAAGGAACCGAATAAATCAGTTAATCCGGATGAAGTAGTGGCGGTTGGGGCGGCTATTCAAGGAGGAGTTTTAGGCGGAGAAGTTAAAGATATACTTTTGCTTGATGTTACGCCTTTAACTTTGGGTATTGAAACTTTGGGTCAGGTAGCCACACCCCTTATTCCTAGAAATACCACTATTCCAACCTCAAAATCGCAAATTTTTTCAACCGCGGCTGATAATCAAACCCAGGTTGAAATTAATGTTTTGCAAGGTGAGCGACCAATGGCGCCTGACAACAAGTCTTTGGGTCGGTTTATTTTGGATGGCATTCCCCCGGCTCCGCGGGGAATTCCTCAAATTGAAGTTGCTTTTGATATTGATGCTAATGGAATCTTAAATGTTAAGGCCGTGGATAAGGCCACCAATAAATCTCAGTCAATAGTTATTAAAGGGGCGGTTGGGCTGACTGATGAGGAAGTTAAAAAAGCTCAAGCCGAAGCCGAACAGTATGCCGAGGCGGATAGGAAGAAAAAAGAATTAGTTGAAGCCCGGAATCAGGCTGATGCTTTAGTTTTTACGGCGGAAAAAACCTTAAAAGAAGCTGGGGAGAAAGTTAAAAAAGAAGACAAAGAAAAAGTTGAAGCGGAAATTAAAAACGTTAAAGATGTACTTGGGAAGTCAGAGGCGACTAAGGAAGAAATTGAAGAATCCTCAAAGAAATTATCTGAAGAACTCCAAAAAGTGGGAGCGGCGATGTACTCGTCCGCCGAAGCTCCCAAAGGGAGCGAAGGTGGATCAACCCAGCAAAAATCCTCCTCCGCCAAGGCTTCGGAGGACAAGGGGAAGGCGGAAGAAGGAGAAGTGGTAAGTTAGATATTAGATATTAGATATTAGAAATTAGATATTAGTAAAGAGGGCGCAAGTTTGCGCCTATTTAGTATAAAATATAATTATGCCAACAAAGAGAGATTATTATGATGTTTTAGGGGTTTCTAAAGA
>Ga0100394_1002554_pt1 | contig 15027 bp, 16 predicted proteins | sample CryGeymeta201518_FD_81549 | JGI IMG/M metagenome (GOLD analysis project Ga0100394, IMG submission 81549) | Groundwater microbial communities from Crystal Geyser aquifers in Utah, USA - Crystal Geyser metaG 2015-18 | ecosystem: Environmental > Aquatic > Deep subsurface > Groundwater | place: USA... | reverse complement strand
TGCATTTGCAGCCTGCTCAAACGCAGCAGTGTTATACCAGCCGGCCGATCCAGTTTTACTTTCTGTTGGTTCTTTCTCGAAAAATACCCCTAGGGTTTTCGCATTTGAACCAAAGGTTGCTGTAATGCGTGATGCAAGACCGTAACCCGTTGATGCGCCAACAACCAACACATTCTTAGGACCATTGGCAACTGGACCGAGTGTTTTTACATATTCAATTTGTTCTTTAACATGTTCGGCACAGCCGACAGGATGGGCGTTAGTACAGATAAAACCACGAATTTTCGGTTGAATAACCATGACAGCTCCTGCTGTTGTCTCGACAAAATTGACGCTAGTGTAAAACTTTACCGCAGAAAACAGGTCTGATCAGCCGTTTTATTAACGAGAAGGTAAAAAAAATGTGTAGAAAAAAAGCGTCACACGGACGCTTTTTCGTTTTTGTTGGTTTGACTGCCGCCATAGCACCGCGGTGATACTGGCGGTTTCTCTGCATAATACTCATACCACTCGGAAGGGGTGTAAGTATGCAGCGCCAAAGCATGAATTTTTTCTGCCAGCTCTTCAGCAACAACGGCATTGACAGCACGATGACGCTGCAATAAACGCATGCCATCGAAAGCGGGCGTTACAATAACAACTTTGAAATGAGACTCTGATCCTCTTGGTACATTATGTAGGTGACTTTCATTCACTACTTCAAGGAACACAGGATCAAATGCACTAAATAGTTTCTGTTCAATTGCGGTATGAATCAACATAGCCCTAATCCTTTTTAAGTCCTTTTCACTAACTCTAGATGCCTGCGGTAAACTTGCCAGCAACTTTTGCTGTCAAGCTAATTTATAACGAGTAACGGGCTGGTGGCGTTACTAAAAATAAATTTGTCTAAGGCTTCGCTTCAATATAACGAAAGGTCAAATTAAGCCGACCTTGGTTTATTTTACTTTGCTTAGGTAAGCGATGAAGCCAATGCTGTTGGCACCCTGCCGACATGGTTAACAAACTGCCAGACATTAGTTCCATTACTAGCTGCCATGGTGCAGACCTATGCTTGAATTCAAAGCGACGTGCTGCGCCAACACTTATGGATGCTATAAATGGATCATGCCCCAGTTCAGGCTCATTGTCAGCATGCCAACCCATGTGCTGCTGTCCATTTGCATATAAGTTCAGCAATACACAGTTAAATGGCCGCTGCAAAAAGTCGCTAACGTCTATGGCAAGCTGCTGAACTATTGGATGCCAAGGCTGCGGCAAAAAGGTAACGCCGGAGTAGCGATATTGACAATGAGGCTCTCCCATCCAAACTTGCTGGCGAGGTATTTTCACCGACCTACCAAACATCATTATACTGTCTTGAGCCCACTGGAGTTCATGCTCAAGTTGCAATTGTAAAGCCAAAGCGCGTTGCGGTTCCAACCACTGAGGCCAAAGGTGCAAACTGGCGTCTGGCAAGTTAAATTGCTGCACCACAGATTGCCGGTTGTCGGTATGCACTTGCCGTGTCAAAATGCTCATCTTATTTCACCACTAGTGCCACTATGAATAACACCTTTACTTATGATGGCGGCAGCCTGCAATTATGTCGCTGGCCTCTTAATCAACCTAATTCAAGTTTACAGGCTTGGGATGCAGCTGACGAGTTACTCATCCAACATACGCTAGAAGCGGCAGCGCAGTTTACAGTGAGTCACAACCGTCAGCCGAAAATATTAATTATTAATGACAGTTTTGGTGCCTTATCATGCGCACTGGCAAACCTCGAACAAGTTCAGGTTAATGACTCATTGTTAGCTGAACAAGGTACTCGCTACAACCGCGAACAGAACAAACTTCCGCTGGGCCAATTGCATCAACAAAGTAGTTTACAAGCTTACCCTAACCACCCTGACATCGTACTGCTAAAGCTGCCCAATAATCACAGTTACCTGCAATTTATTTTGCAGCAACTTGCTACAGTGGCACATAGCGACGGCATAATACTCGCCAGTGCTAAAGCTAAAGATATCACTCGCAATGTACTGGCCATGTTTGACAATACACTGGGCCCAACCACGGCTTCACTTACAGTTAAAAAATGTCGTTTAATTCAGTGTCAATTCAATGCAAAGCTAAAGCCTTCGGCAGCAGTAAACTTTCCCTTGCGCTGGCCTTTAGATGACAGTAGTAATATCGTTGTAAATCATGCCAATGTTTTTTCACGTGAAAAACTGGACCAGGGCGCGCGTTTTTTTCTGCAGCATTTACCCCTGATAACTGCAGGACAAACGGTTATTGATCTTGGCTGTGGTAATGGTGTATTAGGCTTAAAATTGCTGCAGCAATGCGACGACATTGCACTGATTTGTTGTGATGAGTCTTATATGGCAGTGGAGTCTGCAAAAATGACTATTGCCGAAAACTTGCCGGATAAATTGTCTCAATGCGATTTTATTACAGACGATTGTTTAAGCAAACAAGGTGATAAAACGGCGGACTACATATTATGTAATCCACCATTTCATCAACAACATGCGGTAACCAGCCATATTGCCAGTCAAATGTTTAATGACGCGAAACGTGTTTTAAAACAAGGGGGGCATCTGCGTATCGTGGCCAACCGCCATCTGGGCTATGCCGACATACTAAAACGATTATTTGGTAACTGCCGACAAATGGCTGCTGACGCCAAATTTGTTATATTAGATGCGACAAAAAGGAGTTAAACATGCCCTTTATAATCTTAGTAAGCTTATTGTTAGTCGGTTGTGCCAGTTCTGTACCAAATTTTATTCTGGCTCCTCAGGTATTTGCTGTAACCAGCAACTCGCTGCAACAAAGCCGCTTTGCTTTTTCTGTTAGCGATGTACGCGCAATTGCTTATAGTTTGCAATTACGTAAAGGCAACGATGTAGAAAAAATAGAAACAAGTAACGATGTAAGACTACAACTTGAACAAACCCTGCAACAGGCGTTCACAGCACAAGGTGCCAACTTAGATGTGAACAGCAGCACACAGATGACGTTAAAAATAGTACAACTTCAGGCCTTGGTAGATCAGCGTACACTTGAGCACGCCGTAAACAATCAGGTTGCTTTTACCTTATTTGTGCAAAACTCAACTGGCACCTTTAGTAAAAACTATTCGGGCAGCAGCAGTTTTACCGCACCATTTCAGATGGATATTGCTGCAGTTGAACGCGAACTACGCTTGCTCACTGAGCAGGTGTTAGGGCAAATACTTCAGGACACCAGTTGGCATCAGGCGGTAAGGAGTTAACATGCGTTATTGGTATTTAGTCATACTGTTTGCATTCACATCAGTAAATGCACTTGCCGAGAAAGGCCAATTTGTTCAGCCCAATAACCTGTATCCTAAAGTTAAGCTGATGACCACTCATGGCGATATTGTAGTCGAGTTAGACCGCAGCAAAGCACCGTTAACTGTGAATAATTTTCTAAGCTATGTAAAAGAAAACCGCTATAACAATACGATATTTCACCGACTAGAACCTGAATTTGTATTACAAGGCGGCGGCTACGATGCACAATACAAGGCTATAGAGGAATATAAGCCCATTTTTAATGAGTCAGGTAACGGTAGTAAAAACCAGCTTGGCACTATAGCCATGGCCAGACTTAACGACCCTCATAGCGCAACAAGCCAATTTTTCTTTAACCTTGCCGATAATGCCCATTTAGATCCAGGCCGCAGCTGGGGATATGCCGTGTTTGGTTATATTACCGAAGGCATGGACGTTATTGAGAAAATCAGGGCAATTCAGACTGATACTTCTGTAGAGCTCGGTTGGCCCAATGTACCCGTTGAAAAGGTTATACTAAAAACAGCAGTTGTACTGCCAGAGCAGTAAAACCGGCTATACTTGGCCTAACAGTAGTAACTATCGGGTGCTGTTAAGCTAAGTATGTCAAACCATTTCATTGAACAGAAATCGCAACAGCTGATTTTTTACATATCACGATACTTTCGTGGGCGCTTAGCGCACAGCGAGCTACATTTGTTTGTCTGGGATACCCTAGAAGAATGGGCGCAATTAAGTAAAGCATCACATCTACCCTATACGCACCACGAACGTGTGTTCTGGCATTTAATTCATCAGCTCGAGTTCTGGCCTGATGCCACTTTGCGAGAAAATAAAAAGTTGCGCAGAAATATTCAGGACTGCATATGCTATTTAAAAGGACGAGGCATGGCTCCTATTGACTGTATTGGTGTCAGACCATAAACACTTGACCGCTGAACACTGACAGGTAAGCTACAACAACTTAGTTTTATTAACGGGTGTCGTCTTGCCGTATTACCTTGCCTGGCTAAAAAGCCTCAGCATTTATTGCCAACGCCGGGTTCTTGCCATTTTTATTCTGGGATTCTCCAGTGGCTTACCCTTAATGCTGGTATTTGGCGTGTTATCTTTTTGGTTGCGCGAAGCCGGTGTTTCTCGCGCCGATATTGGTTACTTTAGCTGGGTAGCTCTGGCATATGCTATTAAGTGGCTTTGGTCACCACTGGCAGACCATTTACAGATCCCTTATTTACATAACATGTTAGGCAGACGTCGAAGTTGGCTGCTCATATCACAACTGGCTGTCATGATTGCTGTACTATTTATGTCCGGCATGGATCCAAAGCAAGAACTGGCGTTAATGGCGGCTTTTGCTGTACTGTTGGCTTTTGCCTCGGCTACTCAGGATATTAATGTTGATGCCTTTCGTATTGAGAGTGCTCCCGAGCAAATGCAAGCGGCTCTTGCTGCTGCTTATTTAACCGGTTACAGGCTGGCAATGATACTGGCTTCTGCCGGCACACTCTGGTTAGCTGCCTTGTTTTCAGACAATCAGGGCTATGATTTGGTGGGCTGGCAGCGCGCTTATCTGATAATGGCACTGTGTATGCTGCCTGGTATACTGACAACCCTTCTTAGCAAAGAACCCCTTAGCAACTTACAACAGCACAGCGCAATACAAGGTAACGTACTGCAACGCTTTGCGGCCTGGTTACAGCAAGCGGTAGTGGCACCCTTTACCGATTTCTTTAGCCGATACAAGTGGCATGCACTGCTTATTCTGGCACTGATCGCCTGCTATCGTCTTTCCGACGTTGTAATGGGCGTGATGGCAAACGTTTTTTATGTAGACATGGGCTACAGCAAAGAAGAAGTGGCCAGTGTATCGAAAATCTATGGTGTTATCATGACGTTAGTAGGCGCGGCACTGGGCGGCGTTTTAATCAATCGCTTTGGAACATTACGGATCCTGTTTGTCGGTGCCTTGCTCAGCGCAGTGACAAATCTACTTTTTGCCGCGTTAAGCCAAATTGGTTATGACTTAACATGGTTAACCCTCATTATCTCTGCTGACAACCTCAGTGCAGGTATCGCCACAAGTGCTTTTATTGCTTATTTATCGTCGTTGGTTAATCTGGCCTTTACAGCAACACAATATGCAATGTTCAGTTCACTGATGCTGCTATTACCCAAATTTGCCGGTGGCTTTTCCGGGCACTGGGTAGAGCAAATGGGGTATGGGCCGTTTTTTGTTATGACCGCGGTTATGGGGATCCCAGCATTGCTGTTGATTATCGCCTTGGCAAGGTATAACACCATAAAACAAAACGCCGCTGGTTAGCGGCGTTTTTTTAAATCAGGCGGTTAAAACCTGTTTTAATCCTTCCGTGGGATCAACATCGAGCGCTTGGCAGTAGCGGACATACTCAATCACATCCAGCCGACGCTCCTGATTTTCTACTTTACCAATAAAAGAATGCGGCGTTCCTAATATTTCAGACAAACTGCGCATCGTATGGCCTTTTTCTTGACGTTGTCGTTTAAGCCAGACACACAGACGTTTATTTTCATCTGAAATAACGCTTTTAGTACCTTTCATGTTTTTTCTTCTCCCAGCGTGTTACGCTTTTATTATATAAAAATACTTCCTGCAAAAAATGCAAACCTTATTGCTAGCGCAATAAGCAATAAAAATCGGTTAATTAAACCACAGGATGCGATAAGCGTACAGCTACAAGCGTTAAAAACTGTAAAGATGCTTTACAGTTTGGTATGCGAAGGTGTTTCGCGGATAATGCTGTAAACAGCGTTAATAAAACTGAAGAGATAAAAAATGCTTAAGCTATTGTATTTATTGCCAGTAATAATGTGTGCTATTTGGTATTGGTATCTAAAGCAGCATGGTTGGGGCATAAAGCAGGGATGGAAAGGATTTGGCTATATTCTTGGTTTTAACTTTGCAATTGCCATTAGTTTATGGGCGATTATGCTGCTAACTCAGCGCTAAGCTCAATTAGCAGCAATAATGTATCTTTTTATTTACAAAATTATTCTTGCCATTAAACTGAAAATGATGAACCACAACCACAAGTAGTTGTTGCATTGGGATTCTGAACTATAAAACGACTACCTTGTAAACCATCAGTATAGTCAACAACTCCCCCCATCAGATATTGCAAACTCATGGGGTCCACCACCATAGACACGCCCTGTTTCTCAACGACGAAATCACCATCATTCACTTTTTCATCGAAGGTAAAACCGTACTGAAAACCCGAACAACCGCCGCCCGTAATATAAACCCGGAGCTTCAACTCTGGATTTTCCTCTTCACTTACCAATAGCGCGACTTTACGCGCCGCAGCATCGGTAAACTCAATTGGTACAGCTGGTTCAGACATAACAACTCCACAGGTTTCGCTAGGAAGTAAATTATCTAATACCTGACTAATTTATTCAAGTATTAGCCACTGTTGTCGGTTAATCAGTATAAATCGTTACAATTAAGCTGATTAGTCAGCAGCTTATGTTAAACTCTTTGTTATCTAATACGGGTGTTTTGACATATGCAGCGCTGGCAAATCTGGCTTCCGGCCTTACAACGTCGTTTGGCACTACCACAAACATCACTACAGTTGTCCATCTTGGGTATGCTAGGTGGCCTGGCTGCAGCTATTTTAATCATCCTGTTCCGGTTAGCTATAATCGGCATACAGAGTTTTTTCTTAGCCCGCAGTGACGACTTTTCCACCGTCTCTGCGGATATTCGCTGGATACTGCCTCTCGCAGGAGCAGTGTTAATCGGCGCAATAGCTGGGATAACAGGTTATAAGCATTACCGTCTGGGCATTCCATTTGTTATCCACCGTATCAAGTTAAAATACGGCATGATGCCTACCCGCAATACCCTGAATCAATTTTTTGGCGGGATACTAGCGCTCGCCAGTGGTTTTTCTGTTGGCCGTGAGGGCCCATCAGTTCACTTGGGAGCATACAGTGCAAGTACCTTGGGCAAATACCTAAAACTCCCTTACAACAGTATACGAATTTTAGCTGGCTGCGGTATTGCCGCCGGTATTTCAGCCTCGTTTAACACACCTCTCGCAGCCGTTATATTTGTCATGGAAGTGGTACTACGGGAATATCGGGTACATGTATTTATTCCTATTATGCTGTCATCTGTAGTCGGCGCCTTGGTGACACAAAGTGTGTTTGGTAGTGGTAATGAACTGGCGCTGCTTAATATTGTTGCAATCAGTGGTTGGCATCTGCCTTATCTGGTGCTTTGCGGCATTGTGTTTGGAGCCATCGCTTTTGTATTTAACAAAAATATGATGCGGTTAATTAAGTTATTTAAAAAGTGGCCATTGATATTACGTTTGGCATTGGCCGGCGCGCTAACGGCTGCCATAGGATATTTAATTCCGCATGCCATGGGGGCTGAAACAGGGGCTATTTTTTACGCGGTTAATGCACCTAATGATGTGACTTTATTGCTCACCATCTTTATTGGTAAAATGTTACTCACCCTTTTTGCCTTGGGCCTTGGCGTGCCCGGAGGGGTTATAGGCCCTATTTTTGGCATTGGCATTGTATTAGGAACACTGCTGGCTATCATTCCCTCTGCCGTTATTGGCGACAATAGTATCGCTGGTACTTATGCCGTGCTTGGTATGGCAGGGTTAATGGCGGCGACAATGCATGCCCCTCTGGCGGCGCTGGTTGCTGTGATGGAGCTGGCGCACAGTCCGGGGATCATTATCCCAGCGATGTTAGTCATTACTACCGCTTATATTACCGGCGTGCAGTTTTTTAATAACAAATCTATTTTCTTGTTACAGCTGGATTTTCTGCAAATGCCTTACAAACTCTCACCGGCAGATGACGTATTACAAAAGGTTGGCGTACTAGCATTGTTGGATAATCAGTATCAAGTTCTCGACAACCCTGATGATCAGCAAGTACAGCATGCGCTGGACAAACTGGAGCCACCGCAACAATTACTGGTACAGCGACATCAGGACAGCGAGACTGAATATTTTCTTGCCAGTTACGACGTGCACCTGTCAATGACAGGTGCAAGTGCAATACAGTACATACCGCTGCATGGCTTAAACCATCAGGCTACAATGGCAGAAGTGTTTGCTATTTTAGAAGACCGGCGTGAAGGTGCTGTGTATATTTATCGTGAAGAGCAACCCCAGCAAGTAATTGGCATTATTCGTTGGGATCAGGTGCGTAGTTTGTTGGTTAAACAGAACAATTTATTATGACAACTATTTTAGTGTTCAAAGCACTGCATGTTTTTTTTATGGTAGCGTGGTTTGCTGGCATTTTCTATCTGCCTCGAATTTTCGTGTATCACGCTGCAACCCAAAGCCCTGACTGTGATGCCGAATTTAAAATTATGGCGCGGCGTTTATTGTATTTTGTTACGCCATTCGCATTGTTAACATTAGTGTTTGGCTTACTGCTTATTTACAGCTATGGTGCAGCGTGGTTTAAAGTAAGTCACTGGCTACATTACAAGTTAGCACTGGTCACTCTGCTTTATGGCTACCACATTTATTGTTTTAAACTTCTGGCAGACTTTAAACATAATCGCAACACGCGCAGTGCAAAATTTTACCGCATTTTTAATGAGGTTCCTGTGCTTATATTATTAGCGATTATCCTGTTAGCTTATTTAAAGCCAATGTAGGCGGATATTCGCTTTTGGTTGAATTTTTCGCGTATAATGACGCGTTCCAATGCCGGTTCCGGCCTCCGTTAATTCTCAGCGAAAAGAGCACTGACTATGAGCTTTAAAGGCGAACACATCCTCTCAGTAAGCCAGTTTGATCGCGACACCATTCAACATGTTTTTAATATTGCGCATCAAATGCAGCCTTATGCCAGCCGGCAAAAACGCACTAAAGTGCTTGAAGGCGCCATTTTAGGTAATCTGTTTTTTGAACCCAGTACGCGCACGCGGGTTAGTTTTGGCTGTGCCTTTAACCTATTGGGTGGTGAAGTCCGTGAAACTACCGGCATGGAGTCGTCTGCTTTATCAAAAGGTGAATCGTTATTTGACACCGCACGAGTGATTAGTAGTTACAGCGATGTAATTGCCATGCGTCATCCACAAGCAGGCTCTGTCGCAGAATTCGCCTTAGGCAGCAGAGTACCCGTACTCAATGGTGGCGACGGAGCCAATGAGCATCCAACACAAGCACTGTTGGATCTGTTCACGATTGAACGCGAACTGGCATCTAGCGGCCAAACTATTGATGGCATGCACATCGCAATGGTTGGTGATTTAAAATTTGGCCGAACCGTACATTCGCTGTCTAAGCTTTTAAAATTATACAAAAATTTACGCTTTACGCTGATATCGCCACAAGAGCTTGCAATGCCTTCAGACATTGTTGATGCCATACAAAGTGCTGGGCACCAGGTAACCGTTACTGATGCGTTGGAAGGTAATCTCAATGCAGATATTGTGTACCAAACACGCATTCAGGAAGAGCGCTTCCCATCGAAAGAAGAAGCTAATTTATATCGCGGCAAATTTCGCTTAAATCAAGAAATTTATACCCGCTACTGCAAGTCTAATACTGTGATAATGCATCCGTTACCGCGCGACTCCCGTATGGAAGCTAACGAGTTGGACAACGATTTAAACCTGAACCCCAATTTAGCTATTTTCCGCCAAGCCGATAACGGCATTCTGGTGCGTATGGCACTGTTCGCTCTGACGCTGGGTGTTGAACACCTTCTTACCAAATATGAATGCGCTGTACCATGGTACAGCAATAAGCACAGCGGTTAGCCTCGCTATACCTGTCCTTATTTATCTTAACTACTGGAACCTGTTTTATGTCTTTATCTGCAGAATTATTTCAACGTGCGCAGCATACTATTCCCGGCGGCGTAAACTCGCCAGTTCGTGCCTTTAAAAGCGTAGGTGGCACACCAATATTTATTGACCGTGCCGATGGTGCATATTTATATGATGTTGATGGTAAACGTTATATAGACTATATCGGCTCATGGGGCCCCATGTTACTAGGCCACAACCATCCCGCAATTCGACAGGCCGTAATAGATGCCGCGGCCAAAGGGTTAAGTTTTGGCGCTCCCTGCCCGGCGGAAGTCACTATGGCGGAGCTAGTCAGCACCTTGGTGCCCAGTATGGAAATGGTACGCATGGTAAGCTCCGGTACGGAAGCTACCATGAGTGCAATACGTTTAGCTCGCGGCTATACCGGGCGCAACACCATTGTAAAATTCGAAGGCTGTTATCACGGTCACGCCGATTCATTATTGGTTAAAGCCGGTTCCGGCGCCTTAACACTGGGTGTGCCTAATTCTCCTGGCGTACCGGCAGATTTTGCTAAGTACACTTTAACAAGTGAATTTAACAACCTACCGCAGTTAGCACAATTGTTTGCTGAGCAGGGTAACGATATTGCATGTATTATCGTTGAACCTGTCGCCGGAAATATGAATTGTATTCCTCCCGCGCCTGGCTTTTTACAAGGTTTACGCCAGTTATGCGATCAGTACGGTGCGGTCTTAATATTTGATGAAGTAATGACAGGTTTTCGTGTAGCGCTGGGTGGTGCACAGGCGGTGTATAACGTAAAACCTGACTTAACGACACTGGGTAAAATTATCGGTGGCGGTATGCCTGTTGGCGCCTTTGGCGGCAGACGAGATATAATGCAGCATATTGCCCCGCTTGGTCCGGTATATCAGGCAGGTACACTCTCGGGCAATCCTATTGCCATGGCTGCTGGCCTGGCTGCGTTAACTGAAATCAGTAAACCTGGAGTTTATGATGCGCTCACGGCTAAAACTACCCAACTGATTAACGGTATTTCTGCCGCTGCAGCTCGAAATGGCGTTCCTATGACCACGAATCAGGTCGGTGGGATGTTTGGACTGTTTTTTAGCGCAGAAACCTCTGTTACCAATTTCAAGCAAGCCACAGAGTGTAACATTGAAGCATTTAAGCGCTTTTTCCATTTAATGCTGCAACAAGGTATTTACCTGGCCCCGTCTGCATATGAAGCCGGTTTCTTGTCTTTGGCCCATTCAGATGACGATCTGTCAGCCACTATTGCTGCAGCAGATTTGGCTTTTAAACAACTTTAACGGCGGTTTTGTAACCAAACAATATCTGTGTCGTATGGTCTAGACTGTACGACATAGCCAATTCCACGTCCGTTACTATAAATAGCCTCAGGCCATTGTTGGCTTAACCAAGGGCTGACATTAACTTCCTGCTTATTCCAAAGGTATGCCCCCAAGCCCGCACGGTTTGGTTCAAGCCAATAGATACCCGATGTATCTACAAACCATTGCTCAGGTAACAGCTGGCGCCAATTAAGCTCAACAGGCAAATCTACGCGGCGATCTTCTTGTAACAGCGCTAACTGATTTTGCCCGGGAAGCTGAATAACGACCCCTGTGCCAGGTGCACAGCGCACATCTACAACATCTTGTTGTACTAAATGATGTCCCTTATCCGTTTCAGTAAACAATTGCCAACCCGCGTTTGTCAGTGCAGTCCAGTACAAGCGGTTGTCACAACTACTAAAACGCCCCTGGCTGCTAATATCTCCCGGATACAGCGTTAACTCACTACTTTGCAGGTTTAATTGAAACAACTGGTTGTTGATCACCAATAGCAGCTCCCCCTTATGCCAAAGCAGTTGCTGCACTTGCTGTTGCTCGGTCAACCAGGTTAATTGTGTGCTATTTTTGCCCTGTGCTAACCAAACCTGAGCATGACCGGTTCGATCAGAAACAAAAGCAGTGCCGTATTCCGAAACGGCTAACAAACGTTCACTTCGATTGCTCACATGCCAGGGAGTAAGGTGCAAAGAGACTTGTTGCTGTTGTTCCTCAGCAGCAAAATGATAAATATCTGTGGTGTAATCCAGATATTGTGTTGCCAGCACCTTGCCAGGTGCCCTGCTTGCTTGAGCCAAACTAACCGTTAGCGGACCTAAACGTTGCATTGCCATACTGTTAAGATCAAGTATTTCCAGCTCTGAACCCACAGCCGACAGCAACAACTGATCTTTGCTCCACCAAGAAAATTCCTTAACCAAATAGGGAAAAGAAATTATACGTTCAGGCTGGCCATCGGGCAGCGATAAACGATACACGGCACTGCTGTTACCACCCAACTGCACCAATAAATACAAGGTATTATCAGATAACAACAAACCATTTAACTGTCGCCAATTATGGCTGATACGGTTTACTTGTTTTGCAGTCGCTTGCAACGGTGAAGCGAATAACAAGATATCTGCTGTTTCAGGTTCAATGTCTGCCCATAGCCACTGCTCGTGCCAACGCACCAGAGCTTGTGTTAGCACTTGATAGCATGGCCATTGTTGCAATAGCTGCGCAGGCCCTGCAGTTGGCAATAATTGCTGGCGATAAAATGCACAAGAATCTGATTGACTGCGTGCTCTGAAGAGCAATTCCTGTTCATCAAACCAAACAGGTTGCGACAAGGCAAGGTATTGCTGTGGCAGATGCTCAACTTTTAAATCTGCCAGTGACTGTATGCTCCAATTCAACCACGGCTGCTGTGGGCCTTTATACTGATAGACTACATGGCTAGCTGAGCTATTGACTAAAGGCCAGTATTCCTCGCCACTAAGGGCGCTTATAGGCGTAATAATATCCGGTAACCGCACCAGCGGCTCTGCAGTATATTTTGCTAACACATAGGCCAAACTGGCACAGCATAGCAAAACAGCACCGGCTGTAAGATTGATAGCTCGCCATGACCATGCCAATTTTTTATCGCCCAACAATGCCGGGGAACTGGTCGTTGAGACACTGGCAGTTTCATCTGCCTCTAAGCAAGGCGCTAGCTGTTCAACCGGTTTAATTTCTGCAAGCCAGCAATAGCCTTTCTTAGACACGGTTGCAATATAGATTGGGGAACGAACATCATCACCGAGTACTTTGCGTAGCGCACCTACTGCACGCATTACAGCAGCGTCGGTGCCTTCTTCAGTAGGCCATACTTTATCAATTAGCGTGTCTTTGGCCAGTAACGTATTGGGATGACGTAAAAAGAAATTTAGCAGGCTATGCAAACGAGGCTCAAGTCGCAGTGGCGACTCTGGTTTAGCAATTGTAATGGGCCACAACTCACCATAAACGACCTGATAATACCAGTCGCCAATCTGTACCAGTGGGTCCAAATTTGACATTAAGGTCCGCCCAACATGTAAATGTTAGGGCGGATTATACCTTAAGCATAAGAAATGTTTAGCGTTTCTAATTGTAAGACAATGTATCAGGCAAGTTTGATGTCTTTAGTATCTTTGGTGTCTGTTTTCTTGTCTTCTGGCTGTGCTACAGGACTGTAGATATCTGGTTCACCACAATAAGGATGCCACATACAAGCAATTAAAGACTCATCAACTGAATCATTGATATTAACCTGACTACTATTATTCGACGTTAGTAAAGTCATGCAAGCGATGGCAGAAATTGTTGCTATTAAAAATTTAATTTTCATATAGAGCATCCTTTGATTGTTGGCCTAATCAAACGTTAGACAACATCTCACCACGATGCTTAATGAAAAAAGTATAAAATTCTAATAAAAAACCTATGGTAACTGTAGTCTAGCTATATCAAGGTCTCCTCGCATAGACTCCAATATATAAATCCGCTTACCGTCAGCAGAAACACTAAAACGTGGGTGATAAAGTGTTGTTTCACCTAGCACATCCAGAATCTCTCTGGTTTCAAAGTCATAGTATTGCAGCTTAAAATAGATATCTTCTATTAACTTTACGAAATAAATTCCTTCAGTTCTCTGCTGGAATTTATACCAGAGCTGATTTTCCGGCAAAGTAATAGGCGTTTCCTCAACAATACCGCTGTCTAAATGTTTGAGATAAAATTTCTTATTGATAGCATCACGCCAAAAACTGTATTTTCCGTCATAACTTTCCAAATAAAGCTCTGCATCAAGTATAAAAGGCTTGTCATCAATTCTCTGCTCTAAAATATCATAGCGAGCAATTTGCCATCGACCATTTATTGACTCGGCATAATAGATATATTCACCTGAGCTGCCCCAAGAGGGCAAAGAGGTTATGACATTATTCTCGAGTGGCAATTTAGATAACGCTCCAGTTTCTGACAACAACCAGATGTCATTATCTAGTTGAGCAATTAAACTATTGCCATCTGGAGAGTATACTAAACTTCGAATTCTTTCGTTTTTCTCAAAGAAGGTAAGTTGTCGTTGATCACCATTTGAATCAAATAGCCAGACTTGTGGTAACCCTGACCGCCTTGAAACGACGGCTACCTGATCATCTCTTGTAGGGTGCGCTTCTGCATGGCTTTCATTTCTATTAGAACTAAACACCACCTTATTTAGAGATGATTTCTCTGAAAGATCATTCGCAACTTCTTTGATGTTGATATGAGAGTAATCCCCCACGGTTGCATAAAGCTTTCCGTTTTTTAACGTCTGAACTTCCCGAGTACTATTATCCATGTATGCGACAATAGATGACGTCCCAGTATTAAGGTTAAAGCTACTTAAAGCTGTCAACGTGGAAGAGTAAATAATATTTTCATCATCACTAGGGCTTGTTGATCTTTCGAGATGGATTATTAGACAGCATGATGGGCTGGTACAATTACTTTCGCCAAAAACTAACCATGACAACCCATCATGCCAAGGACAATGTTAACAGACGAGTGC
>Ga0100394_1002532_pt1 | contig 15098 bp, 8 predicted proteins | sample CryGeymeta201518_FD_81549 | JGI IMG/M metagenome (GOLD analysis project Ga0100394, IMG submission 81549) | Groundwater microbial communities from Crystal Geyser aquifers in Utah, USA - Crystal Geyser metaG 2015-18 | ecosystem: Environmental > Aquatic > Deep subsurface > Groundwater | place: USA... | reverse complement strand
CACTTTTCTGTAATGAATGACAAAGCTGGAGCTTTATCCACTGTTCTGTAATGAATGACAAAGCTGGAGCTTTGTCCACTTTTCTGTAATGAATGACAAAGCTGGAGCTTTATCCTACGGGACTAACGGTGGGTTTTCAGCCTTAACGAGTATAGTGCAGTTCCGGCGGGTGCCTTGTTTCCCGGTGCGCTTCTGACAGTGGACGCGTTCCCGCAGGCTGGCGCCGTCAGCTTCCCGTTGCCTGTGCCAGCGCTTCTCTGAGAGCGGCGACGGTCACCGGTTTGCTGAGAAAACGATCGACGCCAAACACGATTTCTCCGGTGGCATCCATCAGGTCCCCGAACCCGGTGACCATGATGACCGGTGTGGTGGGGCTTTGTTCTTTAACCGCTGCCGCAAACTGGTCGCCGTTCATCCGAGGCATGGCGCGGTCGGTGATGACGAGATCGAAGCGCCCGGCATCGAACCGGTCAATCCCCTCACGGCCATCCCCCGCCACCTCGAAGGAATGACCATCCATCTCCAACAACGCGGTCATAAAGCTGCGCGCGCGTGTATCGTCGTCTACGATAAGAATCCGAAGAGGTCTGTCGGTATGGGGGGCGGCGCCACTCGCGGCCTCCTGGTGTTTGCGGCTGGTGTCGGGTATCGGCAGCGAAATTCTGAAGGTCGTTCCCTTTCCCTCTTTGCTCTCCACCTCAATGGCGCCCTCGTGTCGAATGACCGTGCCGAAGACCATCGACAGCCCCATACCGGTCCCGCGTGTGCCCTTGGTTGTGAAGAACGGGTCGAGACACCGCTGGCGGGTGGCTTCATCCATGCCGACGCCTGTATCGCTGACCTCCAGAACGACGGAATCATGTGCGTCCCCCGCGCCGTCCGTCGCTGTGCGTAGGGTGATGGTTCCACCTTCCGGCATGGCGTCGACAGCATTGAAGATGAGGTTGGTCATCGCCTCCCGCAACTCCGACTCATTGCCTGATATTTTTGGCACCTTCTTCAGGTCCTTCCGGACCTCCACCGGCGCCCCGTTGGCCAGGGACTGGTCTCTCCACTTGGGCTGGGTGAGGTCGACGGCCTGCTCCACGAGTTGATTCAGATCCACCGGTAGAAAGACCTCACCTTCCTCCTTTTTCCGGTAGAATTCCCGCAATCGCCGAACCACGTTGCTGGCGTCCTCGGCGCCGGTTCGAATCAACTTCAGGTATCTCTCAACCTTTTCCCGGTCATCCAGCCCTTCGGGACGCATCAACATCAACTCGCTGAAGCCCAATATCGGCGCGAGAGCGTTGTTGAAATCATGAGCGATGCCACTGGCCATCTGGCCGAGCGCGCGCAGCCGCTCCTGCTGCACCACCTGTTCCTGCGTTGCTTTCAAATCGGCGAGAGCCTTCTGGAGACGAAGGTTAGTTTCTTCCAGCTCCCCCTCCCTGTCCTGAAGAAACTCGACCGTGCGGGCATTGAGAAACGCGATAGCGGCAAGCTCTGCGAAAGCGTTGGCGAGTCGTGCGTCCGCGTCCGTAAACCCTCCTTTCTTGTTGGCCAAACCCAACAGACCGACGGTCATGTCGTCGATCAGCAAAGGAGCGAAGGCAACGTTTTCCAGGTCGGTGTGGCCTTTCGGCACATACTGCGCCCATTCGCTTTGCTTGAAGGCATTGTCATAAACAAACCTGCCTTCCCGGTAGGCGACCTCGCGCAGTCCCCGAATCGGCATCCGCAGGACAGGATCGACGGTGTGGACCGCGTCGCCCGAGTTGAGGTACACCACCTCAATTGCATCTCCCTCCGGAGAGAGGAGCGCCACGAATCCGGCGGTCGCGCTCAGCGCGCGCTTGCAGGCCTCAAAGATGGTTGTGGCCGCCGAGAGGAAATCACGATACTGCAGCACCGCGCGCGCGGCCTCCAAGAGCGCGGCATTTTCGTGACCCCGCTGTTGGGTCTCATCCAGAGAGCGGCGAAGGTCTTCTCTCGTTTTGTTTCGCTCCGTGATATCCTGCAGACAAATGAGAGCCGCCCGCCCCCCATCGTTGCCGACGCGCACGGCCGCGGTGGAGACAAGAAAATCCCTCTGTCCCTCCTTCCCCTCTCGCCCCAGTGGAAGATGGGCTTCCACCTCGAGGTGGGAGTTGCCGGTCTTGAGGGTGTCCAGCGCCGCGCTGCGCAGCAAGCAGTGGCTACAGGCCGGGCCGAAGCCGCAGCCGCGTTCGTCGAGCAGCGAGTTCAGACACCCCAGCGCCTCGCCCGGAAGGTTCCCAATGATCCGGTCATCAGAGCGGTGCGTTAGAGCGGCGCCGTGCCGGTTCACGCGGCACACCCGGCGCTCCTGATCCACTATCATCATCGTTACCGGCGCGCTCTCGAAGATCGCTGAAAGCTGACTATGACTTTGCTGCACTTCAGCGAAAAGCGCTGCCTCTTCCAGCGCCAGTCCCGCGGTGGCCGACAGGAAGCTCAACCCCTTGATCTCCCCCACCGTGAACGGACGGTGTCGATCCGTGGCATTGACATTCAGCACGCCCATTGCCTCCCCCCCCACCAGCATGGGGATGCAGACCGCAGAAAAGATATCCTCCCGGGGACGGACAGGCTTGAACCGCGGGTCATCGACTCTCCCGTTCAGCGTTAACATTTCCCGATGGCTGGCCACCCAGCCCGAAATGGTGTCCCCCAAATTCGCAAGCTGTCCCGTCAGGTTGTGTCTGTCCTGACCGCGCACTACGGCCACGCTGAGCTGCTTGCCGTCTTTCGTCGGACGCATGATGGAGCCTTCGTCGGCCTGGCACTGTTCCAGGGCCGCGTCCATCACCTTGTCCAGAATGGTCTGCAGGTCGTGCGTAAGAGCGAGCGCGCGAGTCAGGTCGTGCACGGAGAGAGATTCCCGAAGCTGCACGTTCTCCAGCCGCGTTCGGCGCACGCCCATGGCTCGGGTCAGCGCCGGCAGCAGTGAGGCCACCTTGAAGGGCTTCATCACATAATCAAATGCTCCCTCCTTCATCGCCTCCACAGCCGTCTCGATCGTTGCCTGGCCGGTCATGACGATGGACACGACATGCGGGTCGATCTCCAACGCAGCTTTCATCAACAAAAGTCCGTCCATCCCCGGCATTATGAGGTCGGTCAGCAGCACGTCGAAATCCTGCTCCTTGAGCGCCTGCAGCGCCTCCGACCCCGAACCGACCGCCTCTGTCTCGTATCCGTACCGCGGCAATCTCTCCTGCAGTGCGGTCCGCAACTCCAACTCGTCATCCACTACGAGCACTCGTCCCTGCGTTGGTGTTGACATCATTCATATCCTTTCGATATTCTGCGTGGTACAATTGCGATCGAAATCATTTCGGGAGACCCACCATGTATGCCGTATTGGACTAAGAAACGTCAGTATCTGGAATCGGTCACACACGACCTCGAGAACGGTTTGAGCGACTCCATCAATCAGGCTCTGCGCGCCACATCGAAATCAATGCCGTCCTTGCCGGTTGTTACTGTCCCCTTTCACTCGCGTAGGTTTCCCCAACCTTTCGTTTATACCTGGCCGACCCCAGGGCGCTGATTACCTCCACGCGTCACAAATCTTACTTACACCCCGTTCCACCGAACACCAATCCACACCGCTCTGGGAATACCGCATTGATGACAACTGCCGCGCCGTGTGTTACCTCGACGGCGACACTTACGTACGTCTAGGTCTTCATCGGCTGCCATGACGACTTCGAGCGATTCTACAGTTAGTGTCTTCGCACACATCACTCCCTCGCTCCATCTTCCCCCAGAGCTTCCCCGTTACCTCCGTTGCCCACCGGCAGCACAATCCGTACCGTTGTCCCCCTGCCTTGCTCGCTCTCCAGTTGAATGGCGCCACCGTGTTCTTCGACAATGCGGTGACAGATGGCCAGCCCCAGTCCGGTGCCCTTGCCTTCCGGTTTGGTTGTCAAGAACGGCTCCATCACGTCAGGCAGAATTTCAGGAGGAATGCCCTCCCCGGTGTCGGACACCTCAATCTGGAGCGCCAGATGCGAAGCGCGGATTCCAGGATCACTCGCGCTTTCGCCAGCTTCCACACTGGCCCGCACGGTGAGTGTTCCTCCCTCCGGCATCGCGTCGCAGGCATTGGTGAAGAGATTCAGGAAAACTTGACGCAATTGCTCCCGGTCGGCAGGAATGAACGGGAGCTCTTCCGCAAAATCCCGAACTACCTCGATGGATCCTCTCCGAAGGTGTCCCTGGAGCAATTCCATAGTTTTATCGACCTCCTGCGGCAGATTGACCGAGGAAATGCGTGTCCCGCTTCGGCGACTGAACTGCAGCAAGTTGGCGACCAGGTTCCCCATGCGGCTCACTTGCCGATCGATGACCGCGAGGCTTTCCCGATCAGGAGTATCGGGCGGCAAATCGTCCAACAGCGACTCCAGTCGCAGCGTTACGGTGGTCAATGGATTGTTCAGTTCGTGAGCGATGCTGGCGGCGAGTTCCCCCACCGAGGCCAATTTGGCGGCCTGCCAGAGCTGTTCGGTCATCGAGCGTAGCGCGTCATCCTTCACCCGTAACGCCGCCTCCGCGCGTTTGCGGTCGGTGATGTCCCGGATGTTGCATTGGATCACCGGCGTGTGATCCACAGAGTAGACATTGCTGACGAACTCCACGTCAATCCGCCTGCCGTCAGCAGTTTCCAGCGCCAAGTCTTCGTAGCGGACGTAGCCCTGCCGCTGCAATTCGAGGAACTTCTCCTGGTTGGCAATGAGGTCGCCGAAGGACCCCAGCTCCCAAACTTTCTTGCCGAGGAACTGTTCGTGCGAGAAACTCAGCATCTCAATCAGGAACGGATTCGCGTCGACGATCATCCCTGTCTTGGTATCGAGGATCAGAATACCGTCTTGAGCCGACTCAAAAAGACGCCGATACCGCGTCTCCGAATCGACCAACGCTTGCTGCGCCGCGCGCTCCGCGGCCTGGTCGCGGAAGACCAGCACCACACCGGTGATTTCCCCCTGGCCATCTCTGATCGGCGCGCCGCTGTCGGCGATGGGGATCTCCGCGCCGTCACGGGCGAGGAGCACGGTGTGCTTGGCAAGCCCCACGATCAACCCCTCCCGCAGTACCCGGCGCACCGGGCTCTCGACCGGCTGGCGCGTTCCTTCATTGACGATATGGAAGACCTCTTCGAGTGGTTGGCCGCGGGCATCGTTCTGCGACCAGCCGGTGAGCGTCTCGGCCACAGGATTCAGCAACTCCACCCGCCCCTCGGTGTCGGTGGTGATCACTCCGTCACCCAAGCTCATCAGCGTGATGCGGTGACGCTCCTCGGCCTTCCGCCGCGCTGTCTCCGCGTAGAGGAGAGCTTTGTAGTGCGCCTTGGCGTTCTGTTGCCACACCGCCGCGGCCACGGTAACGGCCGCCAGGATCAGGAGGACGAGCACCAACACGATGGTAACAGATCGGACGCGCCACACCGCCAAGGACTCCGACACGTCCATCTTCGCCACTATGAACCAAGGGGATTCCGGGACGCGCCTCAAGACTGACAGCACCTTAACCCCGCGATAGTCCGTCCCCTCAACCACCCCCTTCCTCCCCAGCACCGCCATCACCGCGGGCACGTCCTTCCGAGTTAGTGGGATGTGCAGCTTGAGGGCGGTGTTCTTGCGGTGGCGCAAGTCGTTCAGGAACAGAACCGAGTCCCCATCCTTGCGGACGAGCAAGGTTTCCGCGCTCCGGCTGAGAGTGGGCCAGGACTGGACCAGCGGATAGAGAAAGTCCTCGGCATTGCTGATCAGAACGACCGCGCCGACGGGTCTGCCTCCCACCCCTGCGAAGAGCGGCGCAACCGCGGCGACGTGGGGCGCCGAGGTCTCTACTCCGGAATGCAGGTCGCTGAGCAGCGCGCGCCGTTCTCGGCAGGCGTCTTTCACTACTTGCATCTCCTCACCATCGACTCGGACTCGCAAAGTCCGCCGAACCCGATGACTGGAGAGGCTCAAGAGCGCTTTACCCTCCGCGTCTACCAGCCGGACATCACTGTAGCCATAGTACGTCCGCAACGAGCGGAACCGGGTGAGTATATTGTCGGCGTTCCCCGCTTGCGGGTTTGCCATCCATCGCGCAACCGTGTGTGCAAAGAACGAATCCCCTACGAGCACTGCGGCATCACCCAGCCGCTCGGATCGCCACCGGGTGATCTCATCGACCTTCAACTGCGCGATGACGCCGAGATAGCTTTCCGCGTTCCGTCGCAGGTGTTGCTCCTGGGCGCGGTAGAACCACCCGCCTGCGGCCAGCACGCCGACGATCACCAGCCCAAGGATGACGATGAGTTGACGGGACGTTACGCCAGATTGTGTCATGTTGCTACCTCCTGACTTAGCTCCTAAGCGGGCACTTGCACAAGGCCTTCGTTGCACACCTGATTCTTCAGAGTCAGGTTCCTGATACAAGCTGGCTACGAAAAACGGCGTGACGCGCTTCACACCCTGACGTTCAAGTCAGGGTTCCTGACATCTGTCTCAATGCGACACGGAGTAAGGCAACGAACGGCCTGCCTGGGAGCCACTTATGTGAGCTACCGCTGGCTGAAGCACGGCGGTGTCCGTTCAATATCAGGCAGCCTTCCCTGTAGCCAGTCGTGTGAGTCTCCGCCGGCTGAAGCACGGCGGTGTCCGTGTAGCCAGTCGTGTGAGTCTCCGCCGGCTGAAGCACGGCGGTGTCCGTTCAACATCAGGCAGCCTTCCCTGTAGCCAGTCGTGTGAATCTCTGCCGGCTGAAGCACGGCGGTGTCATGGCTTCTTTCGGAGCCAAGAGAATACGGATTTACAGGGATTTAGGAGCTGCGTCGATAGGCATTCCCTGAATATTGGCTTCGCAAAGCCTGAATCTGGCCGGAGGGCAGACATGATTGTCTGCCTCGCACTGCTGCCTCCGGATGATAGTCGAGTATCTGCCGACCTTCGTCAGTCCTTCGCGTATGGCGAACTTGGTCAGTTCGGCGATGGTGTGGAGGTTCAGTTTCGGCTCTCTGTCATGTTCCCCCTGGACCTCTCCCCGAATTCTCTGCGCCTTTGCGTGAGGTCACGGCATTGGTTCATCAAACACCACTGCGCGGCCTTGCAGCGCGGACTCCATCATTGCCTCCATCAGCGCGAAGGCACGGAGGGTGTCTCGCGGCGCGACCGGGGTGGGGGCGGCGTTGACAATGTGCTCGTGCATCCTGTCGTAGCAGCGGTAGTAGAGCGTGGCGTCAGGGCCCGCATGGAATCCGGGATGGGTGTCGTTCAGGAAGTCCGGGCACCACGCAGGTGGCACCGTATCCCCCATGCGCTTGAAGGTCTTGCGCAGCAAATCGTTCTTTGAGTCGCACCAGTCCTGCTGGATCATGCCCTTGTCGCCCGCCGCGTAGAAGTACGACTTCTGTGCCGGATAGGGGAGCTTCTCGGCAATGGCAACGAGTCCGTCGTCGCAACGGATCTCCGCGCGGTACCAGCCAAACTCACCAACGTCGAATTTCATGGCCGGTTGCTGCACTGCTCCGCTAACCTCGACGATTCCACGGTCGCCGATCATGCAGACAATCTGGTCGAAGATGTGTGCCCCAAAGTCCAGGAAGTCGTCAGACTTTACGCCGCAATTCTGATGGCGCACGATGATACCCGGCTTGCCAACAACGCCCTCCCCCAAGGCCTGCATGAAAGAAAGGAAAGCGATCTCGTAGCGTCGGTTCTGGTAGGCGCAGAGAGTTTTGCCCGCCTGGCGCGCCGCGTCAAAGCCGCGCTGGGCGTCCGACAGACTTGCTGCGAAGGGTTTCTCGACAAAGACGTTCACTCCTGCTTCGAGCGCCTCGATGGCAGGCGTCATGTGCGCGTTGGGAGGTCTCGTAGCAACGGTAACCAAGTCGAGGTCCGGAATGGCTGCGGTCATTTCCCTGACCGACCCAAATGCCTGCGCCCCAACGGTTTCGGCGAGACCTTCCGCCTTTGCCTTGTCGATATCGCAGAATGCGGCCACCTCGAACTTGTCCGGCAACATTGCCACCCCCGGCAAGTGCATCCCTCGAACCACGTTCCCTGCCCCGATGTACCCCAACTTGAGTTTACTCATTGTTTCCCCCTTGCAGTCGTTGCGTAGAATTGCGCTGCCCCGACCCACATGCCTTCTGTGGACCCTCCAGGCACAACACAGTTTCGGGACGCAAGGAATCAGCCAACGGGGACTTACGGGCCTCCACGAACGTGTGCGCGCCCGATGAGAGGATCCACGACGAGAGTGCGTTCACCCCCGAAGTGGTCTCGAAGCAGGATGACGCATTCGTCGGCGCGCCCGTCTTCGTAAAAGGAAACGGCATCCATGCCAGAAGGCTCGGAAGTGGGGGCAGCCGTGGAGGACACAAGGCGGATGTCGACCGTATCCGGCAGAGCATGGGGTCTCCCGAGGGAACTCATTTCAGGAACGAACTGTCGCTCACCCGACTCCGACGGTCGCTGTATCGCAACACTGTAGACACCGTTTGCAGTGTCGATTTCCACTCGCGTCGGCGTCTTCTCTGCAACGGCCAGGCTGCGCGCAAAGCTCAATGCGGCCAGCACCCTCCGAGTGGAGGCCCGTAGCTGAGCGTCCCGTCCGGCGCGGACAAACGAGGGCATAACGGATGTGGCAAGGACCACCATGATAAACATGATGGCGACAAGCTCGATCAGGGTAAAACCGCGCGGCCGTATGGCTGGTGATTGGAGCTTGGTGGTTGTCTCTTGCCCCATGTGCTATCAACTCCATTGCCGATGCGGAGTATCATTGTTGCACGGAGATTCGGGCGAAGTCAAACCGCGGTTGGGCACAGCGCGTCATACAGCCTAACCCACGGCGGATCGGGATGGAAGCCCCCTGACAACTGAATCCTGACGGACTACGAGATCTTCTCCAGCGGCGCGAAGCTGAGCATCAGTTTTTTGATCCCGATGTCCTTGCTGGGGAATGCAACCTCGACCCACTCCTGCTCTTCGTCGCTACGGACTCCTGAGTCTGATGCGACGGATCCCACCTTCACGACGATTCCGTCTCCCCATTTCCCGTGGCGCACCTTCTCGCCAACGGCGTATTGGCAGGTGGTTATTGATAATTGGCGACTGTCGACGGATGCGTGTGAGGTCGCGTCGTGAGCGCCGGGCAATTCTTCTTGTCGCTGCGATCTGTGTGAGGCGGCAGATGCGGAGTGGGATGGAGAATCCGAGTGGCGTGATCGGCGGGTGGAAGGCCACCACGAGGAGTCGAGGGTGGAGATGCTGGATGTGCACTGCAGCACACTCTCCGGTATGTCACGGACAAACTGCGAGAGCATGGAGTCTTCCGTCATACCATACAGAGTTCGCCGATTGGCGTGGACGAGGTACACCGCCTCCATGGCGCGGGTCAGCCCAACGTAGCAGAGACGCCGTTCCTCCTCCATGGATTTGGTGTCGCAGCGGGAGCGAGAATGCGGGAACACGTTCTCCTCCATCCCGACCATAAAGACGACAGGGAACTCCAGCCCTTTCGCAGCGTGTAGCGTCATGAGAGTGACGGCTTGCGCGGACTCGTCCCAGCGGTCGATCTCAGCGACCAGCGCGACGCCCTCGAGAAACTGCCCGAGGTGGGAAGAGCGGAAATCGGTGGCCACTACTGTGTCATCCTCCGTCCTTTCTCCGTTCGCGAGCTCTGAGAGTTCGTTCTCAATTCTCCTGTCAAACTCTTGCGTCGCCGACAGAAGCTCTTTGATGTTCTCCATCCGTTCCGCTGCTTCCAAAGTTCGTTCTTCTTCCAGTAGGCGCGCATATTCGGTGCGCTTGAGTACCTCCTCGGCAAGGCGCGTGATGGAGCCGCAATCTCCCATGAACTCTTGAAGACGCTCGAACAACTGAGCGAACTCGACCACTGCTTTGGATGCCCGCGGGCTCAGGTGGATACTGATGGAGTCTGTTGCGGTCGATGCAACCTGTCGGATGGTCTCCATCAGGTTGATGTCGTGTTGCACGGATTCCGCTTCGAGTTTTTCCACCGTGCGTGAGCCGATCCCACGGGTGGGGACGTTGATGATTCTCCGCAGGCTGATAGAGTCGTTCGGGTTGTACAACAGCTTGAGGTACGCGAGGATATCCTTGATCTCCTTGCGCTGATAGAATTGCACCGCGCCGACCAGCCGATAGGGAACGCGAAATTTGACGAACTCCTCTTCAAGGACGCGTGATTGGGCGTTGACGCGATAGAGGACCGCGAAGTCGTTCAGTCTCTTTCCCTGTCCCTCGCGCAGCTTGCCGATCTGCTCGATAACGTACTGCGCTTCCTCCTGCTCGTTCGCAGTCTCGTGAAGAATGAGGGGGTCGCCCCCTTGCTTTTCCGTCCAGAGTCTCTTCTCCTTGCGGTGCTGGTTCTTCCGAATGACGGCATACGCTGCGTCAAGGATTGTCTGTGTGGACCGGTAGTTCTGCTCCAGTTTGATGACGGTGGCGTCGGGGTAGTCTTTCTCGAACTGGAGGATGAGCCGAACATCCGCGCCGCGCCAAGAGTAGATGCTCTGGTCGTCGTCTCCGACAACGCAGATGTTGCGGTGCTTGCGAGCGATGTTTTCAACCAACCGGTACTGCGCGTAATTGATGTCTTGATACTCATCCACCAGAACGTGCCGAAAGCGCTCCTGGTAGTGGTCGGCTATCTCCGGCTCCGCTTCCAGAAGCTGCACCGCCAGCATAAGCAGATCGTCGAAATCGCACGCGTGGTTCATGCGGAGTTTCTTCTCATACAGATGGTAGACTCTGGACACAATCTGCTCGAAAAAGCCGGACGCGGTTGTTTCGTATCGGCGAGGTCCGATAAGCTCGTTCTTGGCGTTGCTGATGGCCTCATGGATTGCCTGCGGGCGGAAACGCTTGGAGTCGAGGTCGAGTTCTTCCAGGGCCTGCTTGATCAACGTCTGCTGGTCGCCGGCATCAAATATCACAAACTGGCGATCAAGCCCAATGCGGTCGCCGTGTGTGCGCAACATCCGTGCACAGATGGCATGGAACGTGCCCACCCACATCCCACGGGACATTCCGCGGCCGTCGGGTGCGGAGCCGATCAGTCCCTCGATGCGCTCACGCATCTCATTGGCAGCCTTGTTTGTAAAAGTGACCGCGAGAAAGTGGTATGGCGAGGTCTCTAACTCCTGAATCAGGTGGGCCACCCGATGGGCGAGGACACGCGTCTTTCCGCTGCCCGCTCCCGCAAAGATGAGCAACGGTCCCGTTTCATGTTCTACCGCGGCGCGCTGCTGCGGGTTGAGTGGAAGAAGGATGGAGGACATGAGATGCTTATGTGCTCGAAATGCACGCTTTGACGAAGGCGCGGAACAGCGGGTGCGCTCGGTTTGGTCGTGATTTGAACTCCGGATGGAATTGCGTGGCGATGTAGAAGGGGCGATCAGGAAGCTCAACGATTTCCACAAGTCGCTCATCGGGGGACAGACCCGAGAGCACCAGCCCATTTTTGCGGAGCGCTTGATGGTACTTGGGGTTCACCTCGAACCGGTGCCGATGGCGTTCGCAAACGAGGTCGGTTCCATAGATTCCCGCGGCCTTGGAGCCGCTCAACAGCTTGCAGGCGTAAGCGCCCAATCGCATGGTGCCTCCTTTGTCCTCGATGTCTTTCAGCTCGTCGAGGATGGTGATAACGGGGTCAGGAGTGTTCTCGTCGAACTCGGAGCTGTTGGCATTCGCGATACCGCACTTGTTTCTGGCGAACTCGATGACGCAACACTGAAGACCGAGGCACAGCCCGAGGAATGGGACCTTGTTCTCCCGGGCATACTGAATGGCCTCGACCTTCCCCTCGATCCCGCGGTGCCCAAAACCTCCAGGGACCAGGAGACCGTTAAGCCCTTTCAGGCGCTCTTTCGCGTTCTGGCTGGTGATGGTTTCGGAATCAATCCACTGAATATCCACGCGCGCTTTGTTCTCGATTCCACCGTGTTTCAGCGCTTCGACGATACTGATGTAGGCATCGTGGAGTTCCATGTATTTGCCCACCATCCCGACCGTGCACCGGGCAGTAGGGTTCTTCATATCCTCAACCAACTGCTCCCATTCCCCAAGATCCGGAGGACCGTTGTCGATGCCGAATCGTTTCAGCACGAGGACGGCAAGTCCCTGCTTCTCGAAGGTGATTGGCAACTCGTAGAGCGTCTCCGTGTCCAGCCCCTCGATGATGGCTTCCCGAGGTGTATCGCAGAAGAGGGCTATCTTACGACGCATCTCGTCGGTCATGGACAGCTTGGTCCGGCAGATCAATATGTCCGGCTGAATGCCAATGTTTCGCAACTCCCGAACACTGTGCTGGGTGGGCTTGGTCTTCATTTCCTTCCGCGGACCAACGAAGGGGATGAGGGTCACGTGGATGTACATCGTGTTCTCCGACCCCTCATCAATCTTCATCTGCCGAATCGCCTCAAGGAACGGAAGTCCTTCGATGTCGCCCACCGTGCCTCCAATCTCAACGATGGCTACATCCGCGTTCTGTTCGTTGGCGTGAGTGCGAATCCGGTGTTTGATCTCGTCGGTGACGTGGGGAATCACCTGAACGGTCTGACCGAGGTAGTCGCCCTTTCTCTCTTTGGCGATAACGGTTCCGTAGACGCGCCCGGTAGTAACGTTGGAGCTGGTGGTAAGAGGGATGTCGACAAACCGCTCATAGTGCCCCAGGTCCAAGTCGGTTTCAGCGCCATCCTCCGTCACAAATACCTCGCCGTGCTGGTGAGGGTTCATTGTTCCTGCATCGACGTTGATTTAGGGATCAATTTTTTCCACCGAGACCCGTAAACCGCGGTTCTTGAGGAGACGGCCAAGACACGCTGTCGTGATGCCCTTGCCGATGGACGATACTACGCCGCCTGTCACAAAAACGAACTTGGGGCCGGAGGTGCTGTTGGACATGGTCATTACTCCTGATAGTTGCTTCGATGTTACCCGATGACGGGGTGTAATGGGCGTCCGGGACCGAGATGATGTAGTCTCAACATCTGGCCAGTGCGAAGGGGATCGCTGCAAGCGGGAACGCGGGATGGGAAGTCGCATGGCGGGCGGTCCCTCGGCCCCTGCACCATTACACTTTCCGATTATATTGAGCGCCGACGGTGATGACAAGCACAGAAACGCCAATGTGCTGGAAAAAGGCAGGTTTGTTCCCGGAATGCGCTGAGGGGCTGGGGATAACCCCAACCACGATGAGACTAACTTTTCCCAGTCGCGGGTGAGCGGTGGAAACCGGCTCAATGGGGGGCGACGGGTGTCCGCCACTACAACCTGATAATGCTGGATCCCGAGGGTCTCTGAAAGACTTTCTCTTGGTGGACGAGCGCCATGATGGACAGGTAAAGCTGATGCACGAACACCACTGAGACCCTTCCGACATGAAACCGGGCGCATCTCAAACTGGGGGCATTCCGATGCTGGAATTCTGGCTGGCGTTCGTCGAATTGACGAGGTTGAACAACAGAAATACACTTGACTGGCACGCAGCGGGACGAAAGAAGCAATATGGACCTTCCGCTGTTGCGCAACAATTAGGGATTAACAAAGAGGATGGTGATGGAGATGAAGAATTGGGAGAAAATACTGTTGGTTGTATCAACGGTGGTACTGGCGTTCATTTTGAACGCAGGGTTTCTAAAGGTGGAAGGGTATACCACTGGAAAGATCCTTTCGATGAATGACATCGCTTCAATTAAACTTGGGTACGAGCAGACACCAAATCTTCTCATTGATGGACTGAGGTGGTGGAGGGGTGAATGGATCCAGGTTGGTATAGCAGCGTTTCGACCGGTCTCATCGTACCTTTACTGGTTGGAAACGCACCTTTGGCTCCACCAAGGTTTCATCTGGACGGCATGGATTGGTTTTGTGCTGTTCTCAGTAAACTGCCTGCTTTCTGGAGTGTTAGCATGGCAGTTAACGCAATCAAAGATATGCGCCTTTGGCGCAGCAATACTCGCAACAACGGTCCGTTTTCATAACCCGGGACAGCCAGACATTTGGTTGGGCTGGTACCCGGTACACCAAGATCTGATGATGAATGCATTAATGCTCGGTGGAATCGCTTCTTTCTACCAATGGTTTAGCACCGGAGAGAGGAAATGGTTGCCACTAAGCTGGGTACTTTTCATCGTTGGTTCGTTAAGTAAAGAACATGTATATGTTTTTCCGCTTTTTGCGACCGTCATCGTTGTATTCGGACAACGCCGAAATAAAAAACAGATTCCATTGAAGTCAGCACTCGGGCAGGTTGCCTTAATGTTTCTGACTATCATTGGACTCTGGGTCTACCGGGCAGAAGTTATTGATCACCCACGCAATCCATCGTTGAAGTGGAACCAGCTCATCTACAAGCCAGGGATATTTCTTTTCAGTGAGTTCGCTGGATACCTATTCCAGAGGATTCAAGTGAAAACGGGAGTATACAAAGAAGTATTCCTTTCTAAAGATTCCTGGATGCCGGGGCTTTCATTGGTGTTTTTTGTCGGAATTGGTGCCACGGTAAAGCTTCGCCAAAAGTTCCAAAACCGATGGGTAAGCTTGCCTGTTTGCTCTATGGTTATCATGCTTATCACGGCAGGTTTTCTTGGTACTTATGGTCCCATAAGCGATATTCCGGGAGCCGTAAATACGTTTGACCAACGTATTGTCACGGCGATAATGACTATCCTTGACCATCCCTTTGCGAAGGAAGGATTGAGAATGGTCATTTGGATGACTATGACATTTTATTTCCTTTACCTCCTCTGGATGTACAGGAGAGATTATCCATCATTGGAAGCCTTTGGGTTTTTGTATCTTGCCTACCTTCCGGTGCTAGACTACATCGGTTGGCATTACACTACGCCAGCGTGGTTCGTCTGGTCGGTGTACTGGGTGATGATATGGAAACTCGTGTACACAAATCTCGCAGTCAAAGCGCCGCCCATTGGGCGGCGCTCCTTTTTTTGCTAAATGCTTATTGACTTAGCTGCCAAGAGCTTCCCGCCGACGAGGGGATCGCTCGATGAGTTCCTTGTAAGTGACCGTCGGAACAGTTACGCAGGCCTGGACCAAACGGTCGAAGAGTTCCTT
>Ga0100394_1002525_pt1 | contig 15125 bp, 7 predicted proteins | sample CryGeymeta201518_FD_81549 | JGI IMG/M metagenome (GOLD analysis project Ga0100394, IMG submission 81549) | Groundwater microbial communities from Crystal Geyser aquifers in Utah, USA - Crystal Geyser metaG 2015-18 | ecosystem: Environmental > Aquatic > Deep subsurface > Groundwater | place: USA... | reverse complement strand
TTGCTGTTGCTGTTGCTGTTGCTGTTGCTGCTGCTGCTGCTGCTGCTGCTGCTGCTGCTGCTGCTGCTGCTATTGATGTCGTTGTTCTGCTTGGACGACAATAGTGTGAGTGTGAGTGTGAGTGTGAGTGTGTTTTGAGTTGATGAACTAGACTACTAGACGACTACTACTAGTAGTAGTAGATGAATATGAAAGTGAACAACAACAAATAATGATGATGTAAGCTACCATACTACAACTCTAGTAGCTTCTAGCTAGTCTAGTAGAAACAATAAAAAAAATTAATTGGATTTTTAACAATAAAAATGAATGGTTGGAATGCATTTATTCCCGCAATTGTGAATTTGAATCATGTTTATGATGTCATTATAATGAATGTTACCCTCGTTTCTTGATGAAAAAAGGGGTATTATTTTGAATGCCGTAATAAAAGGGGAAAGAAACTTCTTAAAAAAAGCAAGCAAACGAATTCAACAGAGCCAAGCGAAGTGTGTGCACCGCACCTTCTTTCTATTTGCATGCACACCTTTCAAGCCTGGCTTCGTACTACTAGTCTACTACTAGTCTACTACTAGTCTACTACTAGTCTACTACTAGTCTACTACTACTACTCCCGGCAATCATCAACACACCAACAACATCAACAACAACAAGCCATAATAAAATTACAGTATTCATTTATATATATATATATAATATATTACTATTCATTTATTAGTATTGTATGCTGCTGATAGTTTTTAAAAATTATATACAATGACTATCACAGCAGACGCCATAGCTGCTACGAACAGCAATCAAACGGATCGTGCCGCTGCTACTGCTATTACCACGACCACTTCTACTACTATGTCTACTACTACTAATCCTTCTACTTCTACTTCTAATTGTATCAGTACTAGTACTAGTACTAGTACTATTAGTGCTAAATCCTTTGAGGAAAAGAAGGAAGAGAACAACCACGACGACAAAGTACAATCATCCAAATCACCACCAGCACCAGTATTATCATTACCATTACCACCTTCTGCAGTGGATAGAGAAGACATCAATCAACAACAACAGGATGATGATGATGATGATGATGATAATCAATCTTTTCATTCGGCTGAAAGTTTGGCATTGCGTCAAGAATTTGTACGACTCGTAACAACGCAACACGTTGAAACTGAAGAAGAAGCAGTAGAAGAAGAAGAAGCAGTAGAAAACAACTACAACAACAACAGCAGCAGTAGCAGTAGCAGTAACAGTAACAGTAACAGTAACAGTAACAGAGGAAGAAGAAAACCTTCATTGGCCAAAGCTCCTACGACTCCACGTATTTGTTGGATACTCATACCACTGCTGTGTTTACTAGCACACGGCTTGTTTGCACTGGGACAGTCATTGCCCATGTGGCGTCTGAGTTTGGTAGCTCAAGATATTTCGATCTGGGCCAATGCGACCAGTCGTACCTCACGGTGGGCCTACGACGTACTGAGCTTAGACGATGAACATCAACATTTAGAAATGCATCAAAATCGGACCGTGCAAACCTTCACGTACGGCTTTGCCGTACAAGAACTGTGGCAAGCCAAGGGAATGCCAGGATCCAATATCATTCCACGGGTTGCGGCTATCATGCTAGTACTGGCCAGTGGCATATGGCCGCATCTCAAATTACTATTGCTGCAGTACAGCTGGTGGACCAGTCATACCTGGGCACAAATACCATCGGTACGAACACGGACCTTGGGATGGCTGGCACTGTTGGGAAAATGGTCATTGGCGGATGTGTTGGTAGTTTGTGTCATGGTCGGAGTATTGAATTTGGAATGGATTATTGATCCCGTTGTGGTCAAACAGGGGATTACGGATCATCTGCAAACATTGCTACAGATTGTACAACTGATTTGGACGACAGACGATATTTGTACGCACTTTCTTCATTTCGATACTCACGATTGTTCCAAGGCATCCAGTTGGATAGAAAGAGCCAAATGCAGGACCTGTAAGACTTTTTTTTCGGAAGCCTTTGATCAACCAGATTTTATTACCAAACACGGAAAACCAATACTTCAAGATATTGCTACCAGTGGAGGTGGAGCCGTGCGCTTGTCCGTGGTAGGAATGCACGGAATATACTTTTTTTGTGCGGCAGTTTGTCTCAGTGTACTTTTGAGTGTTGTCGTAGAATGGTACAATCATTCCTATATTATCCATCTCAAACAACAACAACAACAACAACAACAACAACAACAATTACAAAGAACCAACACTACCACGCACAGTCTGTCTCTCACTATCTCGTCGACAGCGACGACGGCGGCGACAGCAGATGGGGAACAACCAGTAGCTTTAGAATTGGACTTGTCCGAACCATTGTTGGACAATAACAACAACAATTACAATACCAGCGATCAAGAAGAACCGCAAATATTTCAAACCATGGAATTGGAAAATAATAATTATGGTAATGATGATGATGATCAATCATCCGTTTTGAGCTACATGATTCAACGAACGACGTCATCACCAGCTTACAAATGCTTTCAGTGCGAACACATTTTACCTATACTGGCATTAGTACTTGTATATTTGGCCATCTTTTTACCCTCCATGGAACGACACGTTGGTGGTGCCATTCCAAAATTGATGAAAGATATCTTGGGCATCAATCTTGACAGGACCTACAGTTTACAAACGCTCAAGGAAACCTGCGGTGCCGCCGGTGGATGGGATTTGTTCTTACAGGCTACATTTGGACTTTTTATTGTGGTAGGACCACTTCTACGAGCCGTATTGGTATTCGTAGTTGCCATGAGCAAGTCATCTGGTTCCGAAACTCAACGTATTCGAATCCTCATGGTCAATGCTTCCAATTTCTTGGCAGCCTTTTGTGCCTGGGAAGTTTTTTTGGTAGCACTCATCATGGTAGGATTGGTCATGCCATCGGCGACGAGTACCATTTTGCAAAACAAGGCGTGTCGTGAATTAAGAGGAGATAGTGTTGCTATTGGTTCTGGTACGTGTTTGGTCGTGGAGTTTTGGCGCATTCCCAGTACCTTTACATGTTTGGTACTGGGATTCTTGTTGGTGGGAGGACTGGCCGTACACGTGTCGTTGGAACATGAACACGAACGCCGTTTGTTGGAAAACGGTCCTTTTCAAGTAGATGCTGCTGAGCGCCTTGCAGCAGCTTCGGCGAATAATGTCCACGGCACGACCAATGGACAATATTACGTCCAAGTTGCAAATGGTGACGATAATACAGACGACGACAACAACCATACCGACAATTCAAATGACTATGATCCTCGAAGGAGAAGAAGAGGACGAAGGAGCGGACGGCAACGTGACAATGAAGATGTTGTAGCTACCATGATGGAGCAAGAGACTGTATAACAGTTTCATTTCTTGAAGTCTTCATCTTGAATCAATACTACAACCTACAACATAATATATGCTATGCTATATGCCTACAACATACTCGTACAATATTACTGAGTAGCTGGAACATGACGCACTACGTTACTGTACTGTATTCTTCCTGACTTCGAGACCTTACTACTAACTACTACGACGAGAGCCTTTTTTACAAGCTTGCAAATGATCATATCATACGTTTATTATTACTACAAGTATGTATTAGCCATTAGCCCGTTCCCGAAAAAACCATTTCATCGAACCTTTTTGTGGATAGAAGTATGTAGTTTTCTGCTGCTGCTTGTGCTTTCGTATTTTTTTTATTCTTGTTTTTTGTTTGTTTGTTGAAAAGCATTGTTTCCAGTTCTACAATTCTTTGGTGAGCATGGTTACATTTTTGTCGCAACTCTTTATTTTCGTGTTGTACTCGACAATAATTATTCCATAGCACTTCTTGTTGCTCTTTTACTTGTTGCTGTTGCACCTTTAATTGTGATTGTAATAGTCGTCGTCGTCGTCGTTGTTGTTGTTGTTGTTGTTTTTGCTTTTTCTGTTGCTGCTGTTGTTGTTGCTGCTGCTGTTGCTGCTGTTGCTTTTGTCCACCACCAGCACTACCACCAGCACTACCACCAGCACTACCACCAGCACTACCACCAGCACTACCACTACCACTACCACTACCACTACCACTACCACTACCACTACCAGCAGTATCAGTAGTACTGGTATTAGTATGGCAAGCTTGAAAAGGATCTGGAGGAGGCGGAAAAGTCAAATTCCGAAAAGGATCAGGAACAAGTGAATTTCCAGGATGGCGTTGATTTGATAACGGCGTGGTACCGACTGTGTTCTCACAATGACTGTTACTATTGCTCTTCCTGGTGGATGTTGTTGTTGTTGTCGTCGTCGTCGTTCTCGCTGTCGTCGTTGACATTGTCATAAGAGTTTCGTTACCGGGAGGATCTTCGGGTAGTATTGAGCGACGAAGTGTACCAGCGGGGCTGTCAGTACCAATAGCAGTGCCAGCACTAGCTCGAACAGCACCAGCACCAGCAAAAGCACCAGTACCAGTACCAGCAAAAGCAAAAGCAAAAGCGACAGCTACTGCCGCTTCCTGTCGCAACTTTCGAATCGATTTTAACGATTCTTGTTGCATCATGGTGATGGCGGCAGTGGTTGTTTTCGTGCCTGTACTAGTACCAATCACCATAGTATCATCATCCTTTGTTGGTGTCGTTAGTATTGGTAGTGTTGGTAGTACAGGTAAGAAGTTGTTATGATAATGATCATGACAATTGCTTAGGCGATGATGGATCTTTTTTCTTTTTTTACTATTCGATTTGGAAGATTCTTTTTGCAATCGCTTGTCAGCAGGAGTAGCAGCAGCAGCAGCAGCAGCAGCAGCAGTAGCAGCAGGAGCAGGAGCATCAGTAGCAGGAGTATTAGCAGGAGCAGGAGCAGGAGCAGGAGCAGGAGCAGGAGCAGGAGCATCAGTAGTCATAGGATTGTCGTTGTTGTCCTCTTCCACATCCTCCATGTCATTGCTGCTGTTGTCATTGCTGCTGTTGTTGCTGTTGCTGTTGCTGTTGCTGTTGCTGTTGCTGTTGCTGTTGCTGTTGCTGTTGCTGTTGCTGTTGCTGTTGTTGTCGTCATCATGGTCGTTCGAAAGAGATGATAGTTTGTGTTGAAAGAATTCGACAGGAGTCCTATCTGTAATAATGCCAATTTCACGTAACAACATGACTTTGTCGTTGGATAAATCACCTTGTGCGGCTCGTTCCAATTGCAACGAAATCCAAACCTGCAGTGAATCATCTTCTAATAGTCCTGATTGAATATTACAATGTCCATGAAGTCTATAAAAAGCTTTGACATTTTCATATTTCTTGTACCATTGATTATGTTCATGTTTTTGACATTGTGTATACTTGCGATCTTCGGGAGCAATGTACCAGACGAAACCAATATCATCTAGTCGCTTTTTACGGCGGGGACAAAGTCGTTTCCGTTGAGAAGATGAAGAAGATGATGAAGAGGAAAGAAGACATCGAGCTTCATCCCGTTGACGAGAAACCCATTTGCCAAAGGCTGGATCGTGCTTCCAACGAATAGGAACGTGCAAGTGACCGAACATAGTCTTGAAGAGTCGTAATTTGGAAAAATTCCAATCAAATGTAATGTCCTTCTTTCGGACAATATTGGTTTTCCAATCAAAATCAATCTTCTGAAGACTTTGCAGTTCATTGGTGTTCAATTGAGACCCATCGGCTAGACGTAATTCACAAATCCAAATAGCCAATTCTGGTGGCATGTTGGGATCGTCAATGTCATCAAATCGTTTGTCATATTGATTTTGCTGGTGTTGATATTGTTCATGTTCTTTCTTGTACTCTATCAGCAGATGGATTCGTTTTTCCCAACAATTCTGCGATGAATTTTGAAACACATTTTTTATCTTTTGGACCAACGGAATCTGTGACGACGAAGAAGAGTCGGAATCATCACAAGAGCTGGTTGTTGTGTGATTGTGATTGTGCTTGTGCTTGTGCTTGTGCTTGTGCTCGCATTGTTCGAAAGTAATTTTGTCAGCCATGGTAAATGTTATATGATAAGGAACACAAAATGGATTGTTTTTTTTTTGGTTTCCTCAAGTTGTGCTCATATTCAGCTCAGCTCATCTTTTTTCGTTGTTATTTCACTTACTTGACAAAAATCTACACTAACAGGTACCAGGTAGTGGTACCTTTCATCATGAAGATGGGCGGATGAAAAGAATGGGGGCTTGGTGGGAGTCGGGTTAACTCGTAACCCTTGAATTCCGTTAAATAACTACTTGACGGAACACAGAACTGTTTCATTGATAGTAAAAATCTTGCAAATGGTTACAGTAATCCCTGAAAGGATGATCACTCTCTGTCTCTTTCTACTCTAGCCAGTCTAGTACCTGGTAATATTGCTTTGGCTTGTTCATAGCGTGATATAACTTACTTGATCACGAAACTACCATGTTCTTCGTTCGTCGATGGTGGCATTGTTGCTTCTCCCATTCATCTATCATGTGCATGATGGCTGTGCTAGAGGAAGATCATTCACACAAACGTGATCACACAAGCAACAAAATGCTACAAACAAACCAAACCCTACAGTGTGCTCCCTTGTTGGAAGCGTTCCAAGTTGAAGCTGCGCTGACCTTTGCAAAGCCATCAAGCGAGAGAGCATCACTCGTTCATTATTATTGTTGTTGTTCTAGCTAGCTAGTATACCTAGTAGTACTGGTACTGGTAGCACGACATATGTATGCTGATCGCACACTAGATCTACTTTTTGTTGTTGTTGTCTACTGTGTCTTGCTCGTGACTGATCTGACTGATCTATCTGGTACGGAGTATTAGAGAGAGTCTACTACCACTGTTAGTCTGCTGGTTGTTTTATCACGTTGTTTTCTTAGTAGTACCAGGTAGGCTAAAGCAAATACTAGAGTACGAGGTGGTTCTACTTTCTACTATTTTAATAATATTATTTTTTCTCTCTCATCTCACAACTCATCATCATCAATCATCAATCATCACACTCTCTCACAATCTCACCATCATTATTTTTTTTAATTATTACTCCGAGTACATCATTCCACTGGCAACAACATACTTACACACAACACAACATCTTAAGCACTATCAGTAACACTATTGTCAATGTTCAATGGTATTTCGACGCTCCGAGCATCAACTACAGCAACGTCAGCAGCAGCAGCAGCAACAACAACAGCAGCAGCAACGTTTCCTACTCAGTTCTTCTCTTCCGAGACACAGACACGCACACGACCGCCAGCAAGAAGACTCCTGTCATTACCGCATCAAGAACAATAATGTGTTCTTCACTTGGTGCCTCCGTTTACTGCAAACACATCATCGCGTTATTAAATTATTCTTGATCGTTATCATTTTGTGGTACGCAGTAAAGTCTCTTTTATTTTTATCACTGGATTACGTCAGTTGCAAAATCAATGTCATTCCAGAAACGAAAAATAGTTTTCATTGCAACCTTTGGCGGTGGAAGTGTCAGTGCTTGGTCACCATCGATTGATGATTGATGTCACTATCTATCTACACTCTGCTTACCTAGAAGAAGAAGTGGTAGAAATACAAAAGACAGCAATGAAATGGGACAACACACATTATCTTCATAGTGCCTGAAAGTTACCAGCATAGTTGCACGGCTGCAGCTAATTAGAGTGCTAGTACTGGTATGATTGCTTTGCTTGTTTGCTCGAATTTTTCATTATTAGTAGGATCTTCTCACGAGTAGCGTCAAACGACGAAAGATTTTTTATACTCTCTTATCATACAGAAATGGGGCATTGACATCTACAATGCACATCATTCCTTTCTGTTGAGCCAGTGCAAAATCTAATAGGTGCTGCTCGTACCGATGTTGGACATCACTTTCACTTACCAATGAAAACACAGTCTTTTCCAGAATCCAAGATCGGTTGAAAAATTGCCCCATTTGAGTCTCGTTTGAATAAAAACGCGGCATAACAGTTGTTGTAGGTGTTACAATATGTTTGTCGTGTTGGGAAAATTCTTTTAATTTTTTGATTTCTTTTGTTGACTTACATGGTCTATCAGGAGATTGGCGGTCTAAATATTGTATCAAAGTCCGAGTATTTAAGGTGGGATATTTAGATTTCTTCGTAGACTTGTTCCTGCACTCTGCAACAAACTACTATAGAACACTACGGAGGACTGCATGGAGCTACTTGTCGTCTTATTGGACCCAGTATGCAAAATGAGAACTGGTCTGCTGTCTGGATTGGAAATTCTGGCGCACCCTCTCCTATTGCTCTCGCCTCTCGTCTTTGCTATTGGTAGTAGTTATTACTTTTATCCTTTCGCTTTAACCTAGCGATAACCTCCAACAGCTCTTTTTGATTGAATGTCCGAGCAGCGCAGACAATGTAAAAGATGAATGACATTAACCAGGCCTTTGAACGTCGCCCCATGGATTCACAAAGGAGAAACCTCAAATATTCTGAAAAAATGCAACGTATTTTGTATTTTCATGCTCAAGCAATTTCTGTTTTTATTCTCTAAAAAAATGTTAAAACCTGGACTTACGCTCGCACGATTCGAATCAACGAACGCACAATGCTTCAAAGATATGTAAGGTTTAAAGCAACATGACACATGGATTCGATGTATCAAGCATTTCATAGTCGTAATCCTCACAATGCTTTTGGACTCTCACCAACACTTTTTCCGACGCTGCCATTTCTAACGTTTCGCTTTCGGCAAAGAAACGAAACTGTTTCACAGAATTCACCAACCTCAACAAGCAGTGCCCTGCATTGTTCAAGGTAGGAACATCTGACTCCAACAACAACTTCACTTCAGTGCGAGCGGCACACTCAGCAAGAGCATATTGTTGATCGCAAAAGTACCGCTGTAACTCTTCCATGACGGGACGCTTCGTCAAAACTGCTCTGGCTTGCAAGAATCGTTGCTGCATGATATGACGAGTGTGTACCATTCGCCAAAAGGACTGCAGCCGAACGGCAGCTTGCTTGCATCGTTCGTATAGGTGTTGCACCTTCCACATTCGAAACGTGGCCTGAAGTTGAATCGTCAGTAATCGAACAGAAAAGAGTCCCAATTTGTCGTCGTAGCGACGATATTGAGATTGAAGCCTCATGGCAGCTACCTCTTGCTGTTCCATTTGACGCTGTAATCGCCATGCCACTTCTTTCTGGGAAGAAGCTATTTCCCGTGCAATAAATCGTCGGACCATAGATTGAATCTTAACAATGGAGCGTATTTTTCGGGCAATATTCTGTCGAGCTATCCATATTCGGCCATTAGACTGCAGGCAACTTGCTGCCTTGTTGGCCTCGCCATCGGCCTCGAACTGATGACATCGAAGTAGAATAGATCTTACAAACCTTTGCAGGAAAATTGCCGATCGAATTCGCAATAGAGCTCTCTCGTCTCGCAATTCAGCTGCAAAACATCGACTTTGGTGGCATCGATAGATCCCTTGAATGCAAACGGCCGAACTTCGAGCATTTGTCCATTCCTCTTGAGCCATTCGTTGTCGCCACAGTGACTGAACTTTGGCGATAGATCGCAGCGCAACTATATATTTTTGCCTGGCCGAGACAGCACGTCTTTTGGATTGAATCATCGTGGCAGACACTAAACATTTGTAAAAACGATGCTCAGCCAGTTTTTGCCGAGCTAAAGACTGCAGTACAATAACTGCAGTCAGAATTTGTTCGTATTTTTGAACCATCAATAGAGAGCGGACTCGGGATTGGATAGCAGTGGCTGATGTCCATTCCGTAAGTAGTTCCCGGCGTACACAAAAGCCACGCCAAAACCTTTGAATGAAACATGCGGCGGTGTGATGCCTTTTAAGAAGAGCGTCAGCTATTCGTTTCTTTTGTGCTCGTCGTAATAAGTGTCGACGCAATTGGTTTTGTAGGTGAAGCATTCCACGGCGAAAATTGAGAAATTTCTTTCGGGCGTAGTGGTACCGGTAACATTGCTGAATTGCCAACGCGCAATTTTGTTTGATAGCGAAAATTGTTTTTGCACGGTATCCCCGATAAAAGGACGAAATTGTAGCTTGCGCAGCTCTCATTATCAAATAGTTTTGCCTAACGACGCATGTTCGGGCCAAACATTGGATAACACGAACGCTCAGTATTCGAACCTTTTGCTGACGTTCTTCAATTTTCGAATTGAGCCACACCAGAAGAATCTTAGCCACCTCTCGCTCGAGGAGGATTCGCCGCCAGCATTGTTGAATGGATAAAGCAGCTCCTTTTGTGGTGGAAAATTTGTGCCTCGATTTCCACATTCTCCAGTATGATTGGATAGCTATCGCCGAACTAAAGCAAGCCTTGTAAGCGACCCTCGCCAGATATCCGCGAAGTTGCCGCTGCAAACATATAGTTGCATTTCGTAAATTAAAGTATGTTGACTGCTGCAAGCTCAATCTTACATTTTTTTGCAGAATCGATGCTGACTTCTTTTGTTGCGTAAAATACTTGGTCAAAAGCCAAGATCGCACGCAACTCTGAATCGCCACAGCGTTTTTATCTAAGCGTCTCTTCGATAATAAAATGCGCAGATTCCTTCTCCAAGCTTCCTGGATCAAACTCGCAGCGAATGATAGACATTGAAGGTGTCTCCTTACTAAGAAGCCGCGATACAGGGATTGGATCTTTTTAGCTGACATTTGCGCGACAAAATATGCTCCCCTATCTCGAAATCGTCGGAATTCTCGCGATAATTGAATTGCGGCGTGATTTCGCTTCTTTGTTCGATACCGTTTATACACAGATTGTATCTGGAGGATAGAATGCTGAAGACCCGAGTAATGCTGTCGGACAATCGACGTGCGAACAATGGATTGTATTTTGACCGTAGCGACTCGTATAGTCGAATGGACGGAACGAGCACGAAACATGCGCCAAGTAGATTGAATCTTCAGAACTGCTTTAAACTTGTTCACTGAAGAGAGACTGGATTGTTTCACCCTTACAGTGCCTTGAATAAGGGCTGCAGCACGAGCAATCCGGGCGTCATGTATTTGTTTCGACATGATAAGTGAACGGTAAAAAGTACGAGACCTCCAAGCCCTGACCTTTGCTTGCAACAGTATACAAGCCTTCCGCCATGATTGATACACGTAGACATCACTGCAACAACGCCACAAAGCCTGAATCAATGATGCGGAAGCTCGATTCTCTTGAAAACTCAGGGTAGAATGAACCATGCGTTGAAAGGCTTGCAATCGAATGGATGCGTTACGCTGCAACCGATAAACCCTTGCAGCAGCGACCATTCTCCACGTAGCTTGAATCCTCTTGGCACCAGTAGAACGTCTCTCGAGAGTCTGGCGTGCCACTACACCACGAACATAGCTCTGGACACGAATAACAACGTCCTGCAATTTCTGTTCGCATTCAAGAAGGTATTGGTTTTGCTTCTGTCTTTTGAAAAGGATAGCTGCACGTCGTCTCTGTAGGGACTGGATAAGAATGGTCGCTCTTTGTTTTCGAAACAGCTTGGCTGCTCTTTGTTTTCGAAACAGCTTGCTCGCAACCATCTGGCGCCATTTGGACTGGATAGATATTGTAGCTTTGCGTGCCACTAAATGCTTGCGCATTAAATACAAACGGCACGTTGACTGAATGGTGAAAGCAGCGTTTGTTTGACAAATTTTCTCGCGAACTAAAGCCAAAGTCACCTTCTGTGCGTTGTAGCGACGATTGGCCGTTTGTATTGTAAGACAAGCTCGGTAATACCGACGGTATGACTTATGCGCCACAAATGCCCTTGCTGTTCTCTGCACCAACAACACTGCCTTTTTCATATCTATAAATCCTTTTCGATCCGTGTACGATCGTACTGCGGTTTGAATAGTGGCAACGGCCTGAAGGATCGATTTGTGTTTTTGTTTTTGGGACCGGCATCGGATCCAAGCTTGAACCGAAACAGTTAATAATAACAGGAGACGGTATCGTCGCCTGGAATAGTAGCCGCGCAATACAGCAGCCACCTGCACCGCTGATCTATACAAGTTCTGGTAATGTTTTCGCAGGTAATATCCACGCCAAACTCGTTGAATAAGAACTGCCGATAAAGTGAACAGTCGACGATATCGCTGACGGTGATATCTGGCCTGCCAAGTACGTTGGATTCGAAGTGCCGCATTTTCTCGTGTCATTTCTAGTGAGAACTGAAGCATTTTGTATCGTCGTTGTGCCGTGTACTTGCGAAAATATGTTTGTATGCAGGTGGCACGCATGGTACATAATTGCTGTTGCTGTTGTTCTTGCTTGAGTAACTTCATGCTATTGCTGATAGTGTTGCTATTGCTGTTCTTTGGAGTCTGACAAATCCATAACTGCATTTGTTGAGCAGCCGTCTCCTTCTCGTTCTCGTCGTCGTCGTCGTCGTTGCATTTCTTGTTGTTACCGGTAAGGATGCAATCACGAGGCGGCGATATCATCGTTTTTATTGTTTGTTCTTGTTCGATTGGTACCTCAATGGTCAGATTGGATAAAGAATTTTCATGGGACGACCAGCTCCAACCGCAGTCACAATTTTCCTCTTTCTTGATGATACTATAATCATCATGATGATCAGAAGGCATTGAATTGGTATCGTTATAATACTGCAAAACCATATTTCTATTTCGAAACCACCGTTGAATTTTGACAGTGGCGTGGTTTTGTTGTAGTTGTTGCTGTTGCTGTTGCTGTAATGCTGCTTTCGATGTTTGTTTGTGCCAAGAATAAGTAACATAAAAATCATGTTGATGAATACAATTCCTCCACCAATCTTGAATTTCCATGGCAGCCAAATGTTTTTCATTTTCTTTTTCTTGTTGTTGTTGTAATTTCATTTGCTGTTTTTGTTTGGTATAGTATTCATTCCACAAAAAATGCGTACGAAAGCATTTTTGTATCGTCAAAGCAGCACATTGTTGTGCTTGTAATTGTTGCAAATATTGTTGAACCGCCAATGATCGTCGTTGTGGTGGGTGTTGTTGTTGTTGGACTTGTTGTAGATATTGTGGTGGGTCTTGTAGGGATGTATCATTGTGTTGTTGCAACCACTGAATGACGTCATACAAATTATTGTGTTGTTGTTGATGATGTTGATTTTGACAGTAGTTTTGTAATGTTTGTAAAATTGTAAATGCTACCCATTGTAATTCTTGATATTCGTTTTGTGTACTTGTTGTTGTTCTTGCTGTATTTGATCTTGATGTTGCTGTTGCTGGTTTTGTTGGTGGAATAGCATTTGTTTCTGAAGTGGTAGATTGATTGGAATGTTTGATAGGAGATGGAGTCACTACTGCAGTGCTTGGCATGGCTACTGGAGTTGGCGTTGTCGGTGGCGTTGTCAGTGAGGTTTTTGGTGTCCGTGTTCTCGTACAGGTACAGGCACTGTTATTCCAGTCTAATGCCAATGCCAATGCCAATTCAAGATCATGAATGGTCGAGGCAGCAGCCGTAGCCGCAGCCGCAGCAGTACTTGTCGTTCTACTTGGATCACGGTTGTTTCCAGACAACATAGACTGCAAGGTATCCTTTTCATTTTCTCTCACTACAGTAGCTCCCACTACAGTAGCTCCCACAGTAGCTCCCACTACAGTAGCTCCCACTACAGTAGCTCCCATAGTATCGTCTGTGTTCTTCTGTTCAGATGTTGTTGGCAATGCTGACAATAGTACTGACAATAACCTGGAAACATCCTTCTGCAATTCATGATAATGATAGTAATAATTGTACCGATGATGATAACGATTGCCTAATAACTGTTGCAATACTCTGACAGCTGCCAATTTGGAACTGAAGTAACGTTGAGCCAAAAATCGTCTCCAGTGGCTTTGAAGGCAAACAATGGCACGCAGTTCTTGTTGTTGTTCCAAAGAATGGACCAGTCCTTCTTCGTTTGTCTGTCGTCGTCGTCGTTGTCGTTGTCGTCGGTGATGCCTTCCTCTTCTTCTTTGCTTCTGTGGATTATGGTGGTGGTGGTGGTGGTGGTGGTGATCCTTACTATGACGATGATGATAATTACTAGGTGGTGATGCAAAGCACCAAGTGAACGTTGTACAGACATTTGATGATTGTTGTTGTCGTCGCTGTAATGCTTGCTGGCTGCTCTCACTCTCACTGTGACTACTACTACTGGAACTAGAACTACAACTGTCACTACAACTGCTGTTGGTAGCAGTATTGGCATGACTGTGACTTTGACCGGTCCAACTACTACAATCGCTACTACCAGCACTGCTGGCATAATCATTTTTTGTATCACTTGTACTTATACTGGTATATACTCCGAGTACAGCGGTACTTTCGGCGGAAGGATGACTGCTACTGCTACTGCTACTGCTACTGCTACTGCTGCCAATAGAATTAGCGACACTGCTGCTACTGGAAACACTCACAGTACTCATCACGTCTTCTTGTGCTACTAAAGGATCCAGAGTGGTCATTGCTGCTGCTGTTTTTGCTGCTGCTGCTGCTACTACTACTACTACTGATGGCGGCGGTGATAAAAGCAGCAACGGCGAAGACAGGTGGTTCGTGGTTGTTGATAGTAATGATGCTGGTGATGTTGCGGAACAGATCGTTGTGGTTGTAGTTTATGATTGGAAGTATACAATGAAAGCAGTTGTCAACATGTCAACATTGGATATAACACTTGGAAACCGGTAGTGTGTACTCGTCTCTCTACTCCTACTCTGATTAGCTACCACGGTACTCTAGCTAGTAAAGTAGACTAGTAGTAGTAGACTAGCTAGCTACTAGGAGCTCTACTAGTAGTAGCTACTACTACTACTAGCTAGTAGCTAGTAGCTAGTAGCTAGTAGCTACTAGTAGTAGTAGTAGTCTACTACTAGTACTGTAGCTACTACTACTACTAGTAGTAGTCACCTTTACCTAACTCAAATAGTAGGATTTTGATCCTTTTTATGTGCACCCGGGCAAGCAGAAACTCTTCGTTCTCGTCCAACGGTGTACTTCAACGCACACTTTCAACGACAGACAGACAGACAGACACACAGACACACCGCTCCCGGGTAAGAGGATAAACTGCGCCCCGCTCCACGGCCTGGCTCCCCGTGCAAGTGTACTCCCCGCCGACTTTGGCTAGGTAGGCCCCAAGCTTGCGCTTGGGTGATGTTATTTTGGCTCC
>Ga0100394_1002511_pt1 | contig 15175 bp, 8 predicted proteins | sample CryGeymeta201518_FD_81549 | JGI IMG/M metagenome (GOLD analysis project Ga0100394, IMG submission 81549) | Groundwater microbial communities from Crystal Geyser aquifers in Utah, USA - Crystal Geyser metaG 2015-18 | ecosystem: Environmental > Aquatic > Deep subsurface > Groundwater | place: USA... | reverse complement strand
TCATCATTGTCATCAATATTCAACACCATGTCAATGGGCATATCGTCCACATCAACTTCATAGTCAACATCAATGGCAAGGTTGTCAAGAGTTCCTTCAATGCCACCAGCAATCCAGATTAACTACGAGTAGTAAATTGCCTGGTTGACCAAATTGCCTGGTTGCTTGCTTGCATGATTATTAATTAACAAATGACCCATAACTCCGCCGCGGCGGAGTTATCGGTCATAACACAAGGGTTTGAGTTACAGCTGGCAGCAAAAGATTTTGGGAGGGTTAGTGTTTTGAGATCGCCTCGCTCTCTACTATACCACCAGGTACCTACTAGTACAAGTAGACTAGCTACTACCGGTAGTTGACTACTAGTGGCTACAGTAGCTCCTCCTGTAGTATTAGTAGGGTCACGAGGAGCATGACCCATCTTGAAGGGCTGCCGGTCTCTACCAGTACTAACAGTTGTAGCTACATACAGTAGCTACCCTGGTATTAATTGTAGTATCCTACCAGGTAAGTAGAGTACTGGCTGGTAGTAGATACTACTAGTAGTCTACTTATTACTGTGTGTCATATCGAATTTTGCAGAGGCCGTGTTTGTGTGCCTCTCATCATCTGGTGATCCCTTACTACTACATCATCAATTCCTTTCCTCTCTACTACTAGTAATACTACTTCTAAAGCAGTAGTAGGAACTACCGCATTCGAGTAACCGAGTGGTCCAGTACTCACAGCAGTATTCAGTTAGTTGCTCTGCTGTCATTAGACAGTCAACAGCTAACAGCTTTACATTTACGGCTGCATACAGTTTCTGCTTTCTGCGATTCTGCTCTGCCCGTTGACAGCAACGACACATCGACACATCAACAACTACTAGCACACGTTAAAGCACACGAGCGTGCAAGCAGAGTTAAGAGACAGTCACTCGCACACGCATACGCAATACGCACCATCATACAGTACGATAATAGCTCCCCAGCTTCCTGCTTTTCCTTTGCTGCAGTCGCAGTTGCACTTGCATTCGCGCTGAAAGAAAAATACCACTGCTAATACTAATACTTCTACAGTCTACAGCAACTGCAACTCTGGATATCAATATCTGTCTTTGTTGCACGTAAACGAACAACGAACACACACATACCACATACATCCGTATCAGTGTATCAGTTATCAGTATCGACGTATCGGCTACCTCCTTGCCACCCTTGAAACTTGAGTGCACACCATAGCCTCAACAATCGCCAATCACTAGACTACTAACCAACAACAAATAAACTAAACAGTTACTAAACCTCACAGCACGCTGTTATCGAGCAACATGACGGCCGATCCCGGATTTCCCACATTGTGGTCTGGCCTAGAAACCAAGGGCATGAAGGAAGCCAAGTGTTCCTTATTGCTGCAAGAAGACGCGGCCTTTGAACCTAAAATTAAGGCACTGCCCAAGCAGCGAGTATTGGTCTACCAGGACAAGGGATTTCATCCCAACTCGGCGGCAGCAGCTGTCAGTGACGGTAACGGTGACAATGCGGCACCTGCTTCGCCCACTTCTAATTCTATCAGCAACAGCAACAGTAACGGAAAATCCAACGAGGATAACTTTTACGTTGACTTCAAGGGATGTACTATCCTTCAACTGGAACCGTCCTTTGGACCGACACCCCAGAGGACGATGCCCGTGACTTTAACTGTGGGCGGACGATGCATATTCACACCGGAAAACTACCACGACTTTAGGGTCATGATGAGGACCAAGGAACAGTCCAAAGAAATGGATATTGCACCAAACGGAAACTTTGATTGGCCGGACGTGCAGTCCATGCTGCTCTGTCCTCTCTGTGGGACCCGAGCACAGATACCCCAGGACCAGGACGAGTACGAACTGGAATACTGGATGCTCTTTTATCCGTTGCTGCAGATCACTGTCATGAGAGGATCGCAAATGACGTTGGGAACCAGAACCGTTTGTCGACTGACTTGCCTAGAATGCATGGAAAATCTACTAGAAGGAATGTTGCTGACGGTGCAACCAGGATCGGCCAACCAGAATCGTACAAACAACAACCATCAGAATAATAGTCGGTCAAATAACTCACAACAGCTACAACAACCACCTAAAAAGAGTACAAAACTATCCTTTACGTTACCGGCGGCAAATGTACTGGCAGAAGCTGGCAGCGCTTCCTTTTTGGAAGACGGACCACCAAGACCTGAAACACATCCCCACGTTGATGATATCCTGGATGCGTGGACATTGTACAATCTCTGGGAGCACTCTGGGGCATGGGAGGCACTCCAAAATGATTATCGAATTGTTCTTTCCAGAAGTATGCAAGGTGATGCCGGAGGAGGAGGAGGATCCGGTAGTGGCGGTGATGGTGGTGGTGGTGGTGGTCCGCCGGATGAGGTAGATCCTGGTAATAGTACCGGTGGTGCCATTACAGGTACTGACGGTGAAGCACCACAGCAACCGAGATTGCGAGAACGACTCGGAAAGGCCTGTGGAAATCCAAAATGCAAAAAGGTTCAAGGCAAGAAAGATCGAACTACTGGAGAGATTGTTCGTCTGACCATCAAGTGCAAGGAATGCTTTTCGGAGTTCTATTGTACCAAGGCCTGTCGTGAAAAGGCCAGGGATAAGCACAGACCCGATTGTTTGGCAAAGCAGCAAGAACGCAAGGAACGGAGAGAAAAGAAGGCCAAAAAGGTACAATGCGATACGTGTCAGCAGAAACTCCCCTACACTCAAATGAAAAAATGCTCCCGCTGTCGACAGGCGACCTATTGCAGTGTCGAATGTCAACGCAAGGCCTGGACGGAACACAAAGCACACTGTGTCAAAAGGGGTTGAGCTATTCAATAGTAGCAGCAACAACAATATTAATAATGATAATGAAGAACGAGAGAGAAAGGATATAGATATCGTACAGATCTTGTAAGTTTTTACCTACTATTTTGCATCCATTTTGAGTACTAGTAGTCTAGTAAGCAGCGGGCAATGATAAGTACTACACCAGGATACAAGTGAAAAATTCATTTACCGCGTACAACAAAACGAATTTGTCTGCTTTGTTCCAATGCTTCATCCCATCCTACTAATACTACAGTAAGTGGTAGTAAGTGGTAGTAGTAGTATTAGCTACCACTAGTAGATAATTTTCAAGAAGATAGTACCTGGTAGGCAGCTAGGTATCAAAGCACAGAAACACAACTACTACTTTAATTATTCAATACTAGTAGTAGCCATTCCGAGCAAAATGGAAGGGACTTCTGTTCTTATCGCTGCGATTACAGCCGCTATGCAGCTCAGTTGTCAGGCTATTCCGAATCGTTGTCAGAATCGGATGACCACAATGGCGCAGAATTATCCCTCGGATTCAATTGGGCCGACGCAGCGCGCTTGCGTTTTTTCTCTGCAGAAGACGGAGTAACAGATACAGCAGATACAATAGTTCCAGAACTGGCAGGCTCTGGCGATTGGAATAGCTTCACTTTCAAGACGATACCGTCCATCAGCTGACTCATTTCGCGAAAGACATCATCAACATTGATCATTACCATAGTATCAGCTTTCCAGTCCCCCGAGACAGACGGTCGTGTGTATTCAGATGTCATAACAGAAAATGGTTGCGTCGAAAAGACATGTGGCCGCCAAAGCACAGCAATTACATCTGGACAAAGATAATTGTAAAAGAAGAGAGCAAGTGAACCAAAATCCCTTCGCAAGGCCTCTACCATTTCCGTCACTGGTCGCCAGTCTGAAAGTACTTGCTCTTCATCCGTGTTGCGCATATTGCGGTAAACCTTCATTCGAAGAGCCTTCGGTCCCAAGTATTGATCTTCCATGCATTTCGTGTACGCACTCACCATTCGCTTCGCAACATCGGAAGTTCCCGCGACTACCCTTAGCTCAGGGCCGAGATCACCACAAGTAGACGACAATTGTTCATTTGTGGTAAATTCAGGATGAACCCGGAGCAATGCGCTGTAGCCATGATATGACTGGGTTGTTTCACAAAAAACCGTGGACCAACTGCTGGAGTCCATATCAAACGAAGACAACTTGGAAAGAAGGAAAAAACGGCTCTTTCGGGCCAAGGCAATAATTCTCGTCAAAACAACCCACTCCGGGCTATTAGCAGTATAGCTTGGGCTCCAAACGCCGGGGTCGTTTGAAGGAGACACAACCTTATTCAAGTCCTCCAAGCCTCCACGATCATTCGGTGTAATGATATACATTGGAGAACCACCTTCCCTGTTGGGTCCTCGTAGTTTCTCAAATCGGGCAGTAATGGCGCTGCGATCTTCCTCATTGATGTGACCAAAGGGATCTACAATAAAAGGTTCCCTATTAAACCAGAAACATCGTGTGAGGCGATCCGTTTTCGCTGAAAAGTTAAGTGTCATCAAAATAAAACCAGCAGCGAAACTTCTTACCTAACCCAATCATGATTTTGAAGTAGTTCCAGAAACCTCAAAAAACCTGCTGCAACGGTCCCTGGTGCCTCCAAAGGAGAATTTCTGTTCGTGTAGACTTGGCAGACGATCAATTCGATTGCTTCATTTGGCACGAGCCCGGATAGCATATGCCCGGCAAACCATCGAGTAGCCAATCGAACCACACCTCCTGCAGAGGCGTGCTTCGTATGAACGGCATGGATCATTGAGTGATGCATAGCAGCGACGACATGCTCCTGCGTCAGCTCGCGAAGCAAAGCCTCAGCTTCTGTGCTCGGCCTGAAAATACCGCGCAGCAGACGAATTTCCGGGTCGGCGCGTATTTTGATGCGAAACATGTAACCGCGAAAACCGAGATCCACGTAGTTCGGTGTGACAATAATTGAGTCAATAGCAAAACCCTCGCATTCCTCCGGGCTGGCCGAATGCATTTCTTCGATGCCCTTGGCTAACTGAATGAGCATTGCTGCCTTTGCGGCACCAATAGCTTTCAAATCAGTAGGCCACTTTGATGAGGCCCCACAACGAATCTGGATACAAACTGGTTCCGTTGAAATTACGCCCGACGTCTTCTTCAGTCCTTTGACTCCGTTACTACCAAGGAATAGATGTGGTAAAGGTGGAAACAGGTCAGAATACCGAAGACACGGCGAGAGTGGTTCAACGGCATCAATAGCAAGCGGCAAACCAAGTCTAGACATCTTTCCCTCTACAGTTCCAGGCACAGGCAGAGTTGGAAGACTGTGTTCTTTGAGGAACCCAGAGAGCTCTTCAGAGGCTTTCATGAGGCTTCGGTGAGCTAACGTTGGGTTGCTAAACCAAGTATTTGATGGACTCTTATCATTGGCGGTACCATTAATTACGGTACCATCAATAATACTAATCATATGTCGTAGAGGGGAACTCAGAATCATTCCTTCCGACTTTCCATTGCTGTTAGAAAGAAAATGTCGGTGCAGCATGAGATTGACAATCCTCTCGGCAATACCACCTTGCATCGCATCTTCATTTTGATACCGAACAAAATCTGTGTCCATGCCTGGCTCGTTCTTTGTTGAATTCCAAACAACAGCCTGCACAATCGCTCCATCCTTGAAACGGCGAAGTTCAGCTTTTTCTCCCCATAAATCTAGGAAATGCTGAATGGAAGCTGGTTCGTCAGCAGGAGGACCGCGGTCTACGATTCGATGACACGTATCTGTATTCAAAGAGACGCCCAGCACAATACGTCCGTCACCTCGTGGTGATAAGTGAGCCTTCGCTGGCATGTTCTCAGATCTGCCTCTGTTGATTAAGTAGAGTGGCAGCTCGTCAGTATCTACGTGAGACTCTTCGCCGTTTGAGTCCAGCATTCCATTCCCGGTCGATAAGACTTGAACAGACGTTACACGATCTCCCAGGGCTTGACACAAAATGGCCACCACTGCTCTGGACAAGGCTTCGTATTCTCCCATGTCAGCACGACAATTTGTGGAATAATGCGCCAGACAGGTCTGCGTTTCAGCCTCCTTTCTGAATCGTGACAAAGGTATTTGAAAGTACAGGTCATGTCGGTTCCAAAACCGTGCAGCTGTCATGAATAAGGCGGAAAAAGGCTTGTCGGCAACAAGAGCAGTTGCTTGCGTTCCAATACTTAGAGAAGGACTGTGAAGATAATGCAATGATCTGGTTGCCTCGTTCTGAACAATACTCATAAAGGCAGGAGATAGTCTTTGCAAGTAATTGAATCGTAGAGACGAATCCAATAATATCGGTCCTGGAAATGTTTCACGATATAGCTCTAGCAAGGTTCCCGGATCATGAGGTGTTAGAGGCGATTCCCTTGTCTGTTTGGCGTAAAGTTTCGCAATATGACTCCGATCGGCCGTCTGTGCTTCAGTCCTGCCGCGGGAGGGCAAAATAAGAGCGGCTCGATGTTTTCGCCGACACTTCCGTTCCATGCTGGTTTTGCAGTAAAATGAGGAAGCAACACTGGGAGCTTGACGGAGCAAATTCTTGTTGTTTGCTTGGTCATCGGTAGCAGTGGTGGAGGTTGTGGCGGTGGTGCCTTTAGTACCGAAAAACCATTGAGTATCGGCCAGAAATTTCAGTAACGACGACAAGACTTGCAGCGGTGCGAGCCTAGCATTGGCTTTTTTGGTGCGATAGAGATACAATATCAAAATTGCCAAGTGTTCTGTAGTGAATCCATCGTGAGCCCGTAGTAGTCCTCGTTGCAAGCACCAAATTTTGGCAAGGATGATAGAATCTATCCAATGCGGGTAATGCTCCTCTTCATCGTCATCGCTGTTGTCGTCGTCATCGCAGTCATCATCTGGAATGTTTTCCTCGTCAACAATTCTCTTTCTATGTGCATGTGCAGAATGCTTTGCTGTGGGTAAAAAGCATGAATGGTAAGCATCTTCCAAAAGTGCATGATTGTACATTGGACTACCCGTAATGGTTGCATCGTCGTTGTCGTTGTCGTTATCGTTGTTGCCGTCAGTTTTTGTTTCTCTGGTTTGTACGTGGGGTAAATTGGACCGATTAGGAACCAATCTGAGCAGTGGAATCCACTCGATAGATTCCATTTCAAAACAAATTCGAATGCGAAACTTGGGTCGATATTTTTTGTCGTCGCTGCCAGCGGACGTGTTTGTGGAGTGCGGGTGCTTTGCCTTTTTGTTGCTGCTGTTCTTGTTGCTCTTGCTGATAGCATTTCTTACTCCCGAAGGAATCAATATCAAACAGGGTTTGCGTACGTCATGACAGGCGCCGTAGGTCCAATAAACGGTTCCAACACTATTGTTGTCGTGTTTGTTTTTCGTGTTGCCATTGTTGCTGTTAATCCGTGTTAATTGTTGAGCAATATGCCAGACAATTAATTTTCGTTTCTAAAGTAGTAAAGGAAGCATTAGTAAGTGAGAACAAGCAAGAAACAACACGAAATGCAAACATGAAATTGCCTATTGCAGTTCGTAGGAACAAGAGGCAAGGAATAAAATCATAAACGTACATCAAAGTACCGATGCTTCATATAGTCTTTTGCATCCCATAGTGAGTTTGATAGCTGAACAACCAAATCGAACGTAGGTAATACATTGGCATTACCGCTGGCCTTGGTCAATCCACAAGATCCTGCACTTCCAACAACATGAAGGACACCAGCAGCTCCAGCTGCACTACCATGGTGGTGTAGGTGGTGGTGTTGATGAGCATGGACAAGTGCAGGTGGAACAAAAGAACGGACATGTATAAATGGTTCATCAGCAATTTTCTTGGCGTGATCTGCGATAGATTCCAGACATCTTTGTGGTGAATTATCCGATTGCATGACGAATGGACACGTGGAGATTAAAAAATCTCGTTCCTTGCTAGCCGTGTCCATGGCTAGCCGGGCAAGAGATCTGTTCGTCGCTTCCAGCAATTTGGCGAGAACATCTACGTAGGGTCCAATTCCTGCTGTCCACCTTGGTGGTCCTCTGCGTTTACTGGCACCTGCAAAATCGGTAGCTGTTGTCGTTCCTTCTAAACCTAATCCACCATGAATCTTCACTTCTTCCAACAGCTGCTCGGCTTGTAGTCTCAAAAGATTCGAACGGTGCAGCTCCAAAACACTGTTGTTAGTAGTAGAAGTCGATGTTGAAGCTGAAGCTAAAGCTGAGGTTGACGTGGTTGTTACCAATTCAGATTGATTCTGACCCAGTCTTTCCAAAAACGAAGCATCGGCTGCAACGCCACCTGATCTCGGTTTGGTTCTCTTTAAATACTTCTGCTGCTGCTGCTGCTGCTGCTCATTTTTTTCTTCTTCTGCTTCTGTTTCCACGTCGTTTTGGTCATAATCGAGGGTCATGCTCTTTGTCGGGATTTATTGTTGCTGCTGCAGTTAATAACGAAAAAAATTGATGGAACCGACAAGATATCTGGACTTTTCTAGTGCAGTATACTGCTTTATTGGTCGGCTTTGTTTGGAGTCAAAAATGGAGGTCAAGGAGAATCAAAATATAATGCGTTCAACAAAAAATAAAAGAGTAATATGTTGTAATAAGTGAGAGGTGGTTGCAATTGATTGGTTTTCCAAATGGGTAATGGGCACTCTCCTAAAGGTGATATCCCTTTAATTCCCTTAAATAATGGATCACACATCTGCAGATTTGGGCATTAAGTTTTATTCACGCATCTGCAGACAGGCAGGTAGGCAGGCAGGCAGGCAAGCGGACCCACCAAATTTTTAAATAAATAATAATAATGTCATCATCATGTGAGTGCTACTACTACTAGTAGTAGTCTAGTAGTTCTAGTAGAGTCGTAGTAGTACCAGTAGAGAACTGGTAGGTCTACTACTAGCTAGTAGTAGCTAGTAGGAGTACGAAACTGATCTGTCACTTCTTTAATCGAACCAGCTGCATGTATCTACTACTACTAGCTAGTACTCGAGTAGCTAGGCAGTAGCTAGCTAGTACTACTGGCTAGTAGAGTAGTAGTTAAAAGGTACCCCGTACGATCACCAAACAGACAACAGTACCAGTCTAGACTAGTACCTGGTACTAGTAATTAAAAAAAGAGAAGAGGACCAAGCAGTCCTGTTTCTTTTGTTGTGTTTGTTTACCTGGTACCTGTGTGTTTTGGGTATAATAATAATTATTATTAGGATCATTATTATCAAGACGTGATAATTAACTACAGTAGTCTACTTCACTACAGAAACATAATCTGACCAAGTTGGATAACAGTAGTAGCAGCCAGTAGCAGGAGCCAGCAGCAGCAGCAGCAGTAAGCAAGAAAGAAACATGAGTCATTCGCAGGAATTGATGGGTGCAAAAGAAGGTAGTGATGATGTTCATGATGATGTTGCAAACATCAGCAGTAACAGTGACAGCACCAACGCCAATAATGTCAACACCAGCGACACGAAGAAGAACACCAGCCACAAGAATGTCTTGTTATGCATACATCGTTACTGGAAATCCATGACATCTGTCATCCACCGTTGTTTGTTACAGGGCGTATTAGTGATTGCAGTAACATCGGCACGGTATCCGAAACGGACGATTGGATTGGTAACCGTACTGAGCGTATCACTGCTCGTGGTGGGACTGATGACGAATTTTGTTTTGGCGCTCGATGATGAACGTATCTTTGCACCGGACGATTGTCGACCGCGTGAACACTTTAGCTACGTAGAATCCGTTGATGGATTTCCTGCACCCACGCGTCCCATTGTCATGATCATTCATGCCAATGGTGACAATGTTGTTACCTACCAGGCCATGGATCAGATGCTTCAAGCTACCAATCTAGTACGATCGTTGGAAGGATATCGTTCCATTTGTGCTACAACAGCAACGACTACTACTACTAGTAGTAGTAGTAGTAGTAATACCACCACTACGGATTGTACGATACTGGGACCGACACGATTTTGGGATCACAATCGTACATTATTTGAATTACAAACGCAACGGAATGATGACGTGGTGGCGGAAACATTGTCGCAAGATGTGTTTGATACAGAAACCAAAACACCTGTGGCACATGCATTCTTTTTGGGATATTACGAACGAGAAACTGTTTATAATGTCTTACAGTTTGACGATGACGATAACAACGACGAAGATGGTGGCAACAGCAATAACACCAACAGCAATACCAGCATTACTGATACTGATACAACTAATTCTGTGACTGTTACTACTACGGAAGGAACCATTTCGTACGCCAAGGCATTGCAGACCAATATATTTTTTCCAAATTTGGAAACACCGACGAAGGAGGGATGGACGACTTTGGATTTTGAAACAAAGGCTATTGAAGCATTATTGGAATTACGGAATCAATTCAACAATAACATCAACAACCAGACATCCATGTACCAATTGGAATTTTATACACCTCGCAGTGTTCCAGATGAAATGACACGAGCTGTGGCAAATGATTTGCCACTATTGCCCGTTGTTTTTGGTATCATGAGCTTATTTACCTGTCTCGTTTTTGCCAGACCATACGACAGAGTTCAATCCAGAATGTTATTGGGTATTGGAAGTGTTGTGACTATATTTTTTTCTATTATGAGTGGTTTCGGGATTGCTTTCTTATTGGGATTGCCATTTACCAATCTTACACAGATATTGCCTTTTGTTAGTACGTTTTTGGGTTGTGTTGCATTTGGTTTGGTTACGTCTTGCTTCCCCCTTTTGTCTCGACTCTCTTTCTCACACACACACACACATACTCTAACTATTTAAATTCCAAATGACTCCGCCTGGCAACAACAAAAACAACAACAACAGTTTTTGGTGTGGGTCTCGACGATACATTTATCATTACGGGAGCATACTTTCGATCAACAGCAATGGATCCCAATCGCAACAAAAGCAATAACAATGACAATAACGACATTGATACCGCAATCATATTACGCATTCAAAATACCATGATGGAAATTGGTGCCAGCATTATTCTTACTACCATTACAACGACACTGGCATTCTTCATGGGATGGCTGACGTCCAGTATTCCCAATATCCAGTGGTTGTGCCTTTATGCACTATTTGCCATTTCCATTGATTTTATATACCAGATAACTTTCTTCATAGCCATTTTAGTTCTGGATGAACGGCGCATCCAGGCTCAACGATACGATTGCTGCATTTGCTTCGTAAAACAACAACCAGAAGATGATCATGATGATGAAAATAATAAAGACGACAACAATACTGGTGATAATGAAGACGAAAACAACAACAATGGAACAGAGTTGGCAACAACTTACAACAATAACGGTTGTTCGAATCATGCGATTACGTTGCCCGAACGATTCATGGAATGGTACGGCCATCAGCTCTTGCGACCGAGAGTGAAACTTTTCGTGTTGCTTGGATTTACTACCTTTTTGGGATACTGCGCTTACAGCGCTACGCTATTGACTCAAGAATTCGTTCCGGCAGATTTTTTGCCCCAGGATTCGTATGCTCAGAGCTTTTTGGAGGCATCGGCTTCGTATACAACTTCGCGATTGCGAGTAGCTACCTTCTTTCGAGATATAGATCAGTCGGATCCCAATGTACGAGAGCAAATGATCCAGTTCATTCATGATCTGTCCAACATGCCACAAATCAACAAGGCACCAGACTTTTGCTGGGTAACAGACCTCGACGAGCTCCTTAGTGGTAACGAGACCGATCCCGAACACCAAGATCTGGTCGATCTTTTGCAGCTGCAGGGAAATCTGACTTTCTCGCAACAGTTGGATCTCCTCTTGGCGATTCCTGCCATTCAAGACGTCTACGGAGACGATATTGCTCGATTCGAAGACACGGGAGAAATCGAAGCTTCTCGTTGCGTCTTTAGTATCAATGGCGTTGACGTGAACAAAGTCGAAGAACAGATTAAGTTTCTAGCAGATCAGCGACGCCTGACAGCGAGCCAACCGCTCAATGCAGGTCGTCAAGATAGATTTGCTGGATTTTCGTTTGATCCGATTTTCTTTCTTTGGGTACGTCGGCTCGGTCAAGGAACACTACGACAATGCTTTTTCTTTGCATTGTGTATTGAAATTTGTCACTCATGTTTAATCTTTGTTTTATTTTTATCTCGACGGTTGCTCCATCGAATCTTACAATTTTTATATTTGCAGGAGTTTTACACAGCTGTGATTGACGAACTCATATTTACCACTGTTTCGGGGATCACTGCAGTCACAGTAGTTGCCTTCATCCTGATACCTCACTGGACGGCCTGTTTTTTTGTTCTACCCATGATGGTGATTTTGTACATTGATTTGCTTGGGACTCTACAATTTGCCGGCATGCACATCAATCCCTTAGTGTACATTTGTCTGATCATGTCGATCGGACTCCTGGTAGATTTTATTATGCATGTTCTGCTACGATACTACGAATCACCATTCTCAACTCGGGAAGAAAAAGTCAAGGATACGCTCAAGACTTTGGGAGCCTCCATTTTCGTGGGCGGTCTATCCACGTGTCTCGGTGTCGTTCCTTTGGCATTCAGCAGCAGTGGCATCATTCAGACCGTCTTTGTTTTGTTCATTAGCATGATCACACTTGGTGTTGGGCATGGGCTGATTTTCTTGCCGGTTGTCTTATCCTATGTTGGACCTACCATTCACGTTGAACTCCAAGGCGCGCACCAACCTCAAGGCTTTACAGCAGCCACAAAAGAAGACGGCGCAACAAGGGATAGCTTGTCCTCGGACGTATCGAAAACCGAGCCTTTGGGACAAGTTGATGCTGCAGACAACAAGGCCTAATAGCTGCAGAGTTGCAGAAGAACTAAATATATGAATATATCATACATATAAAAGTGGACATTACATCACTAATACAAAGCAAGCGTATTAGAGTACCGCAGTCAGTAGTCCCTTCAAAAATATAATTCAGTAGTAAAACTATGAGAAATTAATGTCCACCCGATGCTTGATGCTCCTGAAAATACAATGCGAGCGCAAAAAACAAGACACTCTCTGGTGGATAATAGAACGGTAAGTACAAGGGTTATTAGGGCGGTTGCAAGTCAAGCTACCGTACTACTGGTAGTAGCTAGCAGCACTGGCTGACAATAGCACGGTGAGTACAAGGATGTGTAAATGTTGTTGTCTTTGTTGCAAAATTTAGTCCAATTTTTTTATAAGGGAGCTTGTTGCATTCTTTTTGCAAACTGCTGTAATTACCAATCTCACCAAAATGTCATTCTTTATTTTCTTCATTAAAAGTTTCGGTGGCGGACTGATTTTCTCTCGCCTGCCACCACTTAATTGTTCAGCGGTGATTCATTGTAACTTGTCACTGTCTTTGTTCTGCAGACTTTGAAAAGACGAGGCTTTGCCTTCATTGCAATCCATTACTACAAAAATGAGTTTTAAACCTGTGTTATTCAAGAGATCCAGAGAGCTGGAGACTGGAGTTAGCTTGAGACCAGTACTTAAATTCCAGCAGTCTCTTTTCGTCTCAACGACACCAGACAGTGTGCGTTGTGCAACATCAAATAATATGAATCGAATGGCTGCTTCAACTCCTTTTATGCCTTTTGCTTGGGTGGATCGTAGGTATCCAGAATGGTTTGTCGTAGCTCTTGTGCCGATTCGGTTTGTTCTGTGTACTCGTACAGTTCGGCCAAGCTGTACTGGGTAATGTAAATATCCGGATGTCCCTTTGGCAAGAGTGCTTGTCTCACCATTAGAACTTGTGAATACAAATCTTGTGCTTTCTGGAGAAATAGTGTATAATTGGGATGATTTTTTTCCAGTGTTGTGGCCCGTACCTTGTAAAAGATGGCCAAGTTTTGAGCCGCCAAGGCTGCCGATGCTGTTTGCATGGGAATTTGAATAGTAGGTGTATCTTGTTGTTGTTGTTGTTGTTGTTTTTGCTTTTGCTTCTGTTGAAGATTGTATTTTTTTTGCAAATTTAAGTAATGATTCTTGTCGGTTCGTTTGAGAGCCGATTCTCCTCTGGGATGTTGCAATGCTGTTTGATAAGCAGATTCCAAGTGTTCCTGTGCAGCCTTCCAAGATTCTTCTGTAACGTGCTGTGGTACAGCTTGTGTTGGCATGTAACTGGCAGCATTGCTGGCGGCATTCTTCATGGCAGTATTGGCGTCGGCGTTGGCGTTTGTAGTGCTGTTCGTGTTCGTGTTCGTGTTCGTGCTGGTAGATACCCGTTTGTGCTGGTGCAGAATGAAATTGGTGAGGGTCATTCCGAGTGCCGATTGTGTGGCCACAACGTGCGGATGCTGTGGTGGTAATTCTGCTCGAAAAATACGCTCTGCCTTCTGAAAGTGCTCTAGCGCCAATTCGTTATACCTCAATCGATCCTGCGGCTGCTGCAATCCTTTGGAAGTTTCGTCCAAATGTATTTGCGATTGGTAGAGCATTCCAATGTTAGAGAGCGTGAGGGCATAGGAGGCGTGGTCTAATCCAACTGTTTCTTGGTAGGAGCGGAGTGCCTTGGTGTAGTGATCCAGGGCCAGATCAAATTCTCCTAGATGTTTGTAGCTCAGTCCTACATTGACGTAGGCACTAGCAGTAGCGGGATGTGTCGTTCCAAAGTGATCTAGCATGGCCAGCAGTGTCTCTTGTGCGATTTCCAGTGCCTGCTTGTAATTGCCCTGCTTGTAGAGTGCCGAGACTTGTGCTTGCATTTGGGTCAACTGCGCTTCTTTTTCGCGATTGGGCATGTCGAATCGACTGGTAAATTCTTCTTCCTCCTCGCCTTCCTCTTGGCTGTCGGTTTTATCTCGAGGACGAGTCGGAGCAATAAGGGTTTCCATGTTATTTTTTTCTGTGGTGGTCTTGGTCTGCGTCACAGTCACCGTCACGGTCTCGTCGTTGTTGTTATCGTTGTTGACGTTGGTTTGTGGTGCAACAGTGTCGTTTGCTGTTGCGTTTGCTGTTGCTGTCTCCTTCCTTTCTTCTTGCTTCTTTTTGCGTTTCGCTTCTTTTCGTTTTCGATTTTTGGCGGAAAAGTTTCGACTTTGCAAGGATGACCAGACGGAGCACCTGGTAGGATGATAACCGACTCCTACTACTGTACGATTACCATCACCAGTACTCCTTACTAGTAGCAGTAAACGGCGTCTTTGTTTTTGCATTATTTCCTGGGAGGGAAAAAGAATAACAGCAGGTCGGTAACATGTCCTGCCGATGCGAGTAGACGCCACTTTAATGAATGAAGTAGCATGCGGACTTCTTGCGAGGAGACCAAACATGGTGGAATGGTTTTACGTT
>Ga0100394_1002509_pt1 | contig 15181 bp, 13 predicted proteins | sample CryGeymeta201518_FD_81549 | JGI IMG/M metagenome (GOLD analysis project Ga0100394, IMG submission 81549) | Groundwater microbial communities from Crystal Geyser aquifers in Utah, USA - Crystal Geyser metaG 2015-18 | ecosystem: Environmental > Aquatic > Deep subsurface > Groundwater | place: USA... | reverse complement strand
TCCCATGATGGTTATGACAACTGGCGTTTGCCCGTCACTTCTGATCTAAGGGTTGGCTTCAACATTACCGACGGTGAAATGAATTGTTTGTTTTATAATGATCTGAACGGAACCGCTGGTCAACCAGTACCGCCCACGCCATGGTTTGGCAATATCCAGTTAAACGGCTATTGGTCAGGTACTAAGGATATAGACGGCGCACCATTCACATTCCATTTTTCAAATGGGGCCCAACAAAAGATGCCACTTCCTACAAAATATTATGTCTGGCCGGCCAGAAACAATCCTTATTACATCCCCCCTGGTAGCGTTCCTGAACCGACTTCCCTGTTCCTGATCGGCACTGGCCTTATCGGTCTCATCGCTCTGGGCCGGAGAAGCAGGTAAACCCTGCGTACTCATTCACCCCCGAAGATTTCTTTCTTCGGGGGTCTTTTTTTTAATTAATTAAACGCGACACTATGAATGCCGCGCCCAACTTCTGTCATTCCCGAAGCCGAAGGCTATCGGGAATCTAGGGTAAATCTGTAATTATGCTGGCATTAAATAACAAGCATAGAAAGCAACTTTCGTTCCGCTATCTCCTGGATTCCCGCTTTCGCGGGAATGACAGAAGAAAAACGGGAATGACAGGGGAAAGATGGGAATGATAAATAGCCACGGGATTCTTCACACCGCTTCGCTTCGTTCAGAATGACGGAAAAAACCGCTACCGATAAAACCGCGAGGAAATGGCTGTCTCTATCCTGACTTTCTTATCTTTAACAAAAGTATTTTTTGATTTAACATCCATGCTCATCACCACCAAGGGCTGGACCGTATGAAAAGCGTCAATGGCATCATCCAAAACCTTGAATTTTAAATCAGTCACCTCTATTGCGTCAGGCGTGATATAAGCAAATTCATTTGCATCAAGAGAATTATTTTTATTTAAATCACGTGATATCATTATTCTGTTATTATCTAAATTATAAAGTATACACTCATTCTTTTTATTAATAAAATATAAATAATCTGATTCAAACCCAGGTGAAATATTATAAACTATTTTAACGGGCGAAAAAAGAAATGAACAACCACTACCTACCTCCGGCGCCGTTCTTATTTCCTTGGACATCACTTCCAGGGCATAGCGCATGCTCTCCTGCACGTTCTGGGAAGCGACCGAAGCCACCTGGCCTTTAAGGACGTAATTCAAGATGCCGGTGGCGGCCAAGATGACGATGGAGAAGATAGACACCGCCACCATCATCTCTATGAGCGTAAACCCTTGGCTGTTTTTAAGTGTTTTGTTATTCATAGAAATAATTTTTAATTCTGGAGGCAAGGCCACTTAAGCTAGTGGCCTTGCCTCTTAAATTACCTAGAGCGGATATTTTTATCATCTAATATACAATTAATATAGCATAATTTGCGTAAAAAAATAAGGGCGGAAATCCGCCCTTTATTTTTTTTATTAACCAGCCGAATAAATGAATTTACAGGGCAAAGGTTAATGTGGTATAATATTAAAAGTAAATAATTAAATTAATAAAATAAAATTATGAAATTCAATAAACATTATAAAAATTTAATGGCCGTAATAATGATTTTTTACCAAACGGTTTTTTTATTCGCGCCGGCGATAGCTATCTATGCTCAAAACACCGGTCTAACATCAATAACCGCGGATACCGCGTCCCCAATCCCCGGTAAAATAGCAAACAATGAACAGCAAAAACCAACCCTGGAAATAATCAGTCCGGCTGATAAGGAAGAAATTACTAGCGGCTTGATTGAAGCCAGTGCAAAAAGCAACGCTCCGATTAAAGAGTTGCGATTTATATTGTCTCAAAATGGCAATGTGATAAATCAAAATTTAGCCAATAACAATAATAATATTTGGCAATACAGCTGGAATGTCTCTCTTTTAAAAGGCGGCGCCTATAATATAACAGCCAAAGCCACCACTACGGATGATAAATTTATTGTTATCAGTACCCCTATATCAATTACCATAAAAAATGCGGCGGAAGAAACATCTCCGGACAATGCCGAACCAGCAACAACCGAGGAAATAAAAAACAATGATGCGGAAAACTTGCCGACAGATTGCATCCAAGCCAATTATTTAACGAAGGAGGCCTGCAATAAATATTTATTAGAGAATAAGCCCCCGGCTGAAATTCTTGCGGAAAACTTGCCGGCGGAATGCAAAATAATTAATATTATTGACGGAGAAAAATGCAATCTTTATTTACAACAAAAATATTTAACTAAAGAATGCCAGGATGCGAACGCCAAAACAAAAGATGAATGCGATAAAATTATGCTTAAACTATCCAGCCAGGCGGAATGCGCTCAAGCCGGATATGAGACAGAAAGCGAATGCCGGGATTATCTAGCCAATAAATTAACGCCAAAGATAGAGTGCCAAAATATAGACCAGGCCTACTGCCAAAAAGCCATTAATGAAAGATTTTTGGGCTATATTGCGGCCCAGCAAGCCAAATATGACGGCTTGAAAGAAGCAACCGACAATCTTATCGGCCAATCTTTAAATTTAAAGGACTTAAAAAAATCTTTGGGAGAAAATCAGAAAATGATCCCGATTAAAAAAGAAAGTACTAATTTAAAAATAGTGGCCATGACAGGAAAGATAACACTGGACGAAAATGATAATTTAGTCCAAACAGCGCCGATGGCCTTTATGATTGACTCCGACCAAGACGGACTGCCTGATTCCATAGAAAAAGAAATCGGCACCGACCCATTTAATGTTGATACTGATAGTGATGGCGTCACTGACTTAGATGAAGTAAAAAATAATCTTAACCCGCTTGGCCCTGGCCAATTAGCAAAAACTTTATCTCCGATTAATGAAGCGATTGTTAATAATAAGCCATTGGGCCAGCCAAAAACAGAAGGAGAAATAAAAAACAATTATCTAATAAAAAGTTTTATTAATGCCGATGAAAATAAGGGCTATATTTTAAACGGGCAGGCCGAACCCAATAGCACCATAACGCTTTATTTCTATTCGGACTTGCCGTTGGTGGCAACGGTTGGGGTTGATAAATACGGCAATTGGCAATATGAACTTGACCAATCGTTGATTGACGGCGAACACGAAGTTTATGTGGTTTTAAACGACAATACCGGCAAAGTTGTCAACAAAAGCAATCCTTTAAATTTCTTTGTTAAAGAAGCCAGGGCTATATCTGTCCAGGAATTTGTTGATACAGCTACCAGCCCGGCCCAGACAAAATCAGCCAGTTTGATAAACTTCTATTTAATAATCGTCATCCTAATTATTACTGTCGGCATTCTCTTGTTTATTATTTTTTTCCTATTCCATAAAAATCGCCGCTTAAAACCATAATATGAATTTTAAAGAATTCTTAGTAAAAAATAGGGAGATAGCCCAGCTTGTTTACGGCGTAATTCTGATTATTCTCATTCCTTTACTAATAGCTATAAATACAATTTTTATTATAAATAGATATAATAAAAATATAGACAGCGCTCTATTACTTCAATCTTTAACCGTTTCTCGTACAACTTATGCGCTAATAAAAAATGATTTAGCAAATAATGATATTTTGCAAAAAAAAATAGATGATATAATAAATAGAAACTCTAATTTCGAAGAAATTTATATTTTAAAACCTGAAGGTGATAATTTTAAAGTAGTTGCTAGTTCTAATTTAAAAAACGTTAATAAAATTTATACAACAACATTCTATCAAAGAGCTTGGATTAGTAATGATAACGAAGGAAAAGCCGTAGATTCAAATGAACTTAAAAAATATAATGAAAATGGAGATTTAATAGATACTAATAAAAAAGATAGGTATTGGCTAGCATCTATACCAATGAGAGATATAAATGGAAGCAAACAAGCTCTTTTGACAATGAAACTTTCGTCAAAAATTATTGATGATTTAACGAATTATAACAGAAATATGTCTATTTATCTGTTAATTGGAACTGTTTTTATTATTATCTTGTTTTTATTGGTAGCGGTACGGCTGTGGGATTACGCGATTCTTTATAAAAAAATAAAAGAAGTTGATAAAATGAAAGATGAATTTATTTCCGTGGCTTCGCATGAATTAAGAACTCCGGTTACGGGCATTAGGGGTTATATTTCCATGATCCTGGAGGGCTCTATGGGTAAAACAAATAAAAGAATAACGGATAGCTTAAAATTAGTGGAAGATGCCACTAAACGGCTGGCGGTTTTGGTTGATGATCTTTTGAATGTCAGCCGCATTGAACAAGGCAGGATGAAAATAATTTCCAAGCCGGTTAATATTAAAAATATCATTGAAGACACGATTAAGGAATTAAAAATACAAGCGGATGAAAAAAATCTTTCCTTGAAATTTATTACCCATGATAATAATTTTCCCTTAATTAATATTGATAATGACCGATTAAAGCAAGTTTTAATAAATTTAATCGGCAATGCCATCAAATATACCCCTCAAGGAAGCGTTAAAATAATTACGGAAGAAAAAGACAATAAAATATTGGAACTAAGAATAAAAGACACGGGCATTGGCATGTCAACCGACGATCGGGAAAGATTATTTGAAAAGTTTTACCGCGTGCAGAACGAGAGAACTAAAAATATCACCGGCACCGGCCTGGGCCTCTGGATTACCAAGCGGCTGGTGGAACTGATGGGCGGAAAAATCAAGGTTGACTCTATTGAAAACATCGGCACCCAAGTGACGCTGGTTTGGCCGATTATAAAGAAAAAATGATAATATAGATCATATTTCGGCCTAATCTATTGAACGGAAAAAATCGCAATGGCCGTTCAGCGGCACTGCCTCTTTACTGTCATCGCAAACATTTATTTCATCCTTTACTTTGGAACTGTCGCAATGCCGGCATTGCTTTTCCTCATTCCAATAATCTTCAATAAAATTTGACTCAATTTCGTGCGGCATAAAATTAAATATTATAAATATATTAGCTTTAAAATAATTATATCATAAAAACAATTAATTTTATTCATCATATTACGTTTTTTAATTCCTTTTTAATATCTAAATAATTTGGTGCAGCCTGGGCGACTAATACCCAGAATTTTTTTGAGTGGTTAAATTCTTTTAAATGGCAAAATTCATGGATAATAATGTAATCGGCGATGTGCTTTGGTAAAAATAAAATTTTGAAATTATAATTTAAATTGCCTTTGCGCGAACAACTGCCCCAACGGGTTTTTTGCCTCTTGATAGTTATTTTATTAAATTTGAATTTATATATCTTATTAAAATGGCTGATTTTTTCTTGAACTAATTTCAATGCTTCATCTTTATTTTTATTAAATTCTCTTTTGCCACCTCTTAATATTTTTAATGTATCATGCTTTTTAAAATATAGAATCTTGTCCAAGAGCCAAGCGGCTTTTGCGCTTAAAAATTTTTCTACTATATTTTCTTTTATGCCATAAGGCAAGGTAATAATTACGCTAGTATCGCAATACACAGCCACCCGCATTCTTTTGGCTCGCTTGCTTTTTCTTAACTTATATTCAATTTCCTGATTATGAAGAAAAATTTTTCTTTTTACCCCGTTCGAAATTTTTACCTGTTTTTCCATATAATATTATTTTACCCACTATTTAAAATATCTTTTACCTCTACCGCCTTTTTAGCTAAATTCTAACGGGGTGAATATTAAAACTTTTTAACAATTATATCCACCATTCTATTTAGATATTTAGAAAAATCATTAACTTTTATTTTATCTTTATATTCTTTCAGTACCAATTCTTGTATGGTTTGTTTGATTTCTTTCAAAAAATAATCTCGCTTGGATGATTCCTGCCATTCTTTATCTAAAATTTTTGACAATTTAAAAGACATCTCCCTGATAAAATCTTTTACTATCGGTTCTTTATAATTGGCAATAAATTCTTCCGATATCGCATATAATCCATATTCTCCCAAGGTAAAGCCTAGCCCGCTTGCTTCTTCATTTTTACCTTTAATTTCTTCTAATAATTCATAATATTTTTTTATCCTTTCGGCTAAATCAATCTGATGCTGTTCAAATTCCTTTTTAATCGCTGTTAATCGCTCGCTGAATTTTTTAAACGCCAGGTTAGTGTCAAGGTTAATGGGAATCTCCCGTTTCAACATTTTTTCTAAATTTAAAGCCTTTTCTTCGTCGTCCATTTTTTTTAATCTTTCCAAAACATACAAATCATTAACTTTAAGCTCTCTAAAATTTTTAGTTATGCCTTCGTAATCTATTTTTTCTTGAATTAAATTTTTTAATTTACCGCCGTAATCAGCTAAAAGATGCGCTTCGCGCAAAGTTTCATCTTCTTTAAACTCTTTGACGAAAGCCAAGTAAAAACTGGTAATCCATTCAAACTGCCTTAAATGCTGTTTTAAAAATGGATCGGGCGATAAAATTTCAAAAAACAGTTTTAATTTATTGTATTTATCTTGAAAAAAGTTTTGTTTTTCCGTATTATCAATAAATATTTTTAGACAGCGGCGTAAATTTTCTATTGATGGATATTTAAAATTAACTCCGGCGAATATTCTTAATATATCGTTTAAAGTTTCAACAAAATGCTCTTTTACTTTATTAATATTAATCATGGCCGAATCCACTATACTTTCATCAAAATTCAAAGCCGCTTCTAAATTTCTGGTTATGCCGTAATAATCAATAATTTTACCGCAACCTTTATTCGGATAAACTCGGTTGGTTCGGGCAATCGCCTGGAGCAAATTATGGTCTCGCAATTGTTTGTCTAAATACATTACCTGCTCAATCGGCGCGTCAAAGCCGGTTAGAAGCATATCGCAAACTAATAAAAATTTAAGTGGATGCTCCGTGCTTTTAAAATTATTTATTATCTTATCGCGCTGTCTTTTATTGGTGTTATAAACTTTTAAGTCATCGCTATCGCTATTCGGGTCTCCGGGCGAATATACCACCTCTGACCATTCTTTCGGCACTAATTCGTCTAACAATTGTTTATATTTTGCCGTAGCTTCTCGGTCATAACATACAATCTGCGCCTTGAATCCGTTTGGCAAAACATACAACTTATAATGTTCCACAATATCCTGAATAACCGCGCGCATTCTTTTTTCCAATTTAATGACTGCTTCCTTTTTGCCGTATTTCTTGGCTAAATAATCTTTTTGCGCTTGATTTAAATCGTTGGTTATTTCATTAAATTGCTGATCGATTTTTTCTTCATCTATAAAAAATTTAGAAAGCCGGGCTTCGTAAGTAACCGGTAAAGTCGCTCCATCTTCTATGGATTGCTGAATAGAATAATAATCTAGGTAGCGCTCGCCCTCTTCGCCGAAATTGCGATGAGTATTCAAAGTTAATTTATCAACCGGCGTGCCGGTAAAACCGAAGAAAAAAGCATTCTTCATTGAGCTTCTTAGATTGATTGACGCAAAGCCTTCGTTGCCTCGGTGCCCCTCGTCGCATAAGACAATAATATTCTCGCTTGGATTATCAATATTGGCTGGCAGATCGTTAAATTTTTGGATAGTAGAAATAAAGATACCTCGATCATCCGACATTATTTTTTTTGCCAAATCTCTTTTTGAAGTAACCGGAATAATATTTTGACCGCCGCAATTTAAAAAAGTGTCGGTAATTTGATCATCTAAATCATTTCTATCAACTAAAATAAAAACTTTGGGATTTTTTAATTCTTTAGCAAAGCGCAGTTTCCAGGCGGTAAAAAACATAGTTAAGCTTTTACCGCTGCCTTGCGTATGCCAGATTAAGCCTTTTTTAATTTTGCCTTCCCGCACTCTCTCTATAATTTTGTTAGCCGCTCTCATTTGCTGATAACGGCACATCTTTTTTAATGTTTGCTCCTTGGCTTTTTCAAAAACAATAAAATTTTTAATAATATCCAAAATATTTTCTTTTTTAAGCAAGGCGGTTAAAGTCATTTCTAATTCACTGCCGGCTTTTTCGGCCAGTTTATCGTTTTTCCATTCAAAAAAATACTGCTTAGACGAATAGGTTACGCCATAAACAGTTTTTAGGCCGTCGGTTGCCAGATTAAAGCAATTAGGCAAGAATAACTTTAAAGCATTTTTTTCATACCGTTTTATCTGATCAATAGCGTTCTCGTAAGACACCGAGCTTCCGGCCGTCGGGCTTTTGGCCTCTATGTCAGAAATCGGCAAGCCGTTTAAAAAAACTAAAATATCCGGCCTGATATTTTCCGAATTGCCTTCAAAATAAAATTGATTGGTAATAACAAAATGATTTCCCCCCTCTCCTTTAGAAGGAGAGGGTTGGGGTGAGGTATTTCCCAGTTCGCTCCAATCAATAATCTGATAATTTTTCGTTTTTCTGGTTGCCGTGTCAATCAGGTTAATGCCATCTCTCATCAACTTTAAAAAAGCTTCATTATTATCAATCTTTTTTATTTCCCTAACCACATTTTGCGCTTCTTCTTCGCCGATATTATTAATTTTCATCATGGCTTTAAGCAGTTGTGGAATTATTAAAAATTCGCTCTCAAACTGCCGCAAGGCGGCGAAGTCCTGCGGTTTTATATATTCATATCCCAGCCCGATTTTGTCATTCCCGCGCAGGCGGCCTGCCTGTCCGGTAGGCAGGGAATCCATTCCCTTATTATTAAAACCACTCGGATTAACTCCAGTTAAAAATTCAATTACATAATTTTCTACTGTGTATTGTTCGTTGAATTTCATAAACTATTTATAATTTATCTTTATCCAAATTTTTTAAACTTTTCTTTTCTTCAGATTTTATCTTTCTGCCAACTTTTTTAATATCTTCTTCAGCCGGCAACTTTTCCGGATAAATCCCTCTTTCAATTAGCGTTTTTCTAACGCTTCTATTATTCGTGATATGCTCCTCGGAAATATGCTGTTCGGTGTTTAATCCTTTTTCTTTGGTATTAAAAATTGTAATTTCCGTTGCAAAATCTTTGGCTTTTAAAATAAGCGTCGGCTGGAAGTCGGCTAAAGCTCGATTGTCCGGCACGGCTAAACGATTTTTCATTTCTTGCGTGGTATAACCAAATAAAGCTTTATCGCCTTTACTTCTGATTAACCCAAAATTTTTATCGCTGCCAGTTTGTTGAAAAATAACGCCAGACAATGTTTTTTCTGTTTCAGTCAATTTTTGTCTGGCTTGCAGTCTTTTAAATTCTTGAAGCTTTTTCTCAATTATTTCAAATTTTCTGGTTTGTACCGCGAAATAAGTCTGCGCAAAGGCAATTTCTTCTTTTGACGAATCGCCGTTTTGGGCGATTAAATAGCAGGCATATCTGGTTAACATTATGTCGGACACGATTTTTTCCGCATTTTTAGGCATTTTTATCGTTTTCCCGATATCGGCAAAATGATCGGAAACTTTCCCGTTGGATAATTCACAAGCTGTTTTCGCCTTGGAGACAACATTTAAAAAATTATCCCATTTGGCATAGCCGAGTAATTGCTGCAAATCTCTGGCAAACCAAAATTCTATCCCATTTTCTGTTTTGTTGACATAAGATTCAAAATTTTTAGTTAACGATTTAATAATTTCTTGTTTCATATTTGTTAAAATTAGTTTAGTTTTTTTCAACTTTTTGGTTTTACAAATTTTTTATCCGTCATTTCAATGTCTATAACCCGATCAAACCGAAATTTTCTCACCTCTTTGCGCTTATGGCAATAACCTTCGCCGTAAGGCGCGCTTGATTTATATGGATCAACTAACCGTTCGGCTACGCCGGATGTGCTTGAATCGTATTTTAATTTAACGGTTTGCCGTTTCACTACGGCCGATTTCCAAATTTCATAAAATTTCTGGTTATAATCAATGTCAAATTTAATAAAATCATCATTGCCATAATCATAATTTTCATCATCGCCTTCCAATTCATCCCAATGTTGTTTCCGCAATGTTTCCAACTGCCATTCTCCGTATTCGTTATTCATACGCAACACGCGGTTTTCCACGAGTTTAATTTGATCGTCTGATAATTTATTTTTCGCCTCCTCTAACAATTCGTCAATAGCACCCACCTCTTCTTTTGCCCATTCGGTCGCCCCAAATACTTCCCGCAACAACCGCTCTGCCAGATATTGATGCATTTCTTTTGTGTACTTAACCATCTTTTTCATACTACAGTTCTCACCCTCCCGCTCAAAAGATCCTGCATCAGACCTCTTTTAAGTTCGGCGAGTTTATTTTTAATTTGTTTATTAATATTAATTTTATTATCAACTTCTGATAAAATTTCTGTAATTTTTTTCTGTTCCGTTATGGACGATATTGGTATTTCGACATTTCCTAATTTTTGAATCGTTAACGCCTTTTGGCTTGATCCACCGGCAATATTATTTAATTTTTCTCTATAAAAATTTGAACCGAGTATCACTCTTAAATACTCTGGTAAGATATAATCTTTTATTTTTCTAATCCAAATCGAATTACCATCTTTAAAATAAAATATTTCATCTTGAACCATATAAACATCTCCAATTGTTCCGACTGCAGTGACAAGTAAATCTCCTTTTTCGGGAGCGCCGAAACGGTCTTTAAAAAAATTAAATTTTTCTAATGGAATATGCAAGGAGTTAATAATAGGAAGATTCTTTGATTTTTTTATAATCTCTGTCGAACGATAGAAAGGGATACCTTCATTAACATAATCGGAAACCATCACTCTTTTGCTTGATGTAACTTCAGAAATTTCTTTGATCTTTATTTTTTTAAATTTCTTATGCCCAATGCCTTTAGTTAAAAGCTCGGCCATCAACCCCCTTTTTAGCTCTTCCGTTTTTTTAATTTCCTGATCAACTTTTTCTATCTCTTCATCAACGCATGATAAAATTTCAGCGATTTTATTTTGCTCTTTAATCGGTGGCAATAAAACTGGAATTTCAGCCATTATATTATTCATTAATTTGGGATTGCCGGTCTTTACAACATATTTTTCAGCTATACAACTTAAAGCTAAGGATAAGAATTTCATATTTAAATTATCGACTCTTGCTTTCAGCGTCCCGCAAACATTGGTACAATTAAATTTTTCGTTTCGATAAAATACCGTGCCTGCATAAGCACCGTCAGTAGTCCATGTTACATACTCGCCGTCAAAATCAAAAGTTTTTAATCTTCCCATCTCTCCATTATTCATACTTTGCGATGAATACACCGGAAAATTGCCTAAATTTCCTCTTATTTCATTTTTACTAATTACCCGGCCTCTGCCTAATTCGCAAACATCTTTAACTTTTTTAATTTGCCATTCTTTAGGAATAATTTTTGTAAAATCATTATTCATAACGATTTGATATATTATTTCTAAACTGGCTCGCAGTTCTTGCGGAAAGCTGCGCATCCTCCTCTTTGGTCAGAGAGTCAATATGCACGCCGAATTTAATCCTGCTAACGGACGAATTTTTACTTTCTTTTGATAGATTGCCTCCGCCCTCAACTATTGAAAAAACCTTAATGCCCGCCTTGCCGGCCGCAGAAGTCGCGTCCTCAACGGTAACGGCGATGTCAAATTCAACCGTCCGGTTATCCTTGCTATCAGTTAAATGCATATCTCTTTTAGAAGATTCCCTAATCTCTTCAACCGATTCAACCAAATCGGTTAATACTTTTTTAATAAAATCTTTTAGTTCCATATATTTTATTTAGCAATAATAATTTTAAATTTCCCGCCCTTTTCTTTAACTACTTTTTTAAAAGCTTCCTGCTGTTTTTGGTCTGATTTTACTGTGCTTGGAGTTTCAATTTCCTCAACAATCAATTCGCCGTCTAGGCGAACGTACAAATCAGGAATTTTACGGCCTAATTTTGGCGGCTTTGCGCCGCCGGGCAAATCGGCCCGCAAATAGCTTGCGCCTTGTTTCTTATAATAATCAAAACGCTGTTGCACTTTTTTATCGTGCTTGGCTTGGCCGATTTTTGTTCTTGTTGTTGCCATATATTTTAGGTTAGTAATTAAATTATTTTTTCAGTCCATCTGGCGCCTCAATTCTCTTCACTTTTTTTGATTTATTTATTCTCATCTGCGCTTTTCCGATAGTGTCAGGAGTGGGAAGCTCTTCCGGCATGGTGCCGCCAAGGCTATCAATGGTGTTGCGAACCTTTTGGCCAACTTCATAATGGGCCAGATTTGCCATGCTTTCGCCTTTGATATTATCCCGTTTTATTTTAGCGTCAGTTTGCGTGGCGCGGAACAAATTGGCTGCCAACTCTTCGCTATTCATATGGTCAAGAATTTTTTGTGTTTTCTTCAACTTCTTTTTTATATGTATGTCCTGCATGGTTAGTCCGCCATATAAACCTTTATATCCAGCGTTTTGAAAAATAGCAAATCTTTCAACACCAGCGCCGGAGGCAGTCTGCATTAAGCTCATATTATGCTTTTTCATCTCTTCCCTTAAAAAAACACGATTATGATCTTCTACTAAATTGTCGGTTTTTTCCTGTCTTCGCGTTTGAATTGCAAAATAAGTTTGGCCTTCAGCCACTACCACCTTAGTCGGGTCGGAATTTTGAACAATTAGGTAGCTGGCATACCGCGAAAGATATATAGTTTCTACTGGTTTTTCGGCTCCAGACCCAATTTGAACCATCTCGTTGGCGTCAACAAAATGGTTGTGGATAACTTCACCGCTGTTCTCGCATGCTATTTTTGCCTTATTAACCGCGGTTAAAAAATTACGATAATCGGTATATTCCAAAACTTTAGCGAGTTCGCGCGAAGACCAATATTCCTTACCATTATCATCTATCCTTTTAATTGTTTCAAATATATTTTCTTTCATATTTTTATTTAGTATTAATATTTTAATTCTTTAATATAATTTTTAACTTTTTTATCAATTTTTTCCCTTTCTTCTTCCAAATCCTTTAACTCAACCAATACTTTTTTAATATCAATGATTTCTTCCGTTTCGGCGCTATCAATATACCGGCGAACATTCAAATTAAATTCATTTTCTTCTATTTCTTTGACATCAACCACCCGAGCGAATTTTTCAATATTTTTATAATCGTCGTAGGCCTTAACGATTTTATCAATATCTTGCACTCGCAAGGTATTTTGATTTTTACCCTCTAAATAATCTTTCTCCGCTTCAATAAATAATATTTTTCCTTTTTTATTTTCCGGCTTGTTTTTATTAAATATAAATATAGCCGCCGGAATGCCGGTACCGTAAAAAAGTTTAGACGGCAAGGAAATAATCGCGTCAATTATGTTGTTTTTAATAATTTGCTCTCTAATCCGCCCCTCGCTTCCGCCCCTAAATAAAACGCCATGAGGTACCACTACGCCGGCCCGGCCGTTTTGATTCATTGACTTTATAATATGCAAAACACAAGCATAATCCGCATTACTGGTCGGCGGCATATCGTAACCCTCAAGCCGGCCGTATTTATTAGTATTAAAGATCTCATGCGGCCAAACCTTCATTGAGTAGGGAAAATTTGTAACGGTTATGTCAAATTTCTTTAAAGCACCGAAATCATCTAAAAATTGCGGGTTGCTTAAGGTATCGCCGCGCCTGATATCGGTAGCATCCAAACCATGCAAAAACATATTTATTTTAGCGATGGCAAAAGTTCCTAAATTAATTTCTTGGCCGTAAAAATAAAGCGTTCTGGCTACATTCTCGCCCGCTTTATCTTTTAAATAATTATAGGCTTCAAGCAAAAAACCGCACGAACCGGCAAAAGGATCGCAGATATGATCTTTCTCGTGGGGTTTTAAAATATTAATGATTACTCGCTCAACTTCTCTCGGCGTGTAAAATTCTCCGCCCTTTTTGCCGGCATCCGCGGCAAACTGTTTAATCAAATATTCATAAGCGTCGCCGAGCAAGTCGGAGCTTATATAATTACTGCCGAAATTATATTGCGAAAAATGATTGATTAATTTTTGTAAAACATCATTAGGGAATTTGTCTTTATTGGCAAAATCCAAATCATCAAAAATTTTATCAAGTTTAGGGCTATTGGCGTTAGTAAGTTTGTCAAAAATTTCATTTAACTTTTTACCAATATTTTCGGCTTGCTCTTGAATTATCGGCCAACGGCAATCCTTTGGCACTTGGAAGCGATGATTATAATCCACAACGGCTAAAGCTTTATCGTTATATTCTTCCATTACTTTTTTATACTCCTCGTCCCAAACATCGCTGATTCTTTTATAAAACAATAATCCGAAAATATATTTTTTATAATCCGAGCTGTCAATTTGGCTACGCAATATATCCGCGCTTTTCCATAAAAATTTTTCCAGTTGAGGCAGGGTTAACCTACTGCCCATTTTATTTGCAATTGCTTCGATATCTTCGGGTCTGTATTTACGATCTTTGCGCTTACCAACTCGTAAAGGTACCAATATTCCTTCTTTTTCCCAATTCCTAAGAGTATCTTGATGAACTCCAAATATTTCAGAAACTTGGCTAATTGATAGTAATTTTAGCTCATTTTTATCATTTTTAATAATTTTCTTTGACATATGTATTCATAGGTTATATTTTTAGTATATTCTTGTCTCCTATTTTGTCAAGCATTCTAATTCCTAAAAAGAGGAAAATCGTTTTTTTACTTAAGCTCGGTCTATATTAAACAATCTCTCCTAACAGAAACCGATCTTAATAGAAAAGCGACCGGCCCCTTAGTAGGGGTCGGTCGCTTAAAACTTTTTTTATTCTGCTCCAAATATCGAATTCTCGCTAATCAGGTCGACCCACAATCCTCGTCTCAGTTCGAGTCCCATTAGGATGCTCGATTTTTTCAAAAATATGTTCTCGAAATTTGACTAACATTAAAGGCCTTCGGGTCGACCGATAATGAGTTTTAGATGCGGAGCGGACGGGACTCGAAGGGGCGGAAGCCCCATCTCACCAATCGAATACGCATCTTAATTAAAAATATTTTTTACGTTCAAGCCATTGACGATTTATGTTTTAATATTTCTGCCAGAGCGGGTTCTCGCCCGTCACGTTCAGACAAAATAAAATAAGGCCACAGGGGCCTTATTTTATTTTGCGGAGCGGACGGGACTCGAACCCGCGACCTCTGCCGTGACAGGGCAGCGCTCTAACCAACTGAGCTACCGCTCCATTTTTGAATAATATTATTAATAACTTTCTTTAAATATCTTCTCCCTACTGACGTTTTTAATTGCCCCTCTCTTATT
>Ga0100394_1002498_pt1 | contig 15218 bp, 17 predicted proteins | sample CryGeymeta201518_FD_81549 | JGI IMG/M metagenome (GOLD analysis project Ga0100394, IMG submission 81549) | Groundwater microbial communities from Crystal Geyser aquifers in Utah, USA - Crystal Geyser metaG 2015-18 | ecosystem: Environmental > Aquatic > Deep subsurface > Groundwater | place: USA... | reverse complement strand
TTTTGAACCAGGTCATCTGTCGCCTAGCAAATTGATTTGTATGCTTAATAATCAAATTCTTCACATCATTTTTGTTAATTTTGCCCTCGAAATATTCTTTCCATTCTTGATAGCCAATAGTTTGGAGTGGAGGAATCCAGCCGTATTTTTTAATTAAATTTTTAACTTCTTTTTCTAATCCTAATTTAAACATTTTCTGAACTCTTTCAATGATTCTTTCCTGTAATTTTTCTCTGGCTGATTTTATTCCAATTTGCAAAACATTAAAAAGGGGACTTCCTCTTTGCCTCTGTTTCCAGAAAGATGTACCAGTCACTTTACAAACTTCAATCGCCCGAATTAATCTTCGGGGATTTTCTTTTTCGATAAATTTTGTGCCCTCAGGATCTAATTTTTGATAGATTTCAAAAAGCTCTTTGGCAGATTTCTTTTCTAATTTTTCTCTTAATTTCTTTTGCGGCGGAACTTTTGGAAATTCAATATTATCGACAATAGTTTGAATATAAAGACCAGTTCCGCCAACCAAGAATGGCAATTTACCTCGTTTTTGAATATCTTTTATTACTTTTAAGCCCAATTTTTTATAGATCGCTACATTAAACTCTTGATTAGGATAAACAACATCAATTAAATGATGGGGAATACCATTAACTAAATACTTTTGACTTTTGACTTTTAACTTTTTACTTCGCGACGGTTTCGCTGTGGCTATATCCATTCCTCTATAAATCTGTCTTGAATCAGCCGATATAATTTCAGCACCATTTATTCCAAATTTCTTTTTAGCTTGCCCTGAGCCAAGTCGAAGGGCCAGTTTTATTGCCAATTCCGATTTCCCCGAAGCGGTTGGTCCTAAGATTACGATTAATTTTTGTTTTGACATAAACTTTGATTCAATTTACCCCGTTAGAAACTTAAATTCAAACTCTTTGAGAAAGATATATTTTAGATTAAAATAAAATAAGGTTGTTTCTAACAGGGTTTATCCTTAAATTATGATAAACGAACTAATCACCGAGCTTCTAAAATGGATTTTACCGTTTGCTCATTGTGATTTCGCTGTTTTTGCTTGGTATAAATCAGGAGTCACTCCTCTGAAAACAATTATTTTTTTAACCATCATTTCCAATGGCCTGATTTTTTTAAAATATAATTCCCTGGCTCTTTTTTTTGACTCGTTCTTGGGATTTTGGAAAAAGCGGCCTAAATCTGTCAATCCATCTTTATTTTCCCGCTTGATTGAAAAATACTCTTCCTGGGAAGGGAAAAATATACTTCGGGCCGAAAAAAGAGGAAAAACTCTGGCTAAATCATCATTTAGCCATTATCCCTATCTTTTTTTATGTCTCCTGGCGGCTATTCCTTTTATTCTTTACTTAAATACGGTTATAATTGTCGCCGCCAAAATGGTTAAGAGAAAATATAAATACGGCGTCTATTTTATCCTTTTAGGAAATACTCTTAAATTGGTTTTCTTAACCGGCGGAATCTATTATTTTAAAAATATTATACATTTTTTAAACAATCTGTTTTCCTAAAAGTCCCCAGGGTGTAGCATCAATAATTTTTACCTTAATAAATTGTCCCAGCATCGTTTTTAAACCTTTAGCTTTAATAGTTTTGTAATGAAAAGATTTTCCAAATAAAAATCCCTTTTCCCAGCCAACCGGAAGTATTTTTACAGTTTTTCCGATGTATTTTTTATTTTTTTCTAAAGCCGTTTTTTTCAAAATTTCAGTAAGTATTTGCTCTCTTTTCTTTTTTTCTTTCTGAGGAACATTATCCTTCATTTTAATCGCTGTTGTTCCCGGTCTTAAAGAGTATTGGGCGATATAAGCCATATCAAATTTAATTTCTCTTAATAATTTAGCCGTATTTTCAAATTGTTTTTTTATTTCTCCAGGAAAACCAACGATTATATCAGTAGAAAGAGCAATATCAGGGATTTTCTTCCTGATTTTTTTAACCAGATTCTTGTACTTTTGAACCGTATAATTTCTATTCATTTTTCTTAAAATTTTATCATTTCCTGACTGAACAGGTAAATTTAAATAGGGAGTGACTTTTTTGCATTCAGCCATTGTCTTAATTAATTCATCGGAAAAATCTTTAGGATGAGAAGAGGTAAATCTAATCCAAAAATCTCCTGGAATATCATTTACCATTCTCAAAAGCTTTGAAAAGTTTATGTTTTGCGTTTGTTTTGCGTTTTGTTTTGCGTCTGTTTCGCGTTGAATTCCGTAGGAATTCACGTTTTGGCCCAACAACCAGATTTCCCTATAACCTTTTTTAATTAATTCTTTAACTTCTTTAATAATATCTTCGGCTGGCCGATGGATAAGTGGCCCTCGGGTATAGGGAACTACGCAATAAGCACAGAAATTATTGCAACCAGTAGAGATAGGGACATAAGCGGCCGGGAAGGAGGAATATTTCGGGGTAATTCTGAGATAATTTTTTTGTTCCATTTTGCTGCGATCGCGGCGATTTGGAACAAGATATTTTTCCCAATTAGAAAGTTCTTTAATATTTAAGATATAGTCAAAATATTCGGTGAATTTTCTTCTGTCTTTTTTCAAAATGCAACCAGTCAGGATAGTTCGTAGTTTGTAGTTGGTAGTTCGTAGTCGTCCGAATTTTTGGATAAGGCCATATACCCTATCGACGGCTGACTGCCTTACTGAGCACATATTGGTCACAATTAAATCCGCCTCATCTATCTTTGAGGCCTTTTTATAACCAATATTTTCTAAAACCGAAGCAATTCTTTCAGAGTCCGAACGATTCATCTGACATCCGTAAGTAATTATAAAATATTTACTTTGCATCTCTTTATTTTCAAAGTTAAAAGTGCTTTAGGCCTATTGAAGAAATTCAAGTTTTTACCTAAAGCACTTTTTTTAATCCCCCTACTGAGGTTTTCATTTTTTTCTTCTTTCCTTCTTTCTTTCTCATTTTAACTCCTTTACTTGTTTTTTAAACAATTTTTTATCTTCCAAACATCTTCTGCGTCTGAATATCTTCTTTTTATATCTTGAAGGAATTCTCTGAAAGCTCCTCTGAAACATATTCTGGTATTTTTTGCCATTTTATCCATTTTCTCTTTAGAGTATTTTTTGCTATTGCCGTTATTTTCATATTTGGAAAACGGTATTCCAGCAAGAAAACTGCTGACGAAATTTCTAAAATCTTCTCGAATTTTTTTTAGAATTGTCGGATCTTTTTTAGAAGGAGAAGCCCGAGCATTAACTTTAAAAGTTTCTAAGTCTACTTTTTTTTCTTTACATACTTTCTCCATCGTCAGATACATGTCCCATCTTATATCCATCTATCTCACCTCCTTTTGTTCAGCAGGTTTTTCCTCAGTAGAAGGTTTTCAAAGAACTCAAATTTATTTATTTTCTATTCTAATCTTTATCTCTTTTAAGAATTTTGTCAATGGTGTTTGGCCTAGGTCTCCTTTTCCTCTTTCTCTGACCCGAACATTTTTCTTTTTCATTTCTTTGTCGCCGACAACCAGAATATAGGGAATTTTTTGAATTTCTCCCTCTCTTATTTTTTTAGAAACGGTTTCCGCTTCCACTTTTGCTTCAACTCTTAAACCTTCTGATTTTAGTTTTTCCGCAACTTCCTGGGCATATTTTCTATGGGAAGAACCTACTGGAATTACTAAAACCTGAACAGGGGAGAGCCAAACAGGTAAAGCGCCGGCGTAATGTTCTAATAACACTCCCAAGAATCTTTCTATTGAGCCTAAAAGAGCTCTGTGAATCATTACCGGTCTTTGCTTTTTCCCTTTTTTATCAACATAAGCCATTTCAAACTTTTCTGGGAAATTAAAATCAACTTGAATAGTTGTTAATTGCCATTTTCTACCTATGGCATCAGAAATCAAAAAATCAATTTTCGGTCCGTAAAATACCGCCTCTCCAGGATAGCGCTTATAAGGAAGTTTTTTTGTTTTTAAGGCATTTTCTAAAGTACTCTCGGCTAATCTCCAGATTTTATCTGAACCCAAGTATTTTTTCTTTTCCTTTGAGCTTCTGGTGGAAAGAGAAATTTCAAATTTTTTAAAGCCGAAGCTATTCAAAATATATTTAGTTAAATCAATCATTTTCAAAAGCTCTGAATTCAATTGCTCTGGGGTGCAGAAAATATGAGCATCGTCTTGGGTAAAACCTCTTACCCGGGTTAGGCCATGGAGAACTCCTGACTTTTCATATCGATAAACTGTTCCCATTTCAGTGAATCTAATTGGTAAATCCTTATAACTTCTTATTTTAGAATTATAGATTTTAACATGGCCTGGACAATTCATCGGCTTTAACATAAAATACTCCTTTTCAATCTTTATCGGAGAATACATATTTTCCCGATAGAAATTCCAATGGCCGGATTTTTTAAAAATATTAAGATTGGCAATATGAGGAGTAGCAACTAATTGATAACCTCTTTCAAGATATGTTTTAAGGGCAAAGTCCATAATCAGTTTTCTTAACATTGCTCCTTTAGGAAGCCAAAGAGGAAGACCGGAGCCAAATTCCTCGTCTATTAGAAAGAGTTCTAATTTTTTTCCTAAAATTCGATGGTCTCTTTTTTCTGCTTCTTCTATTTGTTTTAAGTGATTATTTAATTCTTTTTTTGTTGAAAATGCTACACCATAAATGCGAGTGAGCATTTTATTTTTTTCATCACCTTTCCAATAAGCTCCGGCAATTTTAGTAAGTTTAAAAGCATCAATTATTTCTTTGGCTTGCCCTGAATGAAATTGAAGGGTTGACTTAACATGTGGTCCCTTGCATAGATCTATAAATTTACCGGTTTGATAAATTGAAACAGTTTTACCCGGTAATTCTTTAATAAGTTCCAGTTTGTACGGCTGTTTTTTGAATAATTTTTTTGCTTCATTTTTTGGAATATTTTTCTTTCGAAAAGTAAGATTCTGTTTAATTAACTCTCTCATTTTTTTCTCAATCTTTTGGAGTTCAGTTTGAGAAAGAGGGGAAGGAAAATCAAAATCATAATAAAATCCATTTTCAATTTCCGGCCCAATGCCAAATTTGACTCCCCGCCGAAGGCGAGGCTCGCCCGAAGGGGCGGCGGGATATAATTCTTGAACCGCATAAGCCATGATATGAGCTAAGGAGTGACGTATCGTATTTATTTGCATAAGTGTTTAATTATTCATTTATTATTTCCTCAATGTCTTCGCAAATTATTTTTGGCGGACTATACCAATTTTCAAGCTTTCCAGTGACAAAAACAACTTTGTTTTCCTGGAAAGCAGTCGGATTTCTTTCAATGATTGAAGGAAAAACCACTATCTCAACCTTACCAGTTAAATCTTCTAATTTTACAAAGAGCATTGACTGACCTTTTTTGGTTAAGATTTTCTTAATAGATGAAATTATTCCGCCGACTCTTATTTTATAAGGAAAATTCCCGGTTTTCAAGTTCTTAAGAGGCAAAGTTTTTCTGCTTAAAATATTTTTAAACCTTTCTAAAGGATGGGAAGAAATATAAAGACCTAAAAGTTCTTTTTCCCATAGCAATTTTTGGGACATAGGAGCAGGCTTTTCGTCTTTTAATTTGAAAGAAAACTGGGAACTATTGGAACTATTTGCATTACAATCAAATAAACTTTTTTGACCATTTGTTTTTGCCCTTCTAGTTTCCCGGTTAAAACTGAGAATCTCTTCTATATTAGAAAGTAATTTATTTCTTTCTTCAAATTTATCAAAGGCTCCGGTTCTGGCTAAACTTTCCAAAGATTTTTTATTTAAATCTTTTGAATCAATTCTTGAAATAAAATCTATAAATGACTTAAATTTTCCTTTTTTCCGTTCTTTAATTATCGCCTCAACCACATTTGAGCCGACATTTTTAATGGCTAATAGACCGAATCTTATTTTTCTCTGGCTGGGAACAACAGAAAAGTTTCTAAAACTTTCATTAATATCAGGAGGCAAAACTTCAATTCCCATATCTTTGCACTCTTCTATCAAGAAAGCAATCCGCTCGACATCTGCTTTCTCTGAAGTCAAAAGGGCAGCCATAAATTCAACAGGGAAGTGAGCTTTTAGATAAGCGGTTTGGTAGGCGATCATTCCGTAAGCCACACTGTGACTTTTATTGAAGCCATAGCGGGCAAAAGGCAGAATCCAATCCCAGATTTTTTGAGCGATTTCCTTTTTAATGCCATTTTCTATCATTCCTTTAATAAATTTTTCTTTTTGGGCAATCAATAAACTTTTTATTTTTTTGCCGACTGCCTTTCTTAGAACATCTGCTTCGGCTAACGAGAAACCAGCCAAGTCCCTGGCAATCTGCATTAATTGTTCCTGAAAAATACAAATTCCCTGAGTGTTTTCTAAAATTGGTTTGAGCTTTGGATGTAAATATTCTATCCTTTTTCTTTTATGTTTCCTTTCAATATATTCCGGAATGAATTGGATAGGACCGGGTCGGTAAAGAGCAACTATGGCCACTATGTCCTCAAATTCAGTTGGTTTAAGTTCTTTGAGATATCTTTTCATTCCCGAACTTTCAAGTTGAAATACGCCCGTAGTTTGCGCTTCCTGCAATAATTTATAAGTTCTTTTATCGTCTAAAGAAACATCTTCTATATTAATCTTTTTATTTTGAACCTTATAAATTCTTACAAGCGTATCTTCAATAATGGTTAAGTTTTTCAAGCCCAAGAAATCCATTTTTAAAAGGCCCAGATCTTCAATTGAATGCATTTCATACTGGGTAACAATAGCTTTATCATTCTGGGTAGGATGTTGTAAAGGAATGATTTCATCTAAAGGGTCTTTTGAGATTACCACTCCGCAGGCATGGGTTGAAGCGTGTCTGGCGCACCCCTCGAGCTTTTGGGAAAAATCAATTAATTCTTTTGCTTCTTCATCGGTTTCATAAAACTGACGGAATTCAGAAACCTTTTCTAAGCACTCTTTTAAAGTCAGTCCAAAAGGAATCATTTTAGCCAGTCGATCGCAATAACTATAACTTAATTTCAGTGCTCTTCCGACGTCTCTGATGACTGCTCTGGCTGCCATTGTTCCAAAAGTAATAATTTGAGCAACTCTGTTTCGGCCATATTTTTCAGCCACATAGTTTATTACTTCATCCCTTCTTCGGTCGGTAAAGTCAAGATCAATATCAGGAAGGCCAGCCGCCCTACCAGGATTAAGAAAACGTTCAAACAAAAGATTATATTTTAGAGGATCAATAGTAGTGATGTTCAGAAGATAAGCAACAATCGAACTTCCGACGCTTCCTCGGCCCGGGCCGACGACAATTCGATTTTCCTTTGCCCAATTGACAAAATCTTGGACTATCAGAAAATAAGAAGCAAAGCCGGTCTGTTTAATAACTGAAAGTTCATATTCCAAACGGGAAAGAGCCTCCTTTCTAAAAAATTTCCCATATTTCTTATCCATACCTTGCTGGCATAATTCCTCTAAGTAATCGTCGGGGATTTTCCCAGACGGCGTTTCAAAATAGGGAAGCTTTATTTCTCCTAATTTGAAATCGAAATTGCAGAGGTCTTTAATTTTTTGGGTGTTCTCTATAGCTTCAGGAATCTCTTTAAACGATTCAAGCATTTGCTGAGGAGTTCGCATTGAGAAATCATCAGCTTTCATTGTTAATCTTTCCGGGTCATCGGGGTTAGAGCCCGTATTAATCAACATTAAAATATCTTGAGCTTGGGCATCTTCTGGTTTTAGATAATGAACATCGTTGGTGGCTACCAATGGAACATCAAGTTTTTTGGAGAGCTTAATCAAGCCATCATTTACCTTTTTCTGTTCTTTAAGATTTGAATGGTCTTGAATTTCTAAATAAAAATTATCTCTTCCGAAAAGCTTTTGGTATTTTAAGATATAGTTTTGAGCTTCCTCAATTTTATTGGCTAAAATCAATTGAGGAATTCTTCCTTGAAGACAGGCCGAAAGGGCGATAAGACCGGAACTGTGTTCGGCTAATAGTTCATCGTCAATTCTTGGCCTGTAATAAAAGCCCTCCAAGTGGGCTTTTGTTATCAGTTTTACTAAATTCTTGTATCCCTCTTTATTTTTCACCAAAAGAACTAAATGATATCTTTTATCATCGATATTGGGTCTTTTTTGTCCCATTCTTTCATAAGCTATATACATCTCGGCTCCAATTATCGGTTTGATTCCCGCCTTTCTTGCTTTTTTGTAAAACTCAACCGCTCCGTATAAAACTCCATGGTCAGTTAAAGCAACAGAATCCATTCCTAATTTTTTAACATAATCCAAAAGTTCATCAATCTTAGGCAGACCATCAAGTAAAGAGTAATGAGAGTGTACGTGTAAATGAGTAAAATTCATCTTATTATATGTTTGTATTGTGTTTCTTGAGTAATCAGTTCTCCCTGAATTTGTGCTTGTTTTAAAATTAAAGAATCTCCGATTATAGTGTCTTTCAAATTTACCTCCTTTCCAATAAAAGCGCTTAAAAAATCCAGAGAACCCTCAATTAACCCTTTTTCTATATTCAGATAGCCGTTTATTGATGCATTTCTCAGATAAACATCGCCTTTAATAACTAAACCGGCATTGTAAGAATCGTTAACTTTTATTTTTCTAAAATCCAGATTCTCATCCACTTTAGTTTTTGCTAAACTCAAGAATCCATTTATAGTTAACCCTTGGAAGTTTAAATCGCCCTTTATTTTGCTTCCCACTAAATTTACTACTCCTTTTACATTTGCTTCTTCAAAATTTAAGTTGCCTTCCAGATTATTAGAACCAAAATAAAAAACTCCTTTTATAATTGTTCTGTTCAAATTTAAATCTCCTTTTATAGAAGTATTTTCTAAAAAGATAGAACCTAAAATTATTGCTGCTTCAAGGTCTAATCCTGTTTTAAGAGTTCGTTCATGGAGGGAAAGATTAGGAAGAATTCTCCCTCTGAAATTAGCCGGTCTTCCCTGTGTTTGAGAGAGTTGAATTTCTTTTTCTATCTCGTTTTGAGATAAAATATTTTTGTCTTCCATATTATATCCTTAGGTTAGATATTATTGTATTATAGTATTATAACAAAATTTCTCAAAATTAAGCAATATGTCAACTTTATCAAAAGTTATTGTTGGCCTGGATGAAGTTGGAAGAGGAGCATTGGCCGGTTCGGTGGTTGCTTGTGCAATTGCGGTTCAAAAATTTTCAGTTTTTCCCGCCAAATGCGGGATCCCGCTGTGGCGGGACACTTTTCAATTTTCAAAAGGATTAAAGGACTCCAAGAAATTAACTGCTAAGAGGAGAGAAGAGATTTTTAAGTTCCTAAAAAATTCACCAGAGGTTGAATGGGGGATAGGCCGGGTTTCCGAAAAAGTTATTGATAAAATAAATATTCTTCAGGCAACAAAATTAGCGATGAAGAGAGCGGTCAATAATTTAAAGATTAAAGTTGATTTTTTACTGATAGACGGGAATTTTGGTATTAATTCAGATGTCCCTCAGAAATCTATAGTAAAAGGAGATGAGAAGATTTTTTTAATAAAACTTGCTTCAATCGTGGCTAAGGTAACCAGAGATAGGGCAATGATGAGGTATCATAAAAAATATCCTCAATACAGATTTGATAAACACAAGGGCTATGGAACAAAGTTGCACTTTAAGATGCTAAAAAAATATGGTCCCTGCAAAATACACCGAAAAAGTTTTAGCCCAATGAAAAAATCTAATCTCTTGCAAAAATAGGTTTTATTTGCTATCTTATATTTATTAGATACCGAGCTTTCGCTATACGAAAACTTGAGAAGCGAAGGAATATGGGAGTGCCAAAGAAGCATACAACTAAATCGTCAAGAAATCAGAGAAGGATGCATATTTTTTTAAGGACTCAAAAATTAGTTCCTTGTTCTCATTGCGGAAAACCAAAACTTCCCCATGCAATTTGTCCCAATTGCGGCTATTATAAGGGAGTAGAAGTTATTAATGTTTTGGCAAAACTGGAGAAAAAAGAAAGAAAGAAAAGAGAAAAAGAAATTAAAGAAAAAGAAAAAGGAAAAGAAGGAGAAAAGGGGAAGGAAAAACCCCTAACCTTAGAGGAACTTTCAAAGAAGAAATTTTAAGCATTTGCCCATGAAGGCGAGCCGTAGGTGAAGCCTGAGTGGTTAACAAATGCTTAACCCGCCCAAATTTTGCCTTCGGCAAAAATTGTGGCGGGTGTAAGAATCTGTAACGTTCCCCAGCATATAAATATGCTGGCTCACTAACAATTTCTAACATGGCTTCACGACATCTTGCTCGTTCAATTGTTTTACAATCTCTTTATGAATGGGATTTTTATGGTGAAAAAAAAGAAGATTTAGATGAGATATTAGGGAGAAACATCGGGAAGTTTGGTTCTGATATTGAAGATTTGGATTTTGTCGAGAAATTAGCAAAAGGGATATTAAAAAATCTTTCTAAGATTGACAAGGTTATTCGGATTTCGGCGCCGGAACGGCCAATTGAACAGATAAGTATTATTGATAGAAATGTTTTAAGAATGGGCCTTTTCGAGCTTTTGTATGCGGAGAAAAAAGAAGTTCCTCCTAAAGTAGCTATAAACGAAGCAATTGAGTTGGCTAAGAATTTCGGGGGAGAAAATTCCGGCAAATTCGTCAATGGAGTCCTGGGAACAGTATTTAAGCAAATAGAAAAAAATAAAAAATAATGATGAAGAATTTTTCAAAGATTGAAAAAAAATTAGATATCAAATTTAAGGACAAGAATCTTTTAATGCAGGCTTTTTGTCACCGCTCTTACTTGAACGAGAATCCGAAATGCGATTTAGAAAATAATGAACGACTTGAGTTTTTAGGGGATGCAGTCTTAGAATTGGTAGTTACAGAATATCTTTATAAAAATTACAAAGAATCCGAGGGTCAATTGACTAACTGGCGAGCTGCTTTAGTTAATTCTCAAAGTTTAGCTGAAATAGCCGAAGAACTTGGCTTCAACGATTACATTTTACTTAGCCGAGGCGAAGCCAAAGACACAGGAAAAGCCCGGCAATCTATTTTAGCCAATGCTTTTGAGGCATTTTTGGGGGCCTTGTATCTTGACCAGGGGCTTAGAGCGGTACGGAATTTTATTAATAAGTATTTGATTAAGAAATTATCCTATATCGTTGAAAACGGACTTTTCAGAGACGCTAAATCATTTTTTCAGGAAATAGCTCAAAAAGAAATAAAAATTACTCCTGAATACAAGGTTTTAGAAGAAGCGGGTCCGGATCACGCCAAAGAGTTTACAATCGGTGTTTTTTTGGGAGATAAATTGATAGCCAAAGGAAAGGGTTCTTCAAAGCAAGAAGCCGAAGAAAAAGCTGCCCGGAATGCCCTTAAAGTAAAAAACTGGTAAGCGCTTCGCTAAATGAAAAATGAAAAATGAAAAGTGAAAAATGAAAAACCACAGAGAAAAATTAAAAAAGAAATTAAATTTTTAGATTTTAGATTATCGTTTTTAGTTTTTAGTTTTTAGTTTTTAATTTGACCGAGCCCCGAAGGGGCGAAGGAACATGTTAATTATTCGCTTTATAAGAATAGGCAAAAAGAATCAACCATTTTTCAGAATCGTGGTTACCGATAAAAAAAATCCTCCCCGGGGAGGGAGGTTTTTAGAGGTGCTTGGCTTTTTTAATCCTTTAACCAAAGAAAAAGGCCTGAGAAAAGAAAGAATTAAATATTGGCTCTCTGTCGGTGCTCAGACATCTGATAGAGTTCATAATTTATTGGTGGCTGAGAAGATTATTGAGGGTAAGAAAATAGCTGTTCACAAAAAAACCAAGAAAAAAGGGGAAAAGAAAGAAAAACCCAATGTTGAAGAAAAAGAAAGAGAAGAAAAAATGAAAAAATAACTTGAAAATATTGACATATTTAAAAAAAAGAGTAAAATAAAAGACAGCTTGGCAGAGCCAGGCAAAATAGCCGATTCTCTGGATTTCAGATAAAGAGGATCGCAGAATTAAAGGTCGGAAGAATTTTTAGTTTCATTAGTTCTACTTGTTAAGATTAACACTTATGGCAAAAGCAACTATTGATAAAGAGTTTCTTGAATACATTATTAAAGGCCTAGTTGATCATCCTGAAGATGTAAAAGTTGAAAGAAAAGTTGACGAAATGGGTGTTTTGCTCAGCTTAAAAGTTCACCCCGAAGATATGGGTCAGATTATCGGAAAGGAAGGTTCAACTGCTCGGGCAATAAGAAACCTTATTAGAATTGTAGGTCTCAAAAATCATGCTCGGGTTAACTTAAAGATTGAAGAACCAGAAGGCAGAGCAGCTGAAGTAAGAAAAGCTCCTGCCCGGAAGAAAGAAAGCGATTTGGATAGTTTAAATCTTTAAGTCTAAGGTTTACCCCGTTAGAGGTCAACGGAACGTGGCGAAAACACAGAACAAATAAACCTCTAAACGGGGTTTACATCCAGAGAAAGCGGTGCTACTATGAAAAGGTGGTACCGTTTTTTCGTATCTCTATTATGACCTTTGATGTTATAACTTTGTTTCCCGAAGTCTTTGAAACTTATTTTCAGCAGTCCCTTATTAAAAAAGCCCGGGAAAAGAAAATTGTAAAGATTAATATTTTGGACCTTAGGGATTTTAGCTCGGATACCCGAGCGACAGCGCAGGGTGAAGATGAACGAAGTTCATCGCCTAAGCATAAAACGGCCACGCCCGCATTCGCTACGCGAAAGCGTTGCGGGCGGGTTGACGATAAACCGTTCGGTGGCGGTCGAGGTATGATTGTCAAAGTGGAGCCGATCTATCGATGCCTTTCCACTTTGACTAAGTTAAAAGTTAAAAATGAAAAGTTAAAAGTTAAGAAGAAAAAAACGAAGATAATCCTTTTTACGCCGCGGGGAAAAAAATTTAATCAAAAAATGGCCACTCAATTTTCCAAATTAGACAGATTAATTTTAATTTCTGGAAGGTATGAAGGAATAGATGAAAGAGTGGCAAAATATATTGCTGATGAGAAAATCTCAATAGGGGATTATGTCTTAATGGGAGGAGATTTGCCTGCTTTGGTGGTAATTGAGACGGTTGCCAGATTAGTTCCCGGAGTTATTGGAAAATCCGAACTATTGAAAGAAAGAATTACCAAGAAAAAGGGATTTATAGAATATCCTCAATATACAAGACCAGAGGTATTTGCTGTGCCCGTCAGAAAAAAAATATATTGGAAAGTGCCAAGAGTTCTTTTATCTGGTAATCACAAAAAAATTGAACAATGGCGCAAAAAATACAGCAAAATCATTGAATAGGGTAAAAATTTTTGTTAGAATGAATTTTAGATTTGGGGTAGGTGGCGGAGTGGTCAAACGCACGAGTCTGTAAAACTCGCGGTTTCTAACCTACGGGGGTTCGAATCCCTCCCTACCCAAATTTTGCCTGGATAGCTCAGTTAGATAGAGCACGTCTTTGGTAAAGACGAGGTCGGCGGTGCAACTCTGCCTCCAGGCTCATTTAATTATTTATAAACGACTATGGCAAAGAAAAAGAAACCGCTTATAAAACTTCAGTGTCAGGAGTGTAAGAGAATCAATTACTTTACCAACAAATCAAGAGGCCTTGAGGAAAAGTTAGAATTGAAGAAATTCTGCAAATTCTGTAGAAAACATACAATTCATAAAGAGATGAAGAAATAAATAAGGGTCCGTAGTTCAATTTGGCAGAACACCGGTCTCCAAAACCGGCAATTCCAGGTTCGATTCCTGGCGGACCCGCAGAATTAAAGGTATTTTATTAGTAAATTAAAAATTGAAAAGGAGGGGGAACAGTGGATAAACTCTTTCAAATTGTTGAACAAGTAAGAAAGTATGGGGAAAAAGAAATTCCCAGCGATGAACTGACAATTGACGATTGTCTTTATTTGTATGAACACGGCATTGATATGCATTTTATGCAAATAGACAACAATAAACGCATTTGTATCTTAAAACCCATTTTGAAAAAAGTAATCAGAATTTTTATTTGTTTCAATCAAACCAAAAGGGAAGAGGACTGACCTCTAAGGCATTTCTATTTTAGGGGGGATAGAATGCGGAGGTCCAATTCAGTCTTCTCCCCTTGTTTTTTTCATTGACCATTAATTAAAAATATTGTATTCTTAAATAATGTCTGCCTTAAAACATTCCATTAATGAGCTAATACTTTTTGCCATTTATTCTCTCGGCGAAAGTAGTAAAAAATGTACTTTTGAAGAGCTGATTAAAGAATGTTTTTCCTTATTTCCTAAGGAATTTTGTTTTTCAAGACATTATCAATGGCCTGACGCCAGGAAATTAGATCGACCTCTGCGCACCCTCCGCAAGAAAAAGCTGATTACTGGCAGTCCTCAAACTTCTTTTAGTTTGACATCTTCCGGCAGAAAATTAGCCCAGGAGATCGTTAAGATCCTTAAGCAGAGAAAACTTTTGTAATCAAGATGGTTGATTTTGAAAAATTAGTTCAGGAGGCAACGCTGACTTTACCCCAAGAGATTCAAGAAAAGATGGAAAATGTTGCTGTTTGTGTTGCCCCGAATCCCTCCCAGTTCGAGCTTAAAAAAACGGGTACCAGAATTAGCAATACCCTTTTAGGTCTTTATCAGGGATTTCCTAAAACAGTTTGGGGCAGAAATAATATTTCCGGCCGATTACCGGATAAAATTACCATTTTTCAAGATTCAATTGAGAGATTCGCTAAAACAGAAGAGGATATTAAAAAACTTGTCAGAATTGTCGTCTGGCATGAAATCGCTCACCATTTTGGCTTTAATGAAAAACAAGTCAGAGTTCTTGAAGCAAAATGGAGGGGAGATATAAAAAAATGAAAAATATGGAAAAACAGCTTAAAAGAGTAAAGAAAACTTGCCAACGGAGATGGGGGCTGGCTAAACGGCTTGAACATACCCGAATTAAAGGAAAGCAAAAAAGAAAATAATTTTCATAATCGACAAGGCCTCCAAAAAGACCTAAAATTAAAGAAAGCCATTTAAAAAGGTCGTTAGTTTCAATAAATAAATTCTTAATGAATTATGGCCGAAGTTATCAAAAAAAACGGGACAAAGGAACCATTTGATTCCGAAAAGATTAGAAAATCAATTGCCGGTGCTGTTCAACGAACTAATCTTTCGGAAGAGAGAAAAAATGAGGTAGTAGAACAAGTAGCAGCGGCAGTAATTCCTATAATTGAAGACAGAGAAGAGGTAGAAACA
>Ga0100394_1002488_pt1 | contig 15251 bp, 5 predicted proteins | sample CryGeymeta201518_FD_81549 | JGI IMG/M metagenome (GOLD analysis project Ga0100394, IMG submission 81549) | Groundwater microbial communities from Crystal Geyser aquifers in Utah, USA - Crystal Geyser metaG 2015-18 | ecosystem: Environmental > Aquatic > Deep subsurface > Groundwater | place: USA... | reverse complement strand
GGCACTGTCGCTCCGGGTCTGGGCAACGGCTGGCACGGTGTCGGCTTGCTCTCCGGGGCACACGACAACTTCGTCGGTGAAGCGGGCTACGGGAATACCCTCGCCGGCAACAACCGGGCCGGCGTGTATGTGGACGGCGGGGTCGGCAACCTGATCTCTCAGAACGCAATCCACGCCAACGCGTACCTGGGGATCGACCTCCACGACCCGGCCGACGCCGCTCCCGGCGTGACGCCCAACGACCCAGGCGACACCGACTCCGGCTCCAACAACTTGGTCAACTTCCCGGAGTTGCTCGCGATCCACACCAACGCCGGCACGACGACCATCGAAGGGCGCGTAGACCTGGGCCCGGCCGCCTCCTCGGCCAGGGTGGAGCTGTTTCTGAACGACGCCGTCGATCCGGCCGACAACGGGTACGGCGAGGGGAAGCAGTATGTGGGTGACGCGTACCCCGACACGAACGGTCACTTCACGGCAGCCCTGTCTGCATTGCCCGGCGGTCAGTATGTCACGGCGCCGACCATCGACCTCAACAACAACACCTCAGAGTTCTCCAAGTCGCTCCAAGTAGGCTCCGAAGTCCCTGCCGATTACGGCGACGCGAACGGCCCGTACGCCACGCTGTTGGCCAACGACGGCGCGCGGCACTTCACCGAGGCCGGTCTGTTCCTGGGCGCAGCATTTGACCTCGAGAACGACGGTTAGCCAACTCCGGGGGCCGACGGAGACGACACCAATGGCGCCACACCCGACGATGAAGACGGCGTGGCGTTTCTCACCCCGATGGCGCCCGGAACGACGGCCAAGATCAGCGTTACCGTGACGGGAAGCGGGTACCTGGCCGGCTGGGTGGATTTTGGCCACGATGGTGTCTGGGACGACCAGGACGAGCACGTGGTCTGGGACGAGCCGTTGTCTGACACCGGCAACCCCCACGAACTGACCGTCGCCGTGCCGTCAGGCGCGATCCTGGGGAACACCTTTGCGCGCTTCCGGTTCAGCAGCACCGGCGGGCTGTCGCCCACGGGTCCCGCGCTCGACGGTGAGGTCGAGGACTACCAGGTCGCCATCGGCGGGCAGGTGGACTTCGGCGACGCTCCCGATCCGGCGTATCCGACCCTCAAGCTCAACGACGGCGCACGCCACACGGTGTGGAAGGGAACGCCGGCCAACGACGTGTATCTGGGCACCGACGTGGATCCCGACACGGACGGCCAGCCCACGGCCAACGCCGACGGTGACACGAACGACGACGGCGTGACAATCCCGACGCTCAGGCCCGGGCAGCCGACCGACCTGACGGTCAACGTGGTTGGCGACGGCAACCTCAACGGGTGGATCGACTTCGACGGCGATGGTGTCTGGAACGACCAGGAAGAGCACGTGGTCTGGGACGTCCCACTGTCGGCCACGGGCAACCCGCACACCGTTGCCATCAGCAGTGTGCCGGCCGCCGCCAAGCTCGGGAAGACCTTCGCGCGATTCCGCTACAGCACCGAGTACGGGCTGCAACCCAACGGGTACGCGCCCGACGGCGAAGTGGAAGACTACGAGGTCTCGGTCGGCGGCGACCCGGACTACGGCGACGCGCCGTATGACGGCACAACCTACCGGTACCCCACGGCAGCGATCAACAACGGCGCGATGCACTCGATCGTGGCGGGGCTTCACCTCGGCGCCGAGGTGGATGCAGAGGCGGACGGCCACCCCAGTCTCGACGCCAAGGGCGACGACAACGACGGCGTGCCCAACGATGAAGACGGCGTCCTGTCGGCCACCTCCCTCATTCCCAACACGACCGCCTCCATCGACATCGTCCACGCAGGCGACGGCTACCTGCAGGGGTGGATCGACTTCAACCGCGACGGTGACTGGGACGATCCGGGCGAGCAGGCCATCCCCGACCACCCGCTGCAGGGAATCGGGACCAAGACGGTGACCTTCCCCGTCCCAATGGACGCTGACCCCGGTCCCACCTATGCGCGCCTGCGGTTCAGCACGCAGCAGTACCTGCCCGCCGACGGCTATGCTCCTGACGGCGAGGTCGAAGACTACCGGGTCGAGATCAGTGGTCCCAAAGTGACCCACACCAACGAAAGCGGCGCAGGCAGTTTGCGCGACGCGATTCTGTTCGCCAATGCGAACCCAGCCGCGACGATTACCTTTGCCATCTCCACCTCGGATCCCGGCTACAACCCTACCACGCAAGTCGCGCGGATCGCGCCGACAACGCCCTTGCCGCAACTCGAGTGCGCCAGCACGAAGATTGACGGTCAGACGCAGAAAGCCTTCGTGGGCAGCACGCAGCCGTGGCCCGGCGTTGAACTCGCCGGCGGCAACGTCGGGCAGCCCAACAGCGACGGCCTCGTCGTGGGTGCCTACGCCGATAGCTGCGAGTTGCGCGGCCTCACTGTGAACGCCTTCAGTGGAAACGGACTGGTGCTCCTCGGCGACCAAGCGGCCGTGTACGGCTGCCAGATCGGCACCGACGCTCAGGGGCAGGCGGCGTCTTCGCCGCCCAACGGCGGCAGCGGCATCGTGATCGAGGCGCACAACGCCTTGATCGGCGACGCCAACGGGGCGCCAGGCCCGATCAACTTCGTGCTCGTCTCAGGCAACGCCCAGAACGGCGTCGCCGTGCAGAACGGCGCCACCGGGGCCAACCTGCGGAACTGCTTCATCGGCCTGAGCCGTAGCGGCAAAGTCGCCGTGGGCAACGGCGAGAACGGCGTGCTCGTCACGGGCGGCGCGAACGGCAACCAGATCGGTGGCACGGATGGCGCTGGCTACACCGACGGTTGCACCCTTTCCGGTAACACGGGCGACGGCGTCCGCATCGACGGCAGCGGCTCCGACTACAACGTCGTGCGGCTCTGCAACATCGGCGGCAAGAACGACAACCTGGACCTCAACGGCACAGTGCCCAACCAGGGCAACGGGGTGACAATCAACGGCGGCGCCCAACACAACTCGGTTGGCGACCCCGGCAACGCGCTGGGGAACGTCATCTTCGGCAACGGAGGCAATGGCGTCCACCTGGCGGGTGCAGGGACATCGTTCAACAAGGTCAAGCTCAACTTCATCGGTCCCGGCGCCAGCGGCGCGACGACCGGGCAGGGCAACACGCTGTACGGCGTGCTCGTCGAGACTTCGGCGTCCGAAAACCTGATCGGCGGTCCAACAGCGGCGGAGCAGAATGTCATCGCCGGCAACACCGGCGGGGGGATCAGCGTCAGCGCCGCAACCTACACCACCGTCCAGGGCAACTTCGTCGGTGTCGACGTCACTGGGACGATGAACCTCCGGAACGGAGGTCACGGCATCACCGTGGCCTCGTCGTCTGACACGGTCATCGGCGGCAACACGGCTGTGCCCGGCACCGCGCCCGGGAACGTGATCTCCGCCGACAACGAAGGCCTCCACCTGCTCAACGCCGGCACCAGCAACAACACGATCCAAGGCAATGCCATCGGCGTTGCTGCCGATGGCACCACCGTTCTCGGCTGCACCCACGGCATCGACCTTAAGGCCGGCGGCAGCAACACCCGCATTGGGGGGACGAACCCGGGCGACGGCAACCATATCGCCCACTGCACGGGCATCGGCATCGCCCTGTGGGGCGCCCCCCAGAGCGCGGGCTTGGGGAACCAGCTCCTCGGCAACTCCCTCCACGACAACGGTTCCCTCGGCATCGACCTGGGCAAGGACGGGGTCACAACCAACAGTTCCAGCGGCAGCGGAACCGACCCCAACCACTTCCAGCAATACCCAGTGCTTACCAGTGTCCAGACCGACGGTAGCTCGACCACAATCGAGGGCACCCTCGACAGCCTCAATGGCTACCCAATGACCCTCGAGCTCTTTGTCAGCGCGGCGGCGGACCCGAGCGGCTACGGCGAGGGGAAGGACCACTTGGACTGGGTCAGCGTCAGCGCTTCCGGCCCGTTCAGCACCACGGTTCCGCTCGGTCTCACGCCCGGGCATGTCGTGACAGCAACGGCAACGGACGACGCCGGCAACACCTCGGAGTTTGGTCTGGCGGTCGAGGTCAACGCGGCGCCGGTGATCGTCCTGGGAGGCGCCCCGGTTGACTACGCGGAGAACGACCCGCCGATCGTCCTGGCTGCGGCCGCAACGGTGACCGACGCCAACTCCGCGAACTTCGCCGGCGGCACGCTTTCCGCACAGTTCGCCTACGGAGGCACGACGGAGGATCGGTTGGGCGTCCGCAACGAAGGCACGGGCGCGGGCCAGATCGGCGTGTCGAGCAACAACGTCACCTACGGCGGGACGCTCATCGGCGCGGTGTTCGGCGGCCATGACGGGGCGACGCCGCTGGCTGTGAATCTCAACGCCAGCGCCACGCCCGCCGCAACACAGGCTGTGCTCCGCAACCTGACGTACGAGAACGTCTCGCAATCGCCCGACACCACCCAGCGCCAGATTGAGTTCGCGCTGACCGACGGCGACGGCGGTCTCAGCAACCAGCCGGTCCGGGCCGTGAACGTGACGGCTGTGAACGACCCGCCTGTGATGGCGGTAAGTGCCGGGCTGACCGTTCCGGAAGGCGGCACAGAGCCCCTCTGCGACACCGAGCTCAAAGCAACCGACGTCGACCTACCGGCGCAGACGCTGACCTTCACCGTGGGGACCGCCCCTGCGAACGGGAAGCTGCTGAAGTCGGGCGAGTCGCAGTTGGGTGCGGGCGGCAGCTTCACCCAGGACGACCTCGACGGCGGGCTACTCTCCTACGAGCACAACGGTGGGGAGACCACAACAGACAGCTTCACCTTCACCGTGTCGGACGGCAACAGCGGCACCATTCCGAGCACGACGTTCACGATCACCGTCACCCCGGTGAACGACCCGCCGGTCGCGGCAAACGACGGCCCCTATGCGGCCCTCCAGGGCAAGGAACTCACGGTGCCGGCGCCCGGTCTGCTCCAGAACGACACCGACGCCGAGAACGCCTCCCTGTCGTCGGTGTGGGCCAGCGACCCCGCCAACGGCACCTTGTCACTCGGCACCGACGGCTTGTTCACCTACGCCTCCAATCCGTTCTTCACCGGGACCGACACGTTCACATACAAGGCGTACGATGGGCAGGAGTACTCCGAGGAGGCAACGGTAACGCTCTCCGTCGGGGTCGTCTACGACTTCGGTGACGCGCCCGATGCGGCAGGCAGCCCCAAGTACCCCACGCTCCTGGCCAACAACGGCGCGCGCCACGGGCTGAGCGCACTGCGACTCGGGGCCGCCGACACGGACTCCGAGACCGACGGTCAACCCACCACGGGCGCCGACGGCGACGACCTGTCGGCGACCGCTGACGAAGACGGCGTCGGGTTTGCCTCTCCACTCTCCGTCGGGCAGTCGGCAACTGTGGCCGTAACCGCCTCCGGAGCCGGGAAGCTGGACGCCTGGGCGGATTTCAACGCCGACGGCGACTGGCTGGACACGGGCGAGCGGATCTTCAGTGCCAAGCCGGTGGTGGCGGGTCTCCAGTCACTCTCCTGCTCGGTTCCCAGCAGCGGCAAGGTGGGCACCACCTATGCGCGGTTCCGGTTGAGCAGTGCCGGAACACCCAGCCCTGGCGGCCTGGCGGTCGACGGCGAAGTGGAGGACTACCAGGTCTCCCTCGTGCCCGGAGCGGCTGCCTCCCTGGTGTTCACCGTACAGCCCACAACTGCCGTCGCCGGCGTCGCGCTCACGCCCGCGATCAAGGTCGAAATCAGGGACGCCTTCGGCAACCTGAACACAGCAGCGACGAGCCCGGTGACCCTGGAAGTCGGCACCAACCCGGCCGCGGGCACGCTCTCCGGCACAACAACAGTGACCGCGACGGCCGGCGTGGCATCGTTCGCCGGTCTCAGCCTCAACAAGGCCGGCACCGGCTACACGCTCAAAGCAAAGGCGACGGGGCTGCCGGACGCCGCCAGTTCGGCGTTCAACATCACTCCCGCTGCTGCTAGGAAGCTGGCATTTACCCAGCAGCCGACCAACGCCGCTGCCGGCGCAGCGCTCTCGCCGGCGGTGAAGGTGGCGATCCAAGACGAGTTCGGTAACACCGTGACCGGCGCCACGAACGCCGTCACGACGGCTCTGGATGCGAACCCGGGCGGAAGCGCGCTCTCCGGGACGACAACGGCGAACGCAGTCGCCGGAGTGGCAACCTTCTCGACGCTGAAGCTCAACAAAGTCGGCTCTGGCTACACGCTGAAGGCGATGGTCACCGGTCTGCCCGACGTCGCCAGCGCCGCCTTTGACGTCACCCCCGGCGCGGCCGCGCTCCTCGAGATCGTGTCCGGCGACGGCCAAAGTGGCGCGAAGGGGCAGCCGCTGCCAGAGCCGTTCGTAGTGCGAGTGACCGATGGTTGGGCCAATCCGGTGTCAGGCGCGCAGCTCTCCTTCACCGTGACCGCCGGGGCGGGCACGCTCGCGGGTCAGCCCGCTGTTACCCGACCTTCCGGTGCCGACGGCAAGGCGAGCGCTACGTTGACGTTGGGCACCGCTGCCGCCCACGAGGTAGCTGTCGCCCTCCCGAACGCGACGCCGGTGACGTTCGTCGCTTCGCTGCGGTCGGCCGACCTCGGCCTCAAGAAGACGGTCGACAACACCACGCCCACCCTCGGGCAGGAAGTCACCTACACGCTGACCGTGACCAACCAGAGCCTGGACACCGCGGCGACGGGCGTCCGGATCACAGACGCGCTGCCGGCGGGCGTGGCCTACGTGCGGCACGACTCAGGCCCCGACTATGACCCGATGAGCGGCGTCTGGAACGTGGGCGACGTGCCGGCGGGAGGCTCGGCCTTTGTGGGGATCACCGCCCGGGTGGAACTCGGCACCGGCGGCCAGACGATCACCAACACCGCGACGATCACCTCCGCCGACCAGGCCGACCCCAACCCAGACAACGATAGCGATGACGCCGCGCTTACGGTACAAGCGGCGGACCTGGAACTGACGAAGGTCGCCACCCCCGAGCCGGTGCAGGCCGGTGAGTCGCTAACCTACACGCTCACGGTGAAGAACACTGGGCCGAGCCCGGCGACAGGACTCAAGGTCGTCGATACGCTGCCGGCGGCAGTGATCACCGTTTCCACGCAGTCGGCCGCAGGGACGTGCGAACTCCGCACGAACGGCGAGGGTCGCCAGGAGGTCGTGTGGACGTTGGCCCGCCTCGCAGTCGGCGCGACGGTGACGGTGACCCTCGTGGTCGAGCCGACAAAGGTGGGCGCGCTCACCAACGAGGCTACCGTGTCCGCCCTGGAAGCCGACCCCAATGAGAAGAACAACCGGGCTCTTGCCGAAACGACCGTGGCGGCAGGCAAGCCCGCCGAGTTGCTGCTGACGGCGGACAGCACCCGGGCGGAAGTGGGCGACTCCGTTACGGTGACGGCCAGCGTCTTCGACAAGCCCGGGAACGTCGTGCCCGGCGTCGCGGTGACACTGACGGTCACGGCGGGCGATGGCAGCCTGACGCTTCCGTCGAGGCTCCCTGCGAGCAACACCGACGAGAACGGGGCACTCGAGGCCAGATTGGAGCCCGTCTCCTTGGGCGCCAACACCGTCAAGGCCGAAGTAACCGGTCTCGACCCGAAGACACTCGACATTCTGGGCGAGTGGCGGTTGACGCTCTCGGCCGGCCGCCAGATTCTCACGATCCCCTTCAAGGACCTGTCGCCCGCAGATGCCGCGGAGCTGTTAGGAATCCCCGGAGAACACCTGAAGCTGGCGACCTACGACCCGGTGGTAGAGAAGTACGTGACCTACCGTGAGCAGCCCTTTGGCTTCGCGTGGGCCCGCGGCTACTTTGGGAAGTTCGACACCGAGCGAACCGTCGCTGTCTCGCAGGGAACACCTGTCACCGACTGCACGCAGCCCGTTGCGGTGCTGTTTGCCGACCAAGGCTGGCAGCTCTTCGGCAACCCCTTCACCCAAGCGCTTGACTGGAACCTGGAGAAGATCCAGTTGCTCGACAACGGAAAGAACAAAGGCGCGCTGAGCACCCTCCTCAGCGGAGAAGACGCGTTGACGCGCAGCGCCGAGCCATACATGTGGGTGTACGACCACCTGGACGCAAACGATCCGTACCGGCTGCTGTGGGACACCCACTACAAGGAGAACCTCCCCGAAGTGCTCCGCGACCGGGCCGTCTCGCGGCTGGAGGCCGGTCAGGGGGCCTTCGCGCTTCTCAACAAGCCCAATTCCGGGTATAGCTTCACCTGCGCCGTGCGGAGCGCTGTTAGCGTTGGCAGCGCGGCGGCACCGGCGTCTGCCGAGGGCGACTGGGCTCTGCCGCTGGTGCTGCAGAGCGGCGAACTGCGCGACGGCGCCAATGCCTGGGGCGTGCGGACGCGAGCCGCCAATGGCTTCCAGCTCGCGGAGCCGCCCGTGATCGAGAACAGCGACGGCGCCTACCTGTCGCTGGGCTTCGCCCCCCCGCAACAGGGCAAGTGGCGGATGGCTACCGGCAGCGGCCGCGCGGCTCTGCTGGCTGCCGACGTGCGCGCGGGAATCGGGACCAAGGCCGACTGGGAAGTGGTGGCGCGAACCAACCGGAGCGCCGCTTCCGCCGACTTGAGCTGGCCGGACCTGAGTAGCCTGCCGAGACGGTACCGCGCCTACCTGGTGGATTTGGAGACAGGCGCCCGCCAGGCGATGCGAACCACAACCAGCTTCCGCTTCCGCACCAACGCCCAAGGGTCCACAGAACGGCGGTTCCGGATCGAGGTGGATGCCACGGCGCAGTCGCGGTTGCAGCTCACCAACGTGACGGTTGTGCCCAGCGGCCGCGGCGCCGGCCTGAGCGTGGCCTTCACCCTTAGCCAGCCGGCCCGGGTGCAACTCGCTCTGAAGAACAGCGTCGGGCGTCCCGTGTATGTCGGCGGTCCCTATGAGAGCGCCGCCGGTGCCGGCGCGGTGGAGCTGACCGGCCGCACCGCGAGTGCCCAGCCGCTAACCCGTGGCGTCTACCTGTTGGAGCTGATCGCCCAAGCGGATACGGGCGAGCGGTTCCGGGTGGTCCGGCCCGTGCCCGTGCGCTAACCGCCGCTCACTGTCAGGCTGCCACGCCGACAACGGTGTCGTCGGCCGGTCGCGGCCTCAGGAACGTCTTCACCGCCAGCCCGGTCAGCACTGCGGAGAGCAGGAGCAGCACGAAGTCGGTCGCCGCCAAGGTGTAGTTGGGCGCCGCAAAGTGCTTCTTCAGGAGGAGAAGCAGGGACGCAGTGGTGGTGGCGATCATGAAGAAGGCCGGCCAAACGACATACCAGTAGGGCTTCCGGGCCCGGGTCAGCCAGGCGGAGACGGCGATGAGGGTCAACGCCGCCAGTAGTTGGTTGGCGGTGGCGAAGACGGGCCACAGAGCGTTGAACGCGTTTCCCCATGCCATGAGCAGCATCAGCGCAACAGACAGACCCGAGTTGAACCAAGCGGCGCCCAGCACCGGGACTTTGCGGCCCACGATCGCAGTCCAGAACTCCTCGAAGACGTAGCGGTTCAGCCGGATGGCGGTGTCCAGAGTGGTCACGACGAAACCCTCTACCATCAACACCCCGACAACGGTTCCGAGCGCTTTGGGGATCAGGAGCCCGCTCTCCAGAAGGGCGCCGACGCCCAGGGCGAAGGCCAGAATCGGGTTGCCGCTGGCGCCGGGGGCCCCGGGGTACACGACGGTCAGGTACTTGGCGTGGCTGAGACCGGCCCCGACTGCCACGAGGACCATGACAGCCAGCATCGACTCCAGCAGCATCCCGCCGAACCCGACCCGTTGGGCGTCTGCTTCGCTCTTCAGTTGCTTGCAGGAGGTGCCGCCGGAGACAAGCGCGTGGAACCCGGAGATGGCTCCGCAGGCGATGGTGATGAAGAGGACGGGCCAGATCGCGCCGAGGGTGGCTGTGCCGGTTGCCATGTCCGCCATCGGGGCCTGGAACTTCACTCCGCGCAGGCCCGCGCCGAGGCTGGCAAGGAACAGCAGCCCCATGCCGCCGTACAGCAGCAGCACATTGGCGAAGTCGCGCGGTTGCAACAACACCCAGACGGGAAGCCCGGCCGCAATGAAGCTGTAGACGGCAAGCACGACCATCCAGGTCTTCGGTTCCAGCCGCACGGGCAGTTCGAGACCGATGACCACGGAGGCGATGACTGTCGCCCCGGCGATGACGTACGCTGCCCGGGTGTCGAGATTGCGGCGGTACAGGAGATACCCCAGCACCGGCGCGAACAGGGTGAGGAGAATCACGGAGGTGGAGGCAATGCCCCCGACGCGGGCGACGGTCGGGTCGTCGCGGGTCACCGGCAGCAAGGTCTGCGAGGTATCCAGACCGAAGAAGCTCAGCGGGATGGCGGAGGTCAGCGCCTTGGCGGAAGCCGCCAGAAACGCTGAGGTCACCATCACCAGCATCACCAGCAGAAAGAGGATGAACACGAAGAAGCCCACGGGCCCCAGCACCCCGCGGACGGTTTCCGCGATGGACCGGCCGCGCTCGCGCATGCTGACGAAGAGCGACGCAAAGTCGTGTACCGCGCCGATGAAGATGCCGCCGAGGACCGTCCACAGAAACGCCGGCACGACGCCGAACACCAGCGCCATAGTGGGGCCGAGAATCGGGCCCGCGCCGGCGATGGAGGCATAGTGATGAGCGAAGACAATGCCGCACCGGGTCGGCACGTAGTCGCGGCCGTCCTCCAACTCGATGGCCGGCGTCGTCCGCTCCGGGTCAACTCCCAGCTTCTGGGAGACGAACCGACCGTAGCGGTGATAGGCAACGGACAGGGCCACCGTCGCGAGGACAATGGGGACGAGCACGTTCATGCGGAACCTCCACGCTCGTAGGAAGGACGCCACAGCCTTCCCGGGAGAAAGATGGGTCCAGTCTGGCCCAAGCCGACACAGGCCCGTACCGGAAGTGTCAAACCTCGGTTGATCGGCAACCGAGTCCGGTGGCGCGAGCCGAGGGGCGTAGCCTACGGAACCTACCCAAAGGTCGGTGCAAGATGATAACACAACTGTCCGCGTTCAACCTCTGCCTCTCCACGTTCGATGCCGCGGTGCACGCCATTGTCGGGGCGGGCTTCGAACAGCTTGCGGTCTACTTCACCAAGACCCAGTTCCTCAAAGCGCTGCACGAGTTGGATGACTTCGAGGTGGAGGAACTCGCGCACAAAGCCGAGCTGAGCGACCTCCGGATCGCGGCGGTCGGCGGCCCGTCGGACCTGCTGACGAAGGAGGGCACGAGCCAACTGAAACAGGCGCTTCGGGTCGCGGGAGCGCTGGAGGCCGAGGTGTTCGACACTGGCAGCCTCTCGTTCCAGGGCAAAGAACCCGCCCAGATCGACCGCGAGACCCGCCTGTTCTGTGATAACCTCTGCCGCGTCGCGGACGTGGCGGGCGAGCAGGGAATGGTGATCTGCCTCGAGACCCACGGCGGGATGACAGGAACGCCCCAGCGCTGTCTCCAGGCTATGGCGGCGATCAACCACCCCAACGTCGGCATCGGCTTCGACCCGGCGAACCTCGTCTACTACGAAGGCGCCGATCCCTTTGAGGACCTGGACGAACTACTGCCCTTCATCGGCCATGTGCACCTGAAGGACCAAGTGGGCGGCAAAGACGTGGCGAGCTTCCCCACGGTCGGCTCGGGCGAGCTCGACTACGCAAGGCTGCTTGCGCAAGTGATCGAGGTGGCTACGGCGGCTGCCTCTCCGTGGAGCGGGTCTCGGGCGACACCGACGAGGAGCGAGCCGACGAGTTGGTCAAGGCGTACGAGTTCCTGGCGCAGGCGGGGGGGTAACCGCCGGCGTCAGCCGCTCCGCTGCACCCGCTCGGCGAGGGTCTCCCGACCCCGCAGCCTCGCCGCCGCTCTACTCCGGCGCCGCGTCTTCCTCGCCCCACATGTGGACGTCCTCGTCCCCCCGCGTTCTCGCCGTCGCCCAGAGGTCCTGCTCGTCCTTCTTCGCCCAGTCGTACTCACCGCTTTCCCAGGCGGCATCGGCCAGTTTGGCGTACTCGCGCGACCAGGCGCGCACGGCGTCGCGATGGGTGGTGACGATGGCCTCGGCGCCAGGATGCGTGGCATGGGCCTTGCCCTGCTTGACGGCTTCCTCCAGCCACTGGTTGTGGTCGACGATCATGCACGGCTGCAGCCGGTTCTTGTGCTTGCGGTTGCGCTCGCGGACGGCACAGAAGAAGTCCGACTTCAGCGCGTCGCCCAACGTGCCCCCGCGCGCGTAAATGTCCTTGATGTTGTCTTGCGCAAAGTGCATGAACACACACGGCTCCACATCGCCGCGGTAGTTGAGGTGCAAGTAGAGCTGGCCGCCGGCCATGCAGCCGTCGGTGAGGCACCCGTCGTTCCAGAAGTCGGCCACGAAGATGGGCTTTTGTCGGCGGATCTCCATGGTCCAGGAGCGGATCTGGTCACGCTGTTGGGGCGTCAGCATCAGGTCCAGGTCGTCGTCTTTTCCCACCGGGACGAACATGAAAAACCACCCAAACAGGCAGCCCTTCTCGACCATGTGGTCGATGAATCGCTCTTGCAGATACACGTGGACGTTCCGCCGCGTGGAGGTGGCCGAGAAGCCGAAGAAGACCCCGGCTTCTCGCAGCCGGTCCATCGTCGCCATCACCTGCTGGTAGACCCCCTCACCGCGCCGGGCGTCTGTCTCTTCTTGCCATCCTTCGAGGCTGATGGCCGGCCCGACATTGCCCAACTCGGCCAGCCGCTCGACCACTTTGTCGTCGATCAACGTACCGTTGGTGTAGATCTGGAACGCACAGTCGGGGTGGCTCTCGTAGAGCTCGAAGAGGTCTCTGCGGACGAACGGCTCGCCCCCGGAAATGACGAAGAAGTAGGTCCCCATCTGTTTGGCTTCGTTGATGACTCGATCGATGGTCGCCAAGTCCAGGTGGTCTCCCTGCCGCGGGTACTTGCCGGCATAGCAGCCGGTGCAATCGAGGTTGCAGCGCATCGTCGGGCTGATGACCATCAAGGTAGGGGGCTGGACGCCATGGGCATCTCGGAAGCGCTTCCGCTCGACGCTACCGATCCAGGTGGCGTTGACCGTGAGTGCCTCAATCAGAGAGCGCCGGCAGTTCGGGTGGAGTTGTGTGCTGAGGCGACGAACCAAGTCCAAGGCGGGATGCTTGTTCTCGAACAGCTCGCGCAGTTGCTGCATCTGCGCCCGGTGGTGCGAGGTGCGCGCCACCTTCTCCGCCACCTTGGTCAGGCGGATCAGGCTCCGATCGTCAGACCGCTCCAGCAGTTTCAGGAGTTGGTTTGCCGCTACGCGCGCCGTGGCGCGCTTCATCCCCAGCGGTGACAGGGCGGTCTTCAGGAGAGCAAACGGAGCGAGCTGGGTGGCGCGACGCATGGGCTTGGGCACGTTGTGTACATCCTCGTCGGGGCTGTATGACTGTGGTGGGTTCGTCCCGGAGCAGACCCCGACTGCTCACTGTGCCATCGACCGTTCCCGATGGTCACAGCCGTATTATAGCCGACGCGGGGCGGCGTGGAAGCACGTTGGCCGAAAGACCCGCGTGTCCACGGCCCCGTAGTCCACATGCCTTGCGCAGCCTCGGCGGGGAGGGAAGAATGGAGTCCTGCCGGCGCTCCGGCTGCCCCGGGCTCTCGTGCCCCCGGGCGTCCGCGTCCCGGCCGCGGCAGCAGCCTGGCGCTGCCGCCAAGACAACCCGACCGAGGCTACTTGTTCGCCCATGTCCCCTCCACTCTCTTCCGCAGACCTTCCTCGTTCGCTCTGGGTGGACATCGACTGCGCCGCCCTGGCCCACAATCTCCACCAGGTGCAGCGCCTGCTTTCACCGGCGACGCGCCTCATGGCGGTCGTCAAGGCGGACGGCTACGGGCACGGCGCCGTCGCAGCGGCGCGGACGTTCGTCGAGGCGGGGGCGCAGTACCTCGGGGTCTCGACGGTAGAGGAGGCGATTGCACTTCGGGAGCACAACGTCGAGACGCCGATCCTCTGTTTCATGCCGCCGTTGGCGGACCAGGCGGACCACGCCCTCGTGCATGGGATCACGGTCACGGTCTACGCGCGCGAGCAGGTGGCCGCCCTCGTGGAGTCGGCGAAACGGCGGGGCAAGCAGGCCCGGTGCCATCTGAACGTGGACACCGGCATGGGGCGCCTTGGACTCGCGCCAGACCGGGCGGCGGCGCTGGCGCGCGAGCTGACCCAGCAAGACGAGATTGACTTCGAGGGAATCTACACCCACTTCGCCACTGCCCAGAAGCGCAATGCCGCCCCCCCGCTTCAGCAGTGGTTCCGGTTCCGCGAGCTGCTGGCGCAGTTGGCGCGAGGGGGCATTGCCCCACCCCTTCGTCACTGTGCGAACAGCGGCGCGCTCCTGCGGTTGCCGGAGTGCCACCTCGACATGGTCCGCTTAGGCACCCTGCTGTACGGCGACTGGCCGGCACCGTTCTTGCAGCGCCCCGACATGAAGCTGCTGAGTGCCTTCAGTCTGCGCGGGCGGATTGTGGCCATTCGCGACCTGCCGGCCGGCGCCTCGGTGGGGTACGGCTCCGAGTGGCAGGCAGCGCGGCCGAGCCGCCTCGGAGTCGTCCCGGTGGGCTGGGCGGACGGGCTGTCCCTGGCGCCCCACGCGCGCACCCCCACCCCGGGTGACGTTTTCCGCCGGGCCGCGCGTGACCTGGCAAGCGCCCGCACAGGCCGCTTCCTCCTGAGGGGCGAGGCGCAGGCGCCCATCGTGGGTCGCATTGGCATGCAGGCCACGAGCGTGGACCTGACGGACCTCCCCGGCGTGCAGGTCGGCGACGTGGTTACCATCCCCTGCCGGAAGACGGCAGTGCCCGGGCGGGTACCGCGCGTCTACAGCGCGCCCACAGAGGCTACCGGGAGCGACAACTCCGGCTGAGGGAGTGCCCGTGCGGAGGACGCCATGGACTGACGAAGAAGCGGCTTCACGCTGGTTGAGCTACTGGTCGTCATCAGCATCATCGCCATCCTGACCTCGATCCTGTTCCCGGTCTTCGCGCGGGCGCGCGAGAAGGCGCCTGAAGGCGGCTGACGAAGTGGGCGAGTTGGGCCCCGGTCTTCGCGCGGGCGCGCGAGAAGGCGCGTTCGCACAGCGCCCGCACCTGCGGCTCTTGGTCGCCCGGTCTTCGCGCGGGCGCGCGAGAAGGCGCGCAGGCCAGCATCAGTTGGTCGCGCGCACTCACCCCGGTCTTCGCGCGGGCGCGCGAGAAGGCGCTTTGTACCCGGACAAG
>Ga0100394_1002484_pt1 | contig 15269 bp, 19 predicted proteins | sample CryGeymeta201518_FD_81549 | JGI IMG/M metagenome (GOLD analysis project Ga0100394, IMG submission 81549) | Groundwater microbial communities from Crystal Geyser aquifers in Utah, USA - Crystal Geyser metaG 2015-18 | ecosystem: Environmental > Aquatic > Deep subsurface > Groundwater | place: USA... | reverse complement strand
TTATAATGCCAATATGACAAAAAAGAATGGCGAACAATTCTATGGAACGGCTACTATCGGCGAAAAGGGTCAGGTGGTTATTCCAAGCGAGGCCCGCGAAGCGATGGGCCTCAAAAAAGGAGACAAGCTTCTTGTATTCGGTATGGGGTGCGATATGGTCGCGTTCTCTAAATTATCAAAGGTTGAACAATTCGCGTCGCATCTTTCTGGTCGGTTAGATGCGATTCGCGAAGTTATTAAAAAGAGTAAATAATATAATCATTTATGGAATTTAAACAAATAACTCGCGAGGAGTTGAAGAAAAAGATGGACGCGCATGAAGATTTCGCGCTTATTGATACGCTTGGCGAAGGATCATACCAAAACATTCATCTTCCCGGCGCTTTGATGATAGATGCTCACAAAGAAGATTTTGTCCAAAGAGTTCTAGAAACGGTTCCGGATAAATCGAAAGAAGTTATTGTGTATTGCGCAAGCTTTTCTTGTCAGCTTTCTCCAAAAGCGGCCCGTATGCTTGCTGATGCGGGTTATGCCAGCGTTTTTGATTTCAAGGGCGGTCTGAAAGATTGGGCACAAGCCGGTTATCCTTTTGAAGGAGAAAAGGTCGAAGAAACAAAGGAACGCCTTATGCAGGCGGAAAATAAAAAATAAATAAACTATGGAATTTTTTGCCAACTTATATCAATTCGGCGATTGGGGTCTTCTCGCGCTTCGCGTCGCAGTCGGCGCAATCTTCTTGATTCACGGAACACAGAAATGGGCAATGTGGAAAATGCAGCCATCGGAACAAATGCCGGCAGGAATGCTCTGGCTTATGAAGTTTCTTTCAATTGCGGAGCCGCTTGGAGCAATCGCGGTTCTAACGGGATTTTTGACTCAGCTTGCGGCGGTCGGACTCGGAATAATTATGATCGGAGCCATTGTTTTGAAAAAGACAATGATGAAAGTTCCCTTTACTGCTCAAGACAAAACAGGATGGGAATTTGACTTTATCATTCTTGCCGCAACTCTCGCCATCTTTTTCTTCGGCGCGGGGAGCACGGGGCTTGATAGAATAATTTTTGGAATATAGCCTGCTATTACAAGGTAAACTCAATAAGATTATGAACACACCAATAAAAATTAAGGTCATTGTCGGCAGTACGAGGCAAGGTCGGTTTAGTGAAAAACCGGCGCAGTGGATTTTTGAAGAAGCAAAGAATCTGGAAGGCGTTGAAGCCGAACTTCTTGATTTGCGCGACTATCCAATGCCGTTTTTTGACAGTCCGATGTCTCCATCAATGGCGAAAGGTCAATACTCAAACGAAGTCGTCAAAAAATGGGCCGCGAAAATAAACGACGGAGACGCCTTTATTATCGTAAGCCCGGAATACAATCACGGCTATTCTGCGGTGCTCAAAAACGCTTTGGATGTCATCTATCCTGAATGGAACAGAAAGCCGGTTGGTTTCGTAGCTTACGGTAGCGCGCTCGGTGCGCGCTCGGTTGAACAGCTTCGCCAAGTCGCGGTTGAGCTTCAAATGGCGCCAATCAGAAATGCTATTCATATTCCCGTTGATATATTTTTCGCGGCGATGATGGGCAAGGGACCGACAGGCCCCGAAATGTTCAAGCCGCTCCACGAAGGCATGATGGGAGATCGCGTGCAGATATTCTTTGACGACCTTCTCTGGTGGGCAAAAGCATTAAAAAACGCGCGTGGGAAATAAGATAAAATATTATGAAAAACCAAAAAGCCCCGAACTTTAAGTTAAAAAATATAGCAGGTGAAACTACGACGCTCTCTTCTTATGGCGGAAAGTGGTTAGTATTAGTATTTTATCGGGGAAACTGGTGTCCTAAATGCAATCTGCAAATTGCCGATTTTGAGAAAGATTACGGAAAATTCAAAGCGCTGCAATCAGAAATTATCGCCGTGAGCACCGATACGCCGAAAGGAGCGCAAAAAACCCATGAAAAATCTCGAGCGCGCTTTCCCATTTTAATTGATTCGGATAACGAGGTAATTAATCTCTACGGAGTCGCAACGAAAAAGAGGGAATTAAAGGATGTGCCAGCCTTATTCCACGGAAAAAAAGCCGGAACATACGCTATGCCTGCGGTTTTTATTATTGATACCCAAGGCATAATTCGTTATTCCTATATCGGAAAGAGTTTTACGGATAGACCCGATAACGGAGAACTGTTAAAAAAACTATCAGAACTTCAATCATAAAGCGTAATTCTCGCCTATCTTGAACCATATTTCTTAACTCAACTATGAAAATCGCAATTTTTGGAGCCACAGGCGGCACTGGGAAAGAACTTATCAAGCAAGCCCTGGAACAAGGGCATGAAATCATTGCCCTTGTTCGCGATCCTCAAAAAACTTTCCGTGAGCGATCAAAGAGTAAACATTATCAAAGGTGATGTCCTGAATAAGGACGATGTATCAAAGACAATTCAAGGCAGTGATGCGGTGCTCGTGGCATTGGGCGTTAAGCCGCCGTCAAAAGCAAAAGTGGTGGGGCCGGGCACGAAAAATATCATTGATGCCATGAGAGCGCATAATGTAAAACGGTTGATAGTGGAATCGGCAATGTTTATGGATGATGCGGTGAGAAAAAATAGTTTTCTCATTTCTCTTTTAACGAAAACCTTTATGAAGGGGCTCTATGCGGATAAATTGGTTCAAGAATCGGCCGTCAGAGAAAGCGGCCTGGAATGGGTTATTGTCCGCCCTGTTGGTTTAAGCAGTGGACATAAAACAGAAATATACAGGTTCGGAGAAAACCTGCAATTAAAAGGAATGTTTCCGACCATTTCCCGCGCCGATGTGGCAGATTTTATGCTTAAGCAATTAAGCTCCGATACCAATCTTAATAAAGCTATATTGGTTGCGCGTTAATCTTAAAAATCGTTCTACCATGTTCACATCACTTTGGTATCTTCTTATAGGATTTCTGCTTGGCAATGGCATGCCTCATTTTTTATTCGGTTCCGCCGGCAAGATATTCAGAACGCCATTCGGAAAAGAGTCGAGCCCGCGTATGAACATGGGCTGGGGCTTGTTTAACTTTGTACTTGCCACTGCACTTGTCTGGTGGAGAGTATCCGCGCAATCGCCAGAAAAATCAGACCTTGTTTTTCTTCTTGTCGGATTCTGGCTTGTAGTAATTATGTTTGGCGTCTCACTCCGAAGATTTATCAGCGATAAAACAAATCTTTAATTATGGAAACAATACAAGACAAATACATTCCTGGGGTCTGCAATATCGGCCCTGAGGAAATCAAAAAGCGAAAACAGGCAGGGTGGATGGGACTTATCGCGACCATCCTTTTATGGGCGACATTTAGTTGGTTTGATGTACCGGCTGTCTGGCGACTCTCGCTTTTCTTCCCGGCCATGATGTCGGCAACTGGTTTTCTGCAAGCATATATGCATTTCTGCGCATACTTTGGTTTCGCCTCTTTGTTTAATTTTAGCGATGTCGGTAAAACCGATTCTGTCCAGCAAGCCGAATTTCGCGTTAAGGATCGCAAGAAGGCGTGGCAGATTGTTATCTACTCCGTTCTTGTCGGCGCGGCAGTCGCTTTTCTCGCCTACCTTTTTTAATCCAATGCAATGAACATTATTGAAGTAAAAAATCTGACCAAAAAATTCAACGGACTTACTGCCGTTGACGATATTTCCTTTACGGTGAACAAAGGAGAAATTTTTGGATTTTTGGTTCCAAACGGCGCGGGCAAGCCCACATTTCTGTAAACGCCCTCTTTCTTGTGGTATTTTCAGCGGTGATGGTAACTGCGGCCGTGTTTGCTTTCAATAAAAGAGCATAGGTATAATCGTCGCTAAAAAATTCCGCCAGCCCCAGTGAGGACGGCTCGGCAGGGGGGTTCAAGGGGGGAATGCCGAGCCGTCCGAGCGAATCACGCCGCCCGCACGTAGCGCGGAGCCGAGCAGAACATTTTGTTTTTCCTTAATTGAAATTTTTTCAGGCGCGCGCAAATCAAAAAATGTAAAACAAAATGTTCTGCGAGGTAGGCCGCCGCTTTGCGGCGGCTGGCGGCGGGGCGGAGCGTTCATCCATTTCAGAAATTCTTGCTAAAATAGGTTCGAGCGTGGTTGTATAGATACACCAATTTATAATTTCACCCTTTGGAATGGTTGCTCCGCGCGGCCGCGAGGCGGCCGCGCTCCGCAAAATAGTTCGCCGCTTCGCGCGAACTGGCTGGCTGGGCAAAAATCAAAGACGGCGGATTTGTTACGAAGCCGCTGGTTCGTTCCGATTTTTTGAACAAATGTTTTGATTTGTTCTAAAAGATGTTAAACCTCGCTTTGCAACGCTGAACTTTCCTCGCATTCCCATTCTTTTACCCGCGCCGACATCCAATCAGCCCAGCATCTTACAAAGAAAAGGTTTTTCCATGACAGATCGTAAAAAGATTGTTGAAGAACTTATGCAAGGTATGTACGCCATGTGAAAAAATCTCATGGCGGGCACAACCCTGAAGCATTTCACGGACATCATAAGGCATGAAGAAAAAACCGGCTCAAAAACCAAAACAAGCCAATTTGTTTCATTTACTAAAACCATATAGAGCATTCATTTTATTTTTAATTGTGCTCGCGCTTTTAAGTAATGCGCTCACCCTTTGGCTCCCCCGCCTTCTCTCTCATGGAATCGACACGTTCTTGAACGAGGACATATTAAAGAGCGTCCTCTGGGAATTCGGTGTCGCGGCCGGCTGTATTTTTGTTTTGATTGCTTTTCAGAGTAGTGTACAAACATTCGCATCTGAAATTGTTGCGCGCGATCTGCGTAAAAAGCTTTCAGACAAAATAGCAACGCTAAGCTTTGCTGAAATCCAAACGGTTACTCCTTCAAAACTTTTGACGAATGTAACTTCGGATATTGATTCGGTAAAAAACTTTGTTTCACAAGCCATTGTGAATGTTGTCTCCTCCATTGCGCTCCTTCTTGGCGGAAGCTATCTTCTTCTCTCCATTAACTGGCGTCTCGGTTTGGCTGTGCTGATTATTCTGCCCATGATCGGAGCAACCTTTTTTATTATTTTCAGAAAAGTGCGCGTTTTGTTCATCCAAACCCGCGAAGTTATTGATTGGTTAAACAAAGTGATAGATGAAAGTATTCTCGGTTCAGCTTTGATTCGAGTTTTGCATTCGCAAAAGCAGGAACATACAAAATTTAGCGAAGCGAATGGAAAAGCCATGGACATCGGTATGAGTATTTTGAAACTCTTTTCCGCCATGGTTCCTATTATCGCCTTTTCTGCAAACTTGGGCGTGCTTATCATTCTGGTTCTGGGCGGTCATTTCGTTATCAATGGCAGCATGAGTTTGGGAGATTTCGCAGCCTTTAATGGATATGTTGCCATTCTTATATTCCCGATCATTATGCTCGGCTTTATCAGTAACCTCGTTGCGCAGGCACAGGCTTCCTACGGAAGAATCGCGGCCGTGCTCGCTTCTCCGTCGGTGAAGGATGATGGGACGGAGACAGTGGATTTACAAGGCAGTATTCAGATAGAAGACATAACCCTGCTCTATGGAGAAAAGCCCGCATTAAAAAATATTTCCATCGACATACAGCCAAAAAGCAGAGTCGCTATCATTGGTCCGACGGCGGCGGGAAAAACACAGATACTGAGTCTGCTTATTGGCTTGATAGAGCCGACAACCGGAAAAGTAAAATATGATCACAAAGATCTTCATGTCTATCAGCGAGAAGCGCTCTACAAACAAATCGGCCTGGTCTTTCAAGACAGTATTATCTTTCAAACAACGCTTCGCGAAAACATTGCCTTTAACACGAGCGTGAAAGAAGAAGATTTGCAACGAGCCATTGAAACGGCCGAACTTTCGGATTTTATAGAAACACTGCCCGCTGGGTTGGAAACCATGGTTTCTGAACGCGGGACCAGTTTGTCCGGAGGGCAAAAACAACGAATTATGCTTGCGCGCGCTTTAGCGCTTAATCCCAAAATTCTCTTGCTGGATGATTTTACCGCTCGCATTGATATGAACACGGAAAAGAAAATTCTGGAAAATGTTTCTCAAAACTATCCGGAGCTCACCTTGGTATCCGTCACGCAGAAAATCGAGCCTGTCGAAGACTATGATCAGATCGTTCTTCTCATGGAAGGCAGAATTGTTGCCATCGGAAAACATCAGGACTTGATGAAAACATCGCCTGAATACGTGCAGATATATCATTCACAGCAAAGCACTAATGCCTATGAATTACAGTCTGAATAAGCCCGCAGAGCCTTCAAAAACCTCTCCTTGGCAGGCGATGAAAAAATTGTGGCCCTTTGTTGCTCAGGAGAAAAAAAGCATCGTCATAGCTCTTATAGCGGTTATTCTGAATGCCGTAATGAATCTTCTTGCGCCGCGATTGATTGCGCATACGATAGATACTTATATCATCGGCCGCGATTTTCAGGGTGTTTTGATTTTTTCAGCCATCATTCTTCTCGTGTATTTGTTTGCGCTTATCACAAACTATCTGCAAACGCGTCTTATGGGCGAGGTTGGACAAAGAACGCTTTATCGTTTGCGAAGCGCGATATTCAATAAGCTTCAGTCTCTTCCCGTGGCATTCTTTAATCAAAATAAATCCGGAGATCTTATTTCCCGCATCAACAATGATACGGATAAAATAAATCAATTCTTTTCGCAATCCCTCGTGCGTTTTTTCGGAAACGTCTTTTTAATGGCGGGGGCGGCTCTCTTTTTGCTGAGTCTTAATATTCGCTTAGGCGCCGCAACATTGGCACCGGCTTTATTCTTGCTTATTATAACAAGCATTCTTTCTCCATGGGTGAAGAAAAAAAATAAAATGAGCGCGGAAACGCTCGGAGGAATGAGTTCGGATGTTCAGGAAAGCTTGAGCAATTTTAAGGCGATTATCGCCTTCAATCGCCGAGATTTTTTCAAGAAACGTTTTCAAGAAGTGAATAACAAGAATTATTCCGCCGCCATCGGAGCCGGTATTGCTAATAATGTATTCACGCCTATTTACGGATTCGCTTCCAACATCGGGCAGTTGATCGTGCTCGCGTATGGCATCGCGCTCATGAGCGCTGGCCAGTTCACAATTGGATTGTTAATCGGATTCCTTGCGTACGCGAACAGCTTCTACAACCCTCTGCGCCAACTCGCCGCTTTATGGGCGAGCTTTCAGACAGCTCTGGCCAGTTGGGATCGCGTGCATGAAATATTGTCGCTTGAGAATAATCTTCCCGTCAAAAAAAATCCTTCTTCCATTGATCCGAATGCCATTTTGGAATTTAAGCATGTGAGTTTCAAATATGCGGATGGTGAAGAAGTACTACATAATCTTCATCTAAGTTTAGAGAAGGGAAAAACCTATGCACTTGTTGGTCCAACCGGAGGAGGCAAAACAACGACGGCCTCGCTTATGGCGCGCTTGTATGATCCAACTAGCGGAACGGTATTCTTGGATGGAAAAGATATTCGCGGATATTCCGCAGAAGAACGCACGAAAAAAATAGGCTTCATTTTACAAGAACCGGTCTTATTCACGGGAACTGTTCGGGAAAATATTCTCTATGGAAATGAAGCCCATACTGCCCATAGTCAAAAAGAGTTAGAGACGGTGATGTGTGAAGCCGGTTTGGAAAATTTGCTCACGCGCTTCGACAATGGATTGGAAACCGTTCTCACTGCAAGCGGCGATGCGGTAAGCCTTGGTCAAAAGCAGCTCATCGCGTTTATGCGTGCTGTGTTGCGCAATCCGGAGCTCCTTATTTTGGATGAGGCGACGGCGAATATCGACACGGTTACAGAGCAACTACTGGATGATATTCTCCAACGCGTATCGCCTGATACAACGAAAGTGATTATTGCGCATCGTTTAAACACCATTAAAAACGCAGACGAAATCTTCTTTGTAAATGCGGGAAAAATCGAACAAGCAGGTTCCATGGAACATGCTCTTGAAATGCTGTTGCAGCAAAATAGAACGAGTGAGACCGGTATCCGGTAACGGAGTACCATAAAAGTAATATAATTAATTACATAGATCCTATGAATTTGAACGAACTCCATTTGCCGGAGGCCGCCATGGCTTGGATTGTTTTTCTGCCTTTTATTATATTTACTCTTATTACTTGGACAGCTTTTTGGAAGGGACTTGCTTTATGGCATTCTGCTCGTCGCGAACAAACGGGTTGGTTTATCGCACTCTTGTTTATACACACGCTCGGATTGCTTGAAGTGGTCTATCTTTTCGGGGTAGCAGGACTCAAGTTCAACGAACTATTTAGCAAGAAGGCCTAAATATCAAAAAAAGAGCGATCCTCTTTTTTGATATTTTTTTGGAGTATCCCCTAGCTAATAAACTCAACAACTTCATCGAAATCGCGGCGAACTTTTTTACGCGCAGCTGCCGGATCATCTCCTCGAAAACCTATCGGCAACATCGAAACGGCGGCAAGATTCTTTTCGGAAAGGCCAAGAATTTCATTCACGGCTGCAGCGTCAAAGCCCTCCATCGGACAAGCATCAACTTTTAAAAGTGCAGCAGTTTCCATCATCATTCCAAGCGCGATATAAGTTTGTTTTGCGCTCCAAGCGGCGTACTGTTCGGGAGAAAAGCGGCTCATGGCTCCGGAGACGGTTTGCTTTAAGCTTGCCAAATCATCCGGAGAAGCGTTTCCAGTGGCGGAAGCGCGTTGCAAGAGCTCGTCAGCAAGCGGCGCAGTGTCGGTGCGGCGCGTGAGAATAATAAGATGTGAAGCATCTGTTACTTTTGATTGATCATAGCTTGCTTTGCGAAGCTTCTGGCGTAATTCAGGGTTCGTAATAACAAGAAACTTCCACGGCTCAATACCGAATGAACTTGGTGCGAGACGAGCGCTTTCCAAAATCGTTTTCAAATCATCGTCAGAAACCTTTTTTCGCGTATCAAATTCTTTTGTCGCATAGCGCCAATTCAGCGCTTCTGTAATGTTGCTTTTCATAGAAATAGCGTGCCTAAGAATACGCTAAGGCGCAAGAAGTAACAAAAAAGAGAAAGCCGCCTCTCCAGAGTTGGAGGGCGGCTTCAGTTAGGGGTTCTGGGGGATGTTCGCGCTACAAGCGCTTCTTGGCGGATTCCTTCTTCCCGCCCTGTCTCTTGCAGGCCTTGCGGCCCTTCTTCCCGTGCGGGCGCGAGCCGAGGCAGTGTGGGCAGCCGGGATCGTGGCCCTGAAGGTTGCCAGTGTTCTTCGCCATGCAAACCTCCTAAAGGTGCTCACAACAACATGTTGCGAGGTTCTCCGTATAAAAACTGAGAACGTTGTAAGATAGCAAAAAAAGTGCCTTTTGTCAAGAGGTATGATGAAGAAAATACTTTGTTTTCGGTAAACATTGGTAGAAAAAGAGCTCTTGTGAAAAGAATGATGTGCGTCTATCATGAATATATGGTGAATCGATTTTGGGATCCGAAGAATAAATAAACCGTTTTAACTATCTCCAAATAAGTAACCTCGTTCATCATCTTTCTGGATCGGACTTAAACGCGACTATCGAAAGACTATCTCCGGCGTGTCCGATCTTTCCCCGCTTTGGAAACAGGGCGGGGTTTTTGATTTCCCTTATTTTTGCGATGCACGCAACATAAAATGTTGCGCAACGTTAGAATCACCCCTTCGCAAACACCAATAAATCAACGCCTTCCGCGCCGGCTTCTATCAAAAGATTTGCGCAAGCCTGTGCGGTTGCGCCTGTGGTACAAACATCATCGATAAGAAGTACGCGTTTTCCTTCCAGATTCTGAATGCAGGAAAACGCGTTTTTTATATTCCCCTTTCGAGCTTCATTGTCTGGTAGAGTTGCATTTGGAAGCGCCGATGCACTGCGTAGTAAAAGAGCGTCCGCTTGAAGTCCATGTCCGAGCGCATTTGCAACAAGTTTCGCTAAGCGTTTTCCGTGATCTATTCCCCTTTCTCGAACACGATCCGGATCTCCGGGAACCCAGGTCACAATATCTAAATCCGTCGGATGGTTGAGCATGCGCGATAGAAGTCGTTGAAAAACCGGCTCCAAACAAGTCGCCGCACGATATTTGTAGGATTTAACTAAACGCTGGATACGTCGATCTTTATACGCGCTCAGCGCCCAAGCGTGCCGAAAGGGAGAAAGCGTTAAAGCGTCTCCAGAAGCGATGTCTGCAAAACAGGATTCACAAAGCCAAGAATCTGCCGAAGCACATTCAATACAGGTTGGAGGATAAATGGCATTCAATATCCACTCCTGCGCTCGAGCGAACATGTTTAGAGATTCAGTGGTTCAACGGTGATATCCGAGACAAGCCAGACACCCGCTTCTTTTTTCAGGTTCAGTCCCACAAGTTCATAGGAAACGGTTTCCTGCGCTTGTACATCATTGAGAATAACTTGTGTTTGAACATCAACATGCGCCTCCGTACCGGAAAGAATAGGTGTTCCGCTCACAATCGTTGCAGAAAGAGCACGCGTTGTGCGGCCATAGGATGGGCCGTAAGAAGGATATTGAGTTATGAGCTTATCAGAACGCGCTTTTAAGAAGTCCTGCACCGCCTGCGTACTCTGGTCATAAACCGTTTTTACGGCTGCAAAGCCATCAACGCTGGAATACGTTCCTTGGCGAGCCGCATACTCTACCGCCTGACGTTTGAGCGCTTCCTGCGCTTGTCGTTCAGCTTCTGCAGGATCATCCGCACTTGGAGGCGTTCCTGTGGCTTCTGGGAGCTTAGGAACGGCTTCTTGAGGATTGAAAACACGCTGTTGCGGAACATCCGGCTGCGCCGGTATTTGAGAACTTTGCTGAAAGGGCTTAAAGACAAAAAAGAGAATGGCCGCTATAGCGAGAATGCCGCCACCGACGAGAAGAAAGAGAAGAAGACGCTTATTTTTCATACAGAAGATGTTTATAGATTATATGGTGGCTGTTCCGCCTGCCTTTGCCTCGCCTTCCGCTTCAAATTCTTTTTTCTTTTCTTCGATCTTAAGAAGCTGTTGCGGATTCGTGGTAACGATTTGATCTTCCGTATACGACGCCACGACTTGAATAGCGGCGTGTTTTGCACCCGCAAAGAAGATCCCTTCTCCAACGGCGGATTCCAGCAAAAGATACTTTTCGGATTGCGTAAGAAGAAACGTGCGCGCAATAAGATCAATGGAAGCCGGTGATTGTTTCAAAAGCATTTGAATGGAGCTATTTGTTACAATCGCCTGCCCATACGGAGAGGTTAAGAAGTCATTCACGTCCTGCGTAATGGTTGTGATACCGAGATAGTATTTACGACAACGTTTTACGAGAGCAAAGATGAACTTCGCCGAGTCTTCGGACTGCATTAACCACCAAGCTTCATCAATAACGAGAATACGCTTTTTTCGTTCGCTGCGAACAACATTCCAAATGTAGTTAATAATGGTGTAAATCGCCATTGGACGAAGTTCGTCTTCAAGATCACGGACCGAAAAGGTAACAAGCTGATTATTCACTTGCACCGTTGTTGGTGAGTTAAATAATCCCGCAAAAGTTCCTTCGGTAAACTTTTTCAATTTCACAATCAATTCCGCCGTTCCCTCCATTCCTTCAAGAATATCTTGAAAATCCTTTAGCGTAGGCACTTCAACATTCAGAAGATCAGAACCAGGAACAATATCCTTTTTGGCGTAGGTTTCCAAGAGAGCTCGGTCAAGAATTGAGTCTTCCGTAGTCGTAATCTTGCCCAGCATGAGCCGCAAAAGCCCCTTCAGAGTGATAACGGCGCTTCGGATGATATCTTCCACGCTAAAGGTTTCTCCAACAGGTCTCGGTAAGTCGAATGGATTGATTTTCGAGCGGCTCGAAAGCGAAATATTGATATATGTTCCTCCAACGGCATCGGAAAGATGCTTATATTCCATTTCCGGATCAATGACGATGACATCGGTGCCAAGCATCATGGAGCGAATGATTTCGAGTTTCACCGTATAGCTTTTTCCGGCACCTGAGGTAGCAAAGATAACGGCATTTGCATTTTGAAGGCTGAAACGATCAAAAATAATGAGCGAATTATTGTGGCGATTCACGCCGTACAAAATACCGTTGTCGCTTGTAAGTTCCGCCGAAGTAAATGGAAAAGAAGACGCGATCGGCGACGTGCTCATGTTAAATGTGATCTGAAGCTCGTCATTTCCAACCGGCAAGGTTGAATTAAAGCCTTGTTCCGCTTGAAAATACGCGCGGCGCGTGTAAATCAACTGCGAAGCGAATGTTCCTTCCACTTGTGACGTTACGCGCTCCAATTCTTCCTTATCCGTGGAATAGAACGTGCAATAGAAAGCAAATTGAAAGAAATGTTCCACGCCTTGAGTAAGATCATCGCGAAGCTGTTCCACATCGCGCAAAGCGGTTTCTGAAATAGGATCGCGCGGTTTTCCGGACTCCGCATCGGAAGAAATCTGCGCTTCAAGATAGCCGACTTTCTTTTTCAGCTGCTTCAAAACGATATCCGCCTTCACCGGATAAAAGAACATTGCAATATCCAGCTGTGCGGAAAGATTAATAATCGGCGAAGCCCAGCCAACAGAAACGTATCGCGGATACGTGACAACAAACAACGATCGGCAAAACACATCGCCAAGGCGTACAAAAGATGGCTCAACAAGCATGGCCGAAGGAGCAATCAAGTCTTTAATCGAGGCAACGCCGCGTCGATAAATACGCTCTTCTTCAAGCGCAATATGCTCTTCCTCTTGCATGCGTTTCTGCTCAGCCTTCGACGGGCCTTTTTTCAGCTTTACGCCGTCTTTTGTGAGAGAGGAGACTTCGAGTTTTTTTTCCGGATGTGTTTCAAATGCCATAAGATTAGCCTTCAAGTTGAAGTTCGTTTACATCCTGAAGCCGCTGGGTTTCATACAAATCCGGATTATAAACCGTGTAAAAAAGCTCAATGAGACTTTGCGTGTCAAGCTGAACGGCATTCAGCGACATGGAGGAAAGTCCGCCGATGATCTGGTTCACACGTAAGCTGATATCAAACTTTTGCTTTTCAAATTTCTTCTCAGAAAGCTTCCCTGCAACCGTCGGAGAGAGGATCTCGCCCAACCGCTGAAAAAACCCTTTTTGCGTTGTCCCCTGATCCGTTGCGGGATCAAGCGGCACCACGACGTAAAAACGCTTCTGCATAATGTCACCCAGCTTCACGAGCTGTTTGACGAAATCCTGGTAATCATTGATTTGTCGTTTCAAAAGCTCGTTTTCAATCGTTTTTCTCTGCTCGTCCAATTGCGTCATATAATTATCGATATTCATCCGGCGCGACTGAATGACAATTTGAATTGGAAAATCAAGGCTATTAAGAAACTGCATGTATGCCTGAACAATGGCATTCTGTTCATCAAGCGATTTCAGAGAAAAGTTGATGCTGGAAACAAGCAAGACGGAACGTAAGGTTCCATCTTTCAGAATGACAAGATTCTCACGGATTTCCGCGATATCCAGAAATTTTTGCGCAGGAACGCCGGGTTTTTTTCCCGTAAGCTTTTTGCTTTGCATACTTAGAGTGAATCGTCGTCATTATCGGGATTGAAGACCCCTCCGGTGTTTACGGTAAGAGCAAGATCGCGAAGCCTGGTTGATTCCGGACGAGCTTTGCTTTTCGCCGGTGCGGCTGGTGGCGCAGGAGGCTTCGCGATGAGAACTTTTAGCTCCGCATCTGACAATCCCTTTTGCCAAACGCGCAGCTTCGGACGCGTTGTTGTCTGTAAAAAGTTAATGAAAAAAATATGAAAGGGCTGTCCATTAACCTTTAGGAAAGCGAAGACGCCTGCAAGACCGGCTGTTGGGATGGCGAAAAGAATGAAATACGGGAGAGTCAACAGGCGGAATTCGATGAAGAGAACAAAAGTTGCTCCGAGCGTAATGAGAAACTGTCGGACTGTGATCGGTCCGAGAATCTTGTCTTCTTTATCAATGAATTGGGGAACGACAAACTTCTCCGGCATGTCCTCAGTATATCACAGATAGGAAAAAGCAGTCAGTGTATTCTGTGTATTCTTTTTTCGAAGCCAAGATAACGATCTCCCCTGCTAAAGTTGTAATTTACTGTTAAGCGCAACAATGGCACCCAGTTCTTCTGAGGTCGGTAAAGCAGTGGAGGGATCTTGCGCGCGTTTCTTTTCCACAAGCTCCGCAACGGGAAGACCTTGCTTAAAACTTTCCGTTACAAGATTCAAATATTGCTGTTGCAAAGGAGAGCGACGCCAAGCCTGTATGCCCTCTGTCCAACCTTCGAAAGATTCCTTTTTTAGAAGGTCTAATTTTTGCAGAATAGTATTTGCCGCTTGATTTGGATCTTTAGACTGTCTACGGAATGCTTCGATAGTCATGGTTCCAAGTTCTTCACTTAATCCCGTGAGACGCAAAGGAGAGCGCACGTCTTGCATGCTTGTGCTTGGAGCCGATGTTACACCCCCCGCGGATTTTGCGGACGCCATCATACTGCGAAGCTGCGCGGATAAATCATCGGAAGAACCGGTCTGCACTTTCTCGCGATACCATTCGGCATGTTCTTCGCTATCGCGTTGTTTTCGCGTAGCGATTTTCTGTTTTTGTTCATCAACTGTCTGTTGAATGCGTTGACGTTGAAAATCTTCAATCGCAACATGATGTGTTTTATACGCTTCTTCAATAATCCCCGAAATGCGTTCCGCTTCTTCTGTAAGCAGCCCAAGGCCACCAACTTTTTCATCGCGCAGAAGCGCCTCTTTTGTCTGAGCGGAATTACGAACATCGCGCAGTCGCGTAGAAATGAGATTGTGCAGACGTTTCAGAAGATATCCGTCTCCTTTCAGTTCCCCAATGCGGGTAATGGCGGCATCGATAGCTTCTTCGAGTGCTGTATTATTACTCCGACGAACCCGCATGCCAGCAACATCGAAATCTGCTCCTCCGGATTGTTCCCCTGTTTTTTTCACAGCCGTTTCCTCCGCGCCTGCTTGCGAGGCGCTCTCTGCATCCAGTAGATATTCTTGATACCATCTCGCATAGTCTTCTTCGGACATGACCTGTGTTGAAACGAGGAAATCCGTCATGGTTTGAAGATAGCGTTCCGCTTGCGAGTTTTCGAGTCCAAGGCCGCCGCCTTCTTGTGATCGCTGTAAAATTTCAAGAACCTGCGCGTCCGTTCTCACGCCTTTTATATAAGAAACAAGAATTTCTCGAAGTTTTCGAATCGTTTCCTCTGAAAGAATGCTGATTTTTGCTTCCGAAGCGATTCGTCTCACGGCTG
>Ga0100394_1002481_pt1 | contig 15275 bp, 10 predicted proteins | sample CryGeymeta201518_FD_81549 | JGI IMG/M metagenome (GOLD analysis project Ga0100394, IMG submission 81549) | Groundwater microbial communities from Crystal Geyser aquifers in Utah, USA - Crystal Geyser metaG 2015-18 | ecosystem: Environmental > Aquatic > Deep subsurface > Groundwater | place: USA... | reverse complement strand
TTTTTTTTATAAAAAATATATAGCCAATTTGCTACAAAGCACTGACTTTTTATTAAAAGGTGTTCATTTTTTCAAAGTTTTTGTAGGCTTGTTTAATCAGACAAGCCAACGTAAAATAATGGATTAACTTTTTTAATCAAAGTGCCAACCCTACCGATTATGATATCGATCCCTTTTAAGCTTAAGCGAAACTTGGCGCCTGCCTGGCAATATTGGCTTCTGTCTGCGGTATTGGTGTTTTCGCAATTTGGTAGTGTCATTCACAGTGAAATACATCCATTTCATCAACACAGTGAATTCTGTGACGTAAAAAAACCGCCTGGCCTGGCGGTTTTTTTTGGATTAAACAACGGTTAGTACGCCTTGTCGGCTTGCTGTTTAAAGCGGGTTTGATTTTGCCGAAAATTGCTTTCTGAGCAGTTTAGCGGCTTCCACCATGTGGGTTACTGCCGGTTCGGTTTCTGCCCATCCTCGCGTTTTCAATCCGCAATCCGGGTTCACCCAAAGGCGTTCGGGAGCGATGTTTGCTGCCGCTTTCTGAATCAAATCCACCATCTGTTCCACGGTGGGAATATTTGGCGAATGAATGTCGTACACGCCCGGACCGATTTCGTTTGGGTATTGGAAATCGACAACCGCATCCAGCAACTTCATCTGCGATTTTGAGGTTTCGATGGTAATCACATCGGCGTCCATTTTGGCCACAGCGTCGATAATGTCATTGAACTCGGAATAACACATATGGGTGTGGATTTGTGTAGTGTTTTTTACCCCAGACGTGGAGAGCCTGAAGCTGTTGACCGCCCAGCGCAAATAATCGTTCCAATCGGCTTTTTTTAAGGGCAAGCCTTCTCGCATTGCGGCTTCATCAATTTGAATCATCTCAATGCCGGCTTTTTCCAAATCCAATACTTCATCGCGTAAGGCTAAGGCAATTTGGTTACAAGTGGCTTCTCGGGTTTGATCATTGCGCACAAACGACCATTGCAGCATGGTGACGGCACCGGTAAGCATTCCTTTCATCGTTTTGTCGGTTTGGCTTTGTGCGTATTGCGACCAGAACACCGTCATCGGTTTCGGACGCGAGACATCCCCAAAAATAATCGGCGGTTTCACGCAACGTGACCCGTAGGATTGCACCCAACCAAATTGGGTAAAGGTGAAACCGTCCAACTGCTCCCCGAAATATTCAACCATGTCGTTGCGTTCGGGTTCGCCGTGCACAATCACATCCATGCCGAACCGTTCCTGGCGCTGACACACATCACGGATTTCCGCCTGCATGTCGTCAACGTATTGCGCCTCAGAAATGTCGCCTTTTTTGAATTTAAGTCGAGTCTGACGAATAGAGTGCGTCTGCGGGAAAGAACCGATCGTGGTGGTTGGAAACAAGGGCAAATCGAACTTAGGCTTCTGCACCTCGGCACGCTCGGCATAAGGGGCGGCGCGATCCAAAGCAACTTGATCCAGCTTGGCAAATCGCGCTTGCACTTGGGTATCGTGAACCAGTTTGGATTGTTTTTTGTCGCTAATCGCTTGGGCATTATCGGCTAAGGCCGCTAAAGTTTTTTCATCTGTTTTTCCGCTTAAAGCGTCCGCCAGCAGTTTGATTTCCGCCAGTTTTTGTTTGGCGAAAGCCATGTAGTTTTTCAATTCCGGATTAAGCTTTTCTTCCCCCTCCAGATTCACCGGCACGTGCAGTAACGAACAGCTTGGCGCCACCCACAGGTTGTCGCCAAATTTGGCTTTGGCGTCTTGAAGGTGTGCCATGGCATCGGTGATATCGGTTTTCCAGATATTGCGCCCGTCCACCAAACCGATCGACAACACTTTCTCGGCCGGGTACTGCGCCACCACCTCGTTCAACTGTTTCGCACCGCGCAGACCATCATAATGCAACCCGGCAATAGCCAAGTTACACGCCAGCGAGAGGTTATCGCCCAGTGTTTCAAAGTAGCTAGCCAACAAGAGTTTGAGCGACGATTGGCTCAAGGCATCATAAGCTTGTTGAAAGGCGTGTTGCCATTCTTCGCTCAGTTCCAAAACCAAAATCGGCTCGTCAATTTGCACCCATTCAATGCCTTGGTCGGCGAGGCGTTTTAGGATTTGCTCATACACTGCCAACGATTCCGGCAAACGGCTCAGTTTGGGAATGGCGGTGCCTTTGTTTTCGGCCAGGTATAAATAAGTGACCGGTCCAACCAATACCGGTTTAACATTTTTCGCCAGGCCTGCCACTTTAATGGCTTCCGCCACTTCGTCAAACAAACGCGTATCGCTAATGGCAAAAGCGGTATCATCTTCCAACTCAGGCACAATATAGTGGTAATTGGTGTCGAACCATTTTTTCATCGCTCCGGCGTAATCTGCTTTAGAAACCGAATCGGAATGTTCGTGGCCGCCATGCCCTGCGCAGCAAGCGGCCGCATCGTCAGACGGCGCTCGGCCACGCGCCATGCGAAAGGCTACGTCCAAATCGTATTGTTCTTGTCGAAAACGCTTTGGAATCACCCCCAGCAAAGTGCTCATGATTAAAAATTGATCGTAATAGGCGAAGTCGTTGGCAGGCAATAATTCCACACCGCAATCTAGCTGGGTTTGCCAGTTGCGACGACGAATGTCTTTTGCCACAGCCGCCAAGTCGGCCTCGGTTTGCTCGCCTTTCCAGTAAGTTTCCAATGCGAATTTCAATTCCCGTTTATCGCCGATACGCGGATAGCCTAAGTTGTGGACTGTCATGGTCGTTCCCTTTGAATTTGATTAGTGTTTACATTACAAGCAAGGATGATAGAATGGATTAAACATGAAAACAAACGAATAATATTCAATATAATATGAAATAAATTCATAATGATATCAGTCAAACATATAAAAACTTTACAAGCCATACAGCAGCAAGGCACTGTCAATAAAGCCGCTGCATCGCTGTTTATGACTCAGTCGGCACTTTCCCATCAAATCAAACAATTAGAACAGCGCCTAAATCTAAAATTATTTGAACGCAAAAGTTCGCCATTGGTTTGGACAGAGGCGGGCAAAATTTTATTAAAAGCCGCACAAGATGTTTTGCCAAAACTGGATCAAGTAGAAACCACCTTAAAAAGCCTCGAAAAAGGCGAACAAGGACGATTATTCATCGGCGTGGAATGCCATACCTGTTTTGAGTGGTTGCTGCCGATAATGCGGAGCTACCAACAACAATGGCCGGGAGTGGATTTAGACATTATTAACAGTCTAGCCAATTCGGCCAGTCATTCGGCTTTAGAAAACTTGAAACACCAAAAACTGGATTTGGTCGTGACCTCTGATCCTGTTGCGATGCCGGAGTTGGTGTATAAAGAGTTATTCAGTTATGAGTTGGTATTGGTGGTTGCTATGGGGCATGCGCTAGCAGAATTATCTTGGGTCAGTGCGGAGGATTTTGGTCAGCAAACCTTGATTCACTACCCGGTGCCCAGAGAAAAACTGGCTATTTTTAAACGCTTTCTCAATCCCGCAGGCATTCAACCCGCCGCTGAAAGGCACTCGGAAATGACGCTAATGATGTTACAACTGGTGGAAGGCAATAAAGGGGTTTGTGTGTTACCTAGATGGCTGCTGGAAACCCTAGCGGATTTTCAACATTTGCCAAGGATACGCATTGGTGTTCAAGGCTTATGGGCAAATCTATACGCAGCCATCCATACAGAATCGGAAAATAAAGCCTATCTCAATAATTTTATAGACAAAGTAACACAAAAAGACACTTAAGATACTCATGCACGAAAGCTATTCGCTTAAGTCCAAAAACCGCCAGGCCTGGCGGTTTTTAGGGGCTAAGGTTGTCTTAGAAATGTGATCTGGGATTAAATGGCATTTCTTCGGCCATTTTTTTGTAGAAGGCTTTGGCTTGGTCGGTGGTTGCGGGCGGCGTGTGAATTTGCACCGCGATATATTGATCGCCCGCTTTGTCGCCTTTGCCTAGGCCTCGACCTTTAATGCGTAATTTACTGCCAGATTGAGTGCTTGCCGGAATCGCCATATTGACTTTGCCTTTCAAAGTTGGGATTTCAACCTTGGTTCCCAATGCTGCTTCCCAAGGCGTGAGCGGGAGGTTTAAAATCACATCCTCGTCATCGACTTTATAGAGCGGGTGATTTTGCAAGTCCACTTCTAGCAGTAAATCGCCATTGGAGCCGCCACCAAACCCAGGTGAACCTTGACCCGCCAAGCGAATGCGCGAACCTTGTTTTACGCCAGCGGGAATCTTTACCTTGAGTTGTTTGGGGCGGTGTGACATCTGTCCAAATTGATTGGTGCTGGGCATTTGGATGGTGAGTGATTTTTGCGCACCTTGCACCGCTTCTTCAAGCGAAATTAAAACCTTAACGATTTGATCGTTGCCTTTTTGTGCTTGCGATTGCTGAAAGCCGCCAAATCCTCCTTGAGCTTGTCCAAAGCCGCCACCGCCAAACAGCGAAGAGAAGAAGTCGCTAAAGTCACCCGCTTGTCCCCCTTCGAATCCAGCCTGGCCATGACATCCAAAAATATCATCAAATCCTGGTGGTGGTTGGAAGTTTTGGCCATTGTGATAGTTGGGGCCGAGTTGGTCAAACAGTTGACGTTTTTCCTTGTCGCCAAGCACTTCGTAGGCTTCGTTGACTTCTTTAAATTTGCTTTCATCTCCAGAAGGTTTGTCCGGGTGATATTTGCCAGCCAATTTTCGATAGGCCTTTTTGATATCGGCTTCAGACGCTGATCGATCAACCCCTAAAATTTGGTAATAATCTTTATATTCCATTGCAGTCCCTTTTTGCTAAAGCGCTATATTAGTCAATTACTGGGGATAAAATAGGTTTTTTCAAGTGAGCAGGGGGTATTAGAGGTGCCCAATTATTGGGAGCCTTTAGATTGAATTTGATATTATGGTGAATCGAAGATATCTTATGTCAATTTACATAGAAAAAGAGAAAAGCATGAATAGAAGAGATTTTATAGGTGCTGTTGCTGGTGCGACAGCGGTAACAGCGATGACCGCTTGTGGACAAAAAGAGCCAGATCCAAAGACAACTAAGAGTAGTCCTTCAAAACCATTTGAAACCGTCCATTGGAAAATGGTCACCACTTGGCCTAAAAACTTCCCAGGCCTGGGGACTGGCGCAAATCGGGTTGCGGACTTGATTAATGAAATGTCCGGTGGGCGAATTGAGGTTAAAGTGTTTGGCGCTGGAGAGCTGGTCGGCGCTTTTGAAGTGTTTGATGCGGTGTCTCGTGGCAATGCCCAGCTAGGTCATGCGGGCGCTTATTATTGGAAAGGTAAAATTCCATCAGCCGTATTTTTCTCGGCAGTCCCCTTTGGTCTGACACCGGATGAAATGAATGGTTGGCTTTATTCGGGTGGCGGTATGGCGCTTTGGGAAGAAGCCTATAAGCCTTTTGGATTGATTCCAAACCCGGCTGGGAATTCAGGGACACAAATGGGCGGATGGTTTAATAAAGAAATTAACAGTCTTGAAGATTTAAAAGGGTTGAAAATGCGTATCCCGGGACTGGGCGGAGAGGTATTGAAACGCGCTGGTGGCGTGCCGGTGACCTTACCGGGTGGCGAGTTGTTTCCTTCGATGCAATCAGGCGCGTTGGATGCCACCGAATGGGTTGGCCCTTATAATGATTTGGCCTTTGGGTTTCATAAGGTTGCCAAATATTATTACACGCCGGGCTGGCATGAACCCGGCACGACCATGGAATGTATGATTAATGAGAAAGCTTTTAAGGCATTACCGGCTGATTTACAAAGCATTGTTCGCAATGCAATGAAGGTCGCGAATTTGGAAATGTTGGCAGAATATACTGCAAAAAATCAACAGGCATTACAAACCTTAGTTGAAAAACATCAGGTGCAATTGCGACATTTCCCTGATATAGTGTTAAAAAGGTTAAAAGATCTTTCTGAAGAAGTCGTTGAAGAAGAAGCGGCCAAAGATTCCTTAGCCAGTAAAGTGTGGGCTTCTCAGCGAGCGTTTAAAGCGCAAGTCAGTCAATGGACAAACCTTTCTGAATTGGCGTTTTTAAAGGCTCGAAATTTATAGAGACCTAAGTTAGGCCTCATAACACCCATCAGTTTTAGGGGGCGTTATGGTTATTGCTGTATCACCAAATATCCAAAAGTGTTTTGGGTTAGTCTTGTTGTTATTAACAATGTGGGGTGCAGTTTTAGGTGTACAAAATCCCCCAATAAAAGTGGGCATTTTGCATAGTCAGACGGGTCCCATGGCGATTAGCGAGCGATCCGTAATACAAGCAACGCAAATGGCGATTGATGAAATTAATGCGAATGGGGGCGTGTTAAATCGTCCCTTGGAAGCAGTTGTTGCTGATGGTGAATCGCTTCCACAGCGTTTTGCTGAACAAGCCGAATGGCTCATTACTCAACATCATGTGTCCAGTATTTTTGGATGCTGGATGTCCTCTTCACGTCAAGCCGTTTTGCCTATTATTGAAAAATATCATCATGTTTTGTTCTATCCCGTGCAATATGAGGGCTTTGAAAGTTCGCCAAATATTGTCTATTCTGCGGAAGTGCCCAATCAGCAAGTCATCCCAACCCTTAGCTGGCTGGATCAACATCTTGGTCAAAGGCTGGTTTTGGTGGGGTCGGACTATCATTATCCGCGCTCAGTCAATCATCTCATTCGCTCAATTGCTCAATTACTGGGTATGACGGTGTTAGCAGAAGTCTATTTTCCATTAGATTATGAACAATCGCCTGATTTAAAGCCTTTATTGGCTTTAAAGCCGGATGTGATCCTCAATACCTTAAATGGCCAGGCCAATGCAAGGTTTTTTGCCGCATTGAATGCATTGCAATCAGTGGATTCTGAAAATTTTGTTCCCGTTATGTCCTTTAGTTTATCCGATTTAGAAATGCAATATTATTGGCGAGAACAAGGCATTTCTTTTGCGGGCCATTATAGTAGTTGGGGGTATCATCCCTCTATAGAATTACCTGAAAATAAGGCGTTTATTAGCCGTTATCAGGCGCGTTATGGGGTTGATCAAACAGTCAATTCGCCAATGGTGAATGCTTATAATAATGTCTATTTGTGGAAAATGGCGGTAGAAAGAGCCCAATCGGTTGATCCTCAAAAAATGCTGCAACAGATTGCCAAAGTGGGCTATTTTGGCCCTTCAGGTAAGGTTTTTGTTGATGCAAAAAACTTGCATACTTGGAAATCCGCTTATATTGGCTATTACGACCAAAGTGGCAATTCATCATTGGTGTGGCAAAGTCCCTTAATTCCGCCCAAGCCCTATTATGATTTGATGGGAGCATTAAACCGTCGTCGAGGCGATGATGACTAATCCATTGAAAAACTGGATCGAAAGTTGGCGCAAAGGTGCCCATTTTATGATTCAGCTCTTTCGGCGTCATCTGGTGTTGTTATTGGGGGTATGGTTCTTGGTGGTTGCAGTGGTGCCGCTATAATTGGTGTCAGGGTTAAGTTATTTGCAAAACGTATCCATTTTAGAAGCGGAAACCAAATCGCAATTAACAATGGAATTGCAATATCGTATGGATCGTCTTAAACAGTGGTCGCAAATTAAGAAAGCGGCGATGTCGGCGCATACCCAGAATCCTAGCTTAATAAAGGCTTTTTCAGAATCTTTAACGATTTGGCAACAAACCGCCAGTCATCAGCAGGTGGTAATGCAATTGAATCCTCAACAGCAGGACTACCTTCATTTTTTGAAATCATCCAGCGGTTTTTATGATTTATTTTTCATTTCACCTTCAGGAAAGATTTTTTATACGCTCGAAAAGGAAGCCGATTTGGGGGAGGATTTAACGCAACTGCCTTGGCGGGATACCCCTTTAGGGAAGGCTTGGGAAATGTCTCGCTATTTGTTGGACATTCAAATTTCATCCATCGACTATTATCCGCCTTCAGATCGATTGGGTTTATTTTTGGTGACGCCCGTCATTTACCAAGGTCGGTTAATCGGATATTTCGCAGGCCAGCTTGAAACGAATGACTTAGAGACCATTTTTAGACAGGATTTAACGCAGACATCGCCCGGAAAGTTTTGGGGATGTGCTTTTCATGGTCGAGAATATGTCGATATCATAGGTTCTGTTAAAAGCCCAAACGCGCGGCAATTAGTGATGCTGCCAGCACAGCCCTATTCGGGACAACCAATTTTGCGTGCCATGCATTCTGAATCGGGTGCTGGTCGAGCGGTTAGTATTGAAGGGGATGAGGTATTTGCAGCCTGGTCTTATTTGCCTGAATTGGGTTGGGGGCTGGTGTACCAAAAACCCTTAGCACAAGTCTATCAAGCATTGGAACAACAAAATGTTTTATTTGTGATGGTGATAGTGTTAACGCTGATTTTTGTCACCATTTTATCCTTGTTGTTTTATGGCTATCTTTATCAACCGATTGATCGATTAATGGCGGGTATGAAACGATTTTCGATGTATAAAACCCTAAACCCCGACCAATTATCGACAGCTAACCCACCTGAAGTGTTGATAAAGGGTCAAAATGAATTTGCTCAGCTGGGTCGGGTGTTTAATGATATGTCACATCAATTAGCTAAAACCTTGCGGCAACAGGCCGAACAAAATGCCTTATTGGATAAGCAGCGCTCAGAGATAAAAGCCTATTCAGAACAATTGGCTGAGAAAGTCGCGCAAAAGACCCGGAAGTTGGCAACCGCTCAAAATGAGATGCGCTATATTTTGCATTATGCGCCTATGATGATTATGAATAAAGATTTGCACGGGCGCTATACCATGGTGAATCGACAGGCGGCAGATTTATTGGGTCAGTCGGCTTCGAGTTTAGAGGGATTAGATGATTTGGATGTTTTTCCGGCCACCACTGCCCAAACAATTCGGCATCACGATAGTCTGGTGCTTTCTGATCGTGAGCCCAAACAATTTGAGGAGTCCTATTACGGGCGCGATTTTATCGTATTACGTTTTTTGCTCGAAACCCCGGAATCCGGTATTTATGGGATTTGTAGTATGGGTGTTGATGTGACAGATCAAAAAATCATTGAAAACAAATTGCAGCAAACCAGCCAATTACAGCAAAAGGCCGTACGACAATTACAACAATCCTATGATATTCAGGATCAGTTTATTGCCAGTTTAACGATTGATGAAGCGGGTTTTTTGTCTGAATTTAGCCAGGCCTGGTTAGAATTATTCGGTTTTTCAAGGGCTTCGGTACAAGAAAAATCTTTAGCGCAACTACTGAATTGTGGCTGTTCCGATCCAAATCACTGTCAAGCAGAAGGTCACTGGCGTCAATTCAGACGGGTGATTCAACAGGTATTCGATCAGGGGGAAACCGTTGTTGAACGGCTAGAATGGCAGGATTTAAACCAGCATAGCCGCTATTTTGAAGTGACAGTGACCCCTATTTGGGACGATAAAAATGAAATTCACCAAGTCCAAACCTTTTGGCTTGATCGCACCAATGAAGAAAAAATTACCTGCTTAGCCATTACCGATGCGTTAACAGGGTTATATAACCGCCATCAATATAATGAGCAGTCGCAAACCTTATTAAAGGATATCACACCCGATAACCGGATTGACCTGCTCGGTTTTGTGTTATTTGATGTTGATTTCTTTAAACAATATAACGATACCTGTGGCCATATCGCGGGTGATGATGCTTTAAAACAGATTGGTCAGTGCTGTTTGAATCTAAGTGAGCAAACGACGCATCCTTTCTTTCGTTTAGGCGGCGAAGAATTCGCAGCCTTTGTTGTGAAACCGTCTGAAACAGACTTAAAAGTATTTGCAGAACAGCTAAGGCAAAGCATTTTAGACTTAGCTATTGAACACCCCAAAAACGCTGCCAGTCCATATCTATCGATTTCGGTTGGTATCACTTTAGGCAAACTACAATCGCTTGCCAGTATTGATCTGTTGTATCAGCAAGCCGATATAGCGCTTTATCATGCCAAAGAATCAGGACGAAATCAGGTTGTTTTATTTTCTGACCTGTCTGGAGATGCCCATGTTGACCCAATATAGAACGGTTTTTATTATGATCTTTGTCACTCTATGGGTGCCTTTGGTATTTAATTATTTTGGTTATGTATTTATTGAAGGCCGGTGGATTCAGTTTTCACTGCATTCTTTAGTGGAAGTGGTCGGTGCGGTTTTGGCACTTGTTATAGCGATTATACTCGCTGATGCGGTTCGATATCGTCAACTCCCCCCCGTATTTAAGTGGGTGGCACAGGCGTTTTTAGCGTTGGCGATCTTGGATATTGTTCATGCTGCGATGAATGTTGAAACCTTATTTGTTTGGTTTCATTCAATATCTAGTTTTTTTGCCAGTTTAATCCTGCTGATGGGGGTTGTCGTACAAAAGACGCGTTGGTCAACATCACCGCCTAGTAAGCGTATGGTGAGTCTTTTTGTGGCAGTATTTGCCTTATTGTCGATCCAGTTTAATCATCTTCTTCCTGATATGACCGATAACCAAGGGGAGTTCACCTTGGTTGCAATTATGATGAATGTCTTGGCCGGAACGATGTTTGTGGTGTCGAGTATTTATTTTATAGTTCAGTATTTTAGACATCATGCAACGGCATACTTAATGATGGCCGGGTTTGGCTTTTTAATGGTGGCTTCAGAATTATCCTTCGCGATTTCAAGCCTTTGGGACTTTTCTTGGTGGGGGTGGCATATACTGCGTATGGTGGCTTTAGTCAGTTTGAGTTGGTACTTTTATGAACTGCTAAAAAACAAGATTGACGCTCAGTTAGACACGCACAGAGAATTAGAAACTCAACTGCAAAGCTTACGTCAGCAACTTTTACAAGTATCTCAGTATTCACAATTACTCGATAAAACCAGTTTGGTTTCAAAGTCGGATTTGGATGGCAATATTACCGAAGTCAATGATCGATTACTGGAATCAACGGGTTATCGTCGAGAGGAATTATTGGGTCAGCCGCACTCGATCTTCAAAGGCGGCTATACCAACCCATCCGCCTATGAAACGTTATGGAAAACCATCCAGTCTGGAGACTTGTGGACAGGTCAATTGCAAAACCGTAAAAAAAATGGCGACCTATTTATGATTAAAATTGCGATCTTACCCATTAAAAATGAAGCGGGAGAAGTGGTTGAATATTTGGCAGCACGACAAGATATTACCGATGCGATTGAGCAACAAGATAGGTTAACACACTACCAAACCGTGGATGATTTGACAGGCTTTAAGACTCGCTATCAGTTGGTTCAAGATATAGAGGCGCGGAAAATTGAAAAAATTGCGCTATTAAATATCGATGATTCTAAAGAGATTAATGACTTTTTTGGTTTGGTGGTGGGCAATGAACTCATTCGACAAGTCGGGCAATATTTAGCCAAGATTAAAGACCCCGCTTTACGGATTTATCGGATGCATGGTGATGAGTTTGCCTTGGCGACATCAATGAACCATCCAATGGATAAGTTTGAAGCGAAGATTGGACAATGGGTGAATGCGCTCTCTGAAGTGCCGTTTGATGTCGCGGGACAAACCCTTTATATAACCGTTAAAGCAGGGATTGCAGAAGGTTTGGATACGGCACTCACCGCAGCGGACATGGCATTAAAAGTTGCGAAAAAGACCCATCGCCCGGTGGTCACACAAAACGAAACCTATTTGTTCAGTCATCGATATAAGGAAAATATGATTTGGATTCAAACCCTGAAGCAGGCATTGGCGGATGATGGCATTCTGCTGGTATATCAACCGATCTATGATCTGCAAAATCAAGCCAATAGGGGGTTTGAGTGTTTGGTTCGGCTTGATAAGGACGGCGCCATGGTTGAGCCGGCTTATTTTCTGGAAGTGGCAAAGAAGAGCCGACTGTATGATCAGTTAAGCCAATGCGTGATGCGTTTGGCTTTTGAAGCATTTCATGATCGAGCAGAAGCCTTCAGCATCAATATCTGTGCTGAAGATATGGTGAACGAACAGACCTTTAACCATCTTCAGCAGTTATGTCAGAACTATTATTGTGCAGATCGATTGACGCTTGAGTTTACTGAGCAAGAAGCCTATAAAAATCTAGATGCCGCCATTCAGTTCGTTCAATCAGTCAAAAGGTTAGGCGTTCAAATAGCCATTGACGATGTCGAGAAAGGGGTGATGGATTTTGAAGCCCTTTTAAAATTACAGCCGAATTGCATTAAAATAGAGGGGCGCTTGATAGCGCATTTATTGGAGACAGAACAGGACGATACGGCAAGTGATGCAGAAGTGATTATTAGTACGCTGGTGGGCTTTGCACATCAACGTAATATCAGCGTAGTTGCAGAGAGAGTGGAAAGCCAGTCGCAATTTTTAAAATTAAAAGCGTTAAAAGTTGATTGTGTGCAAGGATTCTTTACCGGAAAACCCACTATAATCATAACAGAACCATTGAAAAAGGCTTAAAAACCGCCAGGCCTGGGCATTTTTAGTAAATTTTAATAGACGAAAATATTTATTAGTATATAATCAATTACTGATGTTTAATTAGGAGAACAGACATGAAAAAAATTATTTTAACCGCTTTATTCTCAAGTGCCTTAATGGCTTCTCAAGCTTATGCCGGCAATGCTCAAAATGGCCAAACTTTGTATGCGCAGTGCATTGGTTGTCACGGGGCGACTGCTCAAGGCAGTGTTGGGCCTAAGTTGGCAGGGCAATCAGCTGATGCCTTGGCTGAAAAGTTACAAACCTACCGGAGTGGTGGTGACATTGGGCCTATGTCTTCAATGATGAAACCATTGGCAGCCGGATTATCGGATGCGGATATTGCGGATTTGGCCGCTTATATTTCCGGTCTATAAATCTACCGCAATCATTAAAAAAGGGCTTTTCAGCCCTTTTTTTATATTGATTTTATATTGAGTGTTGATTCAATCTAACCAACCTTAAAAGTCACTCCACTCTTCATTTGTTTGCATTGTTGGTTTCGGTGCGGGTGGATTAGCCGTTTTCTCCTGTTGTATGGGTTTGCTTGCCGTTTTGGGTGCAGACAGGGCAGGGGTTGATTGAGTATGGGTTCTGACGGTAAAAAAGCTCATGTCTTTTTGTAAAATATCAGCTTGTTCACTCAAGCTTTCTGCAGCAGCTGAGGTTTCTTCTACCAAGGCGGCATTTTGTTGTGTTACTTGGTCTATTTGGGTAATCGCAGTATTGGCCTGTTGAATTCCCGCCATTTGTTGAGCAGAGGCTTCGGCAATCTGCTCAATCATATTAGTGACATTATCGACGGATGCACTAATGGTGGTTAACATTTCACCTGAAGCAGTCGCTAATTTGGTGCCATCATCAATTCGAGTGACGCTTTCATTAATGAGGTTGGTAATATCTTTTGCGGCATCGGCTGCTTTTTGAGCCAGCGAGCGAACTTCACCTGCCACCACGGCAAAACCACGACCATGGTCACCCGCTCTGGCTGCTTCCACCGCTGCATTTAATGCTAATAGGTTGGTCTGGAAGGCAATGCCATCAATCAGCGTCACAATATCAGAAATCTTATGACTGGACTCTTGAATAGCGTTCATGGCTTCAATGGTTTTTTGCATCACTTGGACACCCTCATTCGATTTCTGCTGAACCTCATGCGCTACAAAAGTTGCTTCTTTGGCATGTTCGGTATTATTGGTGACCGCCGAACTCATCTCTTCCATGGTGGCAGAGGTTTGTTCCGCTGCCGCCGCGTTTTCCTGAACACGTTGGCTTAAATTCATTGACCCTTGGGAGACCTCTTCCGCAGCCCCGTTGACCACCGAGGTAGCATTCAGTGCTTTAGTGACCACCTCACTGAGTTTTTGGGTTGACTGGTTAATTGAGTTTTTCAATCGTAATAATTGACCGTGATATTCATTGGTGATGCTATGGGTTAAGTCACCAGAAGCAATGGCTTCAATATTAAAGACCGTTTCTTCGATGGCCTGTTCCAAAGCGTCCATGGATTGGTTGATATTTTGTTTTAAGCTATCCATCTGACCTGATACGGCACTGGTTACACGGGCATCGAACTGGCCTTCAGTCATTTTTTACATGACTTCATTGATGTCTAGCACAACATCATTTATCGATGCTAGCGCTGACTCGACTTGATTACGGAAAGCGGCGGGCACCTCCGGTGACATCTTGGTATCAAACTGTCCGTTTGCGAGAGATGACATGACTTTTTCTAATTCTGCCATCATAAAGGCAACGCTTTCTGCTGAGTGATTAATGCCTTGTTTTAAAGTATTTAAATCCCCCTGATAATCACTGGTCACACGTTCACTAAAATTATTTTGCGCAATGGCTGACACAACCCGGTTGGCATCTTTAATGCCGGCACTGACCGCTTCCAAAAGGTGGTTAAATGCGGCAGAAACTTGACCCATTTCATCCTGGCGCGTTACTCTTGCGCGTAAAGACAGGTCGCCGGTGGTTTGAACTTTTTGAGCAGTGGCCACCAGGTTATTGAGTGGGCGAGTGATTGCAATTAATGTGCTTCGAGACAGCAGAATAGCGAAAACAAAAAAAAGAATTGATAAAGGAATTGAGATCCATAACAGGGTTTCATAGGTTTGCTGAGAGGTGTTATTAATTTTTTTGGCTTCTCGTAATTGCAAGTTAATCAGTTCCGCAATGACGCCCGAAATGGGGTCAATAGCAGGGTAGAGGTCATGGATACTGAATTGGGTGATGCCGGGATGATCTTTGTTGGCAATCATGGCTAAAAGCTGTTGAGACTTTTGATCGGCAATCGTCATTAACGATTGAGCTTTGTCGGCAAGTTTGGCTTCTTCTTGTGTCAGCTGGGTGTTCAGATAGCCTGTCCATAGCCGTTTAATATCTGATTGTGCACTTTGAATATTGTTTTTGGCCTGCTGCCAGGTTAGGTTGCCATTGCGCAATTGGTGGTTGGTGTCTACGATATTGACCGCATACGCATCGGCAATATTTTTAAGGTCTTCAAGTGGCACGATTCGGTCATTGTAGAGACTTGTTAAATTGGCATTGTTGCTTTTCATCATCGATAAACCCGTTATGACGGCAATAATGGCAAACGCCAATAAAAAACTGATCAACATGAGTAACCGTGTTTGGATTTTCATAAATTACCTCTCAAATGGAAAAAGTGAAATGGTTAAGATTTTGAATAAAGATATTAACAAGGCTATATGACCTTAACAAGAAATTGTTCAATTACCATTTTTTATGGATATATAAACCAAACAGCAATCCTGTTTGGTTTCAAGGTTACCGTTCGGATATTGTGGT
>Ga0100394_1002476_pt1 | contig 15281 bp, 21 predicted proteins | sample CryGeymeta201518_FD_81549 | JGI IMG/M metagenome (GOLD analysis project Ga0100394, IMG submission 81549) | Groundwater microbial communities from Crystal Geyser aquifers in Utah, USA - Crystal Geyser metaG 2015-18 | ecosystem: Environmental > Aquatic > Deep subsurface > Groundwater | place: USA... | reverse complement strand
TTGACATCCTCCCCTGCCTAAAGGCAGGGGATTCCTACTGCCTCTACCCCGGAATGGGGTAGATAGCTTCGATGAGTTCCTGTTGCTGACGACATTACTGCATCGTTCACTTGGCAGGCGAGCCGGGCATGTCCTGCCCTTAGAATATTGATGGCCGCGTTGAGGTCTGCATTTTCCGCATACCCGCATTCGACGCACTCAAACCTGGATTGTGTCTTGCGATTCTCGGCGGATACGTGATTACAAGCAGGACACGTTCGGCTGGTGTTGCACGGATTGATGGCAAGTACATCACCACCACGCCACGCTTGCTTGTATTCCAACTGGCGGCGAAACTCGCCCCAGCCCTGATCGAGAATCGACTTATTGAGGCCGGATTTGGCTTTGACGCTTCGCCCTGGCGCCTCAATCGTTCCTGCTGCTGACTTGCTCATATTCGTAACTTTCAGATCCTCAATAACAATCATCGCGTGGTTTTTGCTGATGATGCTAGAAGTCTTGTGGAGAAAGTCATTCCGGGTATGAGCTACCCGTTGATGCAATCGTGATATTTTATGTTTCTCCTTTTTCCAGTTACCGCTGAACTTTGTTTTGCGGCTCAGACAACGCTGGTATTTCGCCAGCTTCGCGGCGTTCTTGCGGAAGGCGTTGACCGGCTCAAACATTGTGCCATCCGAGAGAGTAGCAAATAGCGTAACGCCTGCATCGAGGCCGACAATGGACGTGGACGTATGCACTGGCTGCGTAACCTCGCGCTCGGTCTGGATGCTGGCGTACCACTTGCCTGCGACACAGGACACTGTGATGTTTTTGATTGTACCTTCGACAGTGCGGCTCTTGCGGTAGCGAATCCAGCCCAGCTTGGGAAGCCTGATACGGCTATTGCCAGCGTCAAGTTCGCAACCTTGAGGGAAGCAGAAGCTGCTGCTGATGCCCTTTTTTTTGAAGGTCGGAAAGTCGGCGCGTTTCTCGAAGAAGTTCTTGTAGGCGCGTACCAGGTCTTTGAGTACAACTTGATATAGTTGCGAGGGTGTTTCCTTGAGCCACAAGGTATCAGGTTCTTTTTTCCAGACTGGAAGCCATTTGCACATATCAAAATGATTGATGAACTTTTCGCCTGCTTCGTGATTGGCGATTTGCAGTGCAAGCGCCTTGTTCCAGACAAACCGGCATGAACCGGCGATACGACGCATGGCGCGTTGCTGTTCGCCGTTTGGCTCAATCCGAAATTTGTAGGCTTGCAAGCGTTTCATGCTTTGAATTATACTCGGTCTATGGAGAAAAACAACGAAATAAGACACGGCAGGCATTGCGTTTTCAAGATTCACATTCACTTGGTCTTTGTGACAAAATACCGCCGTGGCGTGTTCACCAAGGAGGTGATTGACGACCTGCACGGTATCTTCGCTGGGGTCTGCACCGACCTTGAGGCGGAGCTGATAGAATTCGACGGCGAGCATGACCATGTGCATCTCCTGGTGAACTATCCGCCCAAGCTGGCGGTGTCTGTGCTGGTGAACAGCCTCAAAGGGGTGTCCAGCCGAATGATTCGCAGAAAGAACTATCCCTGTATCCGCAAAAAGTTATGGGGAGGCGCATTGTGGTCGCCATCGTATTTTGCAGGCTCTTGCGGCGGCGCACCGATTGCCATCATTCGTCAATATATCGAACAACAGCAAACGCCTGAGTAGGCTAACAACATGGACACCTGCGGTGTCCGCGCTATTCATCCTCCCCCTGAACGGGGAGGATTTCCGCGCATTCCGTTAAACCATCGGACTCAACTGTTGCTGTTTGAATGGCAGTAGAGATTGAGTTGCCACAGAGATATTGATTGCTACCTTCCCCTCTCTTCCGGACGATCACGTTAAAAAAAGCATTTTTCAAATTCCTCATATACCCGTTACCCTATCGCCAATTATCCATTCTTTAATTATGTCTGCGTGACATGGAAGAGGTGTGCAGCAGCAAATCAAACCGATATTCTTCCCTGCCCTGTGTAATGCCTGAAGACGGCTAATTTCTGTGCGTTGAGGCGTGTTGCGCCGCATTTGCTGGGCAAAATACGTGCGGCATTTTTGAATAGCAACAGTGCGTGTTGTGACACTGGTAATTGGCGTGGGATTTTGCAAAGTATGTGGTCGCATGACGTTCACCACTTCATCGCACCAACTGGCATCGAACTCCTGGTGCTTATTAAAAATGATGACCGGCATAGCCGCTACTTCCTGATCAATTGGTTAAAGACGTTTCTTACGTCTAGCTGAGAGATAACGCCCACGGCGGCCAGTGCCTCGGACATTCCAGTAAGTTTGGCCTCAATCAATCTGCGGCCTTCGCGTCGTGTGTTCTTGTTGTGATTCTCTACTTCAATGGCCATGAGTTTCATCACTGTTTCGTACATTTCAATCCCCTGAGTGGCGTTACACCGCCGATAAGTCATTTTTCCATATTTTGTCGATTTCAAAAGCCTTATTTGCAATCCTTGCCGAACCCTCAAATTGTTCCACGCACGGTTTTAGTTCGACTGCCCGATTTCCTTAATCATTATGTTTATTGGCCTCATTGTTTGTTTGCGGCAGGCATCCCCGTGAAACAATTGCCGACCCGGTGCTGGGCGGCGAGTATATTTTCAGTAGTTCTAACATTAGTTGGCTAATGTTAGAAAGCGCCTATTGCATTATCATTTTGTTACGTTATTATGTGTGTAACGTATTACAGATAAGGTGACGAAAAATGACAGGCTTAACTTCCAAGGCGTTTTTGCTTAAAGGGGCGAATGGCACTGGTGGTAACACCCGTGAGATGGTTGATGCCACAGCAGATGAATTTGCAAAGCAAGGGATTCATCCCACGGTCGCTAAGATCAGGGAGGTGATCGGGCAAGGCAGTGCAACCACGATCAGCGACCAGTTGCGTCAGTGGCATAAGCGCCAGGACAGGAAGAAGGCCAAAGACGACTCGCCGTTACCCGAATATCTGGTTGAGGCGAACCGCGCGATCTTGGGACAAGCCAAAGCTGCGGCTGCAGAATTGTTTGACGAGGAACGTGCTGCTTACTTTATTGAGATCGAATCGTTACGCAACGCCTTGGAGCTGTCTGAAGGGGTTGCCCTTGAGTTGACTGCTGAGTTGGCACGTACGCGTATTGATCTTGAGGCTGCGAGAGGTTCTATCAGCACCATCGAAGCGTCAGTGGTGCAACTTGGGCAAGAGATTGCTTTGTCTCAGGAGTCAGAGATTACGGCTCGGAAGCAGTTGGGTGAGCAGGAGGCGCTGAATGTTCAGCAATTTAATACCTTCCGTGACGATCTGGTTAACGCCGAATCGCGATTGCGAGGCATGGAGAAAACGATGTTGATGGAAATCGACAAGGCAAGGTGTGCGGCAAAAGATGCTTACCAAATTGCAGAGCGGAAAGGCAACGATTACCAACTCGACTTTGCGCGTGCACAGCAGGCATTTAATAGTGAAATGATGGATCTCCGCAAGAAAAATGGTGAGCTAAACAGGGAGTGCGGCAGATTATCTGCAAACATTCCAAAGACAAGGCTAAAACGCTTTCCCTCGCGCGTTGCAATTCGTCAGAAGTAATGTAATCCAGCAAGCATCCTATTCTCCGGGCGAACTGCTATTGACGATTGCGGCGGCGTGAGCTGGAGGAAATTTTGGCGAGCTTTCGTGCCTTTGACTTACGTTTTTTGGATGGTGGCTTGCGAATACCAACTTTTGGCTGATCAATGAAATCCCCTGCCAGCAAACCGATGGAGGCGGTTCGCGCCACCAAGTCATAGCAAGTATTGCCTGCCTGTCGAACACCGGATAAAATGATGTCCTCTTAATTCGTCACCGTTCATTATCCCTCGACCTCATGTTTTTCTGACCGACTTGACCCTGACATCCTCATTGCCTCAAGGAACTCAATACGCAGATCGTTCGGTAGTTCGTAAAAATCATTCACCATCCTTTTGACCTTATGACTGATTTCCCTTTTGGCGTTAAGCGGTTCAAGTCTGGACTCAAATTCATCTAACGCTTGCTTGGCATCACGATCGCTCAAACCATCAAGGTAATGCACCATGTCTAAGGCGTTCGCCCGGGTGATTTTTGAACACACCTTGAGCAATGTTGTCATGCTGATGCGTGATGCTATTGAAAGTAGATGGTCATTCAGTTGCAGCTCAATAATGAGTTTCTGTGCAACCTTCATGTACTGGTTGGCTGCGGAATAGCGAATATTCTCGCTTTCCAGAAACTCATTGAACGTCGATGCCTTGCCTCGCCATAAAGATTTGTTTTTTACTGCGAAAAGCAATGCCCCCAGCCGAAGTCGTGCGATACCAAACTCGGCATGTATCGTGGTTATCTCGGCCAGCGCAGTTTCAACATCATCATCTGTATGATCGTCTGCAAGCCCAAATTTACTCAAAATAACGCATGTGCGCTGCATATCCGTTGCCGATTAGTGAGGAATGGATTTAGCTTACACAGCCAGGCGAATTCCAAAAGTCTTTTTAGCCGTGGACAAGTTGGAGATATGTGGTGGTTTTCTCGCGTTTACGTTCAGTTGCTCGATTGAGGTGCAGTAGAACGACTTTATCAAATCGTTGTTTGGCATCTTTGAAGCTTACCCAGTCAATAATTTCGGCAACACTTCCAACAAAAGAGCGCAGGGTTGAATTGTCGTTTGCTGCGTAATTTGGTGAGTAGGCCGTACCGTTTTTGTTGATGATAGCCACCCCATACTTATGGTCGTTTTCATACAATACGACTGACAAATTTGTTCTTTTACTAAATCCGGTCGGGATGTGTTCAATACTGACCGGATGACATAACTGTGATCTCATTGTTTCCTTCTAATGGGAATTAAAATACGTTGCCGCATTTTACAAAACATTTGCATCCTTCGCACCTCTAAAAAAATGCACTTTAAGGCACTATTTAAACTGGTTCCATACTAATTTTGTTATTTTACCCACACAATTTATTCCTGATAGTGCAAAATACGTGTTATGGAAATCAGTATTCAGGGTGTCATTCACCAGAAGTCTTGGTTGTTGACTTGCACTCAAGGGCAAGACGTATTGTCGCGCGCAAAAGATTCTGGTGTACGCCCTCTCTGTACGTGTAACGCCTCTCAACCACCGATGTATATCGCCAAGCGCGGTGAACTGCTTTACCTCGCCCGTATGCCTGGGACAGCTAAAGAGCATGCTGAGGATTGTCAGTCGCATATCGTTCCTCATGAGGTGTACGGTGGATCTGATTCACCTCAAGAATTGCTTGTCAGATTATGGGATGCTGCGCAGCCTTTACTACCTGAGCATTGTAAGTGGAGTCACATCAAGGATGCGCTTCTGGAAGCTGCCAATAAAATCATAATCGAAGGTGAGCCTTTATCGACACGTTTGTTGATCCCGGATACGTTCGATAAGCAGTTGGCCGAGCAGCAGGTAGAAAGGTATCTGGATTTCTACGCTAAAAGCGATGATGATGATGGCGCTAATCGTTATTTCACCGTAGGCATAATCAAGGATATTAAGCCATCAAAGTACAGTGATCTTATGGCTGTGAAACACATGCACGGCATCAGCTTTTGGGTTAAAAAAGAAGCGTCACCGGCGCTGCGCGCAGAGGGTAAAAACAATATTTTGTTGGCCTTGTTTGTTTGCCGACCTGTTAAAACAGGTGTGTCGGTTTATGATATTGCAACTATTGAAATGGATCATCAGTTTGTATCATTTCCGCGCGCGGAAAAACAAAACGCAGTTATCAGCAATCTTGCGCCAGCGTTGAGCGAAAAATTGTTGCCGCAGGCTAAAGGTCAAAGGCGTAGTGACGACGACAGAATGGCTCAGGTTGCTCTTAAAATGGGATTGGTGCCATCTACCACACGGCGCGAATTGATTGACTTGTTAGTAGATGACTATCTGAGACGCAGTGAGACTAAATAACAAAGCCCTCGGTGCATTATTGAAAAATTCTCATTTGCGCGTGAGCAATCAATTTGGTGGAGAACTCAAAGCCACTCATGCCGCTGTTAAGGATAATGCATCTGTGTCTTCCGCTGATGCTTTAGTCGAGCGACTGAACAACAGCACAATTCACGCTACTTATGATGTCGGCGTTTCTTTCCAGGCGCGCTTCTCTGGTGCTGGATTGTTATCTTTGAACCAACTCTTACGTTTGGATCACCGGACAGGTGAATTGAAGCGATACCGTCACGCCTGTCATGCGGCGGCTGAACGTGCCATGATGCTCGCCACAAGCCATGTGTTAAGCATTCGTACACCATTGCCAAAAGGATTGGCTGTGACGCTGGAGCGCTCAGGCGTAAAGCCTTTTGACAACGATTCGTTGGTGGCATCATTCAAATTCATTATTGACGGATTTAAGTGTGCCGGGTTAATTTCAGAAGATGATCCAAGTCACATTACGTCTTTCCCTACGCTAAAACAAAACTTTGGGGCAGGCATTCAGCCCTCGATCGGCATTATCTTTTCAGTTGGACCCGTAATTAGGAACAGCTTCAAGTGATTGAGCAGTTTTTATCTGGTGTGACAACGCCAATTATTCTGTATTTGCTGTCCTGCTTTCTCCTGGTATTCGTTCTTGGGTTGTTACGGAATTTTTTCTTGATTTTCTCCATGTTGTCTTTGCCGGCCACGTTCGCCCATGAGCTATCGCATTGGATTGCAGCCTTTCTCAGCAATGCACAACCTACTAAATTGAGCATCATTCCGCAGCGTAATGGGAGAACGTATGTGCTGGGTCATGTTCTGTGCCGCAATATCAGTTGGTATAACGCATGGCTGGTAGGGTTTTCTCCCCTATCGCTTTTGTCTGCAGCGTATTTTATGGCGGTATGGCGGACACCATTTTCATTCTCTGCACTCGATGTTGGGTTGTTCTATTTAACAGCTCAATTATTGATGGGTAGTATTCCGTCCGGGCAGGATGTGAAAATCGTTTTTCAGCATTCTATGGTGTTGATCATCATTCTCGGATTTTTCATGTGGCGCAGCTTCTCGACTTGAAAATAGTGCTTTTGGAATAAGGTCGGTTGTGCATACTCTATTCATGTGCCGCAGTTTGGCTATTATCACCATGAGATCGGAGAGAAAAATGAATGCAGCAGACCCAGCAGCAATGGCCGCTATCCAAGCAACTGTGGATCAGGAGTTGGAACAACCTGAATGGAGTAATGACGAGTATCACGCAGATAGAACGGCTGTGTCCTGTTCGGTTCTCAAAACTGTGCTTCGTTCCCCTGCTCACATGAAGGCTTATCTGGCCGCCGATAATAACGACACAACTGCCCGTTTGATTGGAACAGCTTTGCATTCATCCGTTTTGGAGCCAGCTCTGTTCGCAGAAGATTTTGTTGAATGGCGTGATGGTGATCGGAGAGGGAAAAAATATACTGAGTTTGCAGAAGCTCACGCTGGCAAGTCAATCCTGAAGTCGGATGAAATGACGCGCGTACTGGCTATGCGTGATTCGATACTGGGTTACAAGGAATTCCCGATCGGCAAGCTGTTGAAGGAAGGGCAAAACGAAAAGAGCATTATCTGGACCGACGAAGAAACGGGCGTAACGTGCAAGATTCGCCCTGACAACATCAATCCGTACAGCCTGTTTGACCTGAAAACTACAGATGATTCCCGCCCTGCTGCATTTAGTCGAAATTGTGTTCGCATGATGTATGACATGCAGGCGGCCATGTATCAAGAAGGCGTATTTCACACCACAGGTTTGTTGCGCGACTTCTACTTTATCGCTGTTGAAGATGATGCTCCACATGCAACATGGGTTCATCAAGCCTCAGCGGAAATGCTCGCAGCCGGTAAAGAAAAATTCCGTGCCGCATTGCTGGCGTACAAACACTGTCAGGAAACTGGTGAGTATCCTACTTACGAGAAACCGTTCTCAGTGATTGAATGGCCTCGTTACGCTTAAATTAAGCGTTACAAATATATAAGGAAAATTGTGCGTTTAGAAAACTTTTATCACGACGACCAATCGGCACGCCAAGTGCTGGATGCGCGCTCGGAGCCAGGCGGAACAATCTATGCTCGGGACGTTTTCTATTTGGTTTATCGCGTGAGCGTTGGTAATGCGTGGTGGTATCACCATGGCGTTTTGCTTGCCGATACGATGAATGCCTTATTCAATGGATCTCTTCGTCTGACAAACCAGATGCGTGAAGAATTTGGATTTGAGTTCGATGCGAATCCGGTTTTCATTCGCAACTTGATGGTCAACGAAGAACAACTGAAAGAATCCCGTGATGAATCTGGAATCAGCGAAGAAATTGGCGAGTATCTGGTCAGCAAAAAGGCTGAGCCTGGATTTATGGTGGTTGGCCTGATCGGTGATGAAGAGTTACTGCTTGTGAAGATAGTTGAGCCGAATGGGATTGATGCGCTGCTTGTTACACAGCAGTCTGTTCTTGAACAGAAAGGGAGTGTGTTTTTCCCGCTTGAGTTGATTCAGTCACATCCATCGAATCAAGAATTGTCAGCGCATTTTGACCGTATGTCTAAACGATTTAAAACTGTTTTGTCGGTTACCAACGGCAACACTATGCACTGATTGCACTGATTTAAGTTTTGTAGTGCCGAACACAGACGGTTTCTGTGAACGAATATTTTAGATATGATGCGTTGCGCGCCGTCTGGTTGTGTCTGGATGCGGTTTTAGAGGTTTGTTGTGAGGATTTTGTCTGGTTTGTGAGCTTTAAACTACACGGAGAAATAAAATGAAAACAAATGTATATGCAGTGAACGAAAACGGTCTGAAACAAATCCATCGGTTCCTTACCGATCACCACAAGAAAGGTGGCTTCTGGTTTACTCGTCAAAAAGGAAAATGCCCAAGTTGCAATAAGTCATTCGCCATTGACGGCATGGAAGCCGATCACGTCACTCCTTGGAGCAAGGGCGGCAAGACCATTGCAGCTAACTGCCAGATGCTCTGCAAGATGGACAATAGAACTAAGAGTGGAAAATAGCCGAAACTTATTGCGATCTAGGGTTGAAAAACTTGGTATATGGGGAGTCGGGCGGGCGTGAAAAAGCCGCCAGTCCGGTTAAGGATGGCGGCTTGGCGTGCTATGCAGCTTTAAGCTGCGCGATGCTCGTCTTGATGTTGAGCGTGTTTCTTGTGATCTTCCGATCTGTGTTTGTTTGCATAGATGGAAACCATAAGCAGGACAAAAGTTGCCAGTCCAAATGCAACCAGTGATTCAATTGCCATTTTCGCTCTCCTTTCCTCGTAGGTTGAATGCAATGTAAAGTAGCACAAAGAACATGAAAAATAAAGCAATTGTCGCTTCAATCCCAATCTTGTGATCAACCACCCCGCCAACAATAACAGCAACCATCGAGGCTGTTGCCAAATTATCAGCTACCTTTGCAAGCCCTTCACGCTGATCCTTATTTAAGTCCATGAAAACCTTTCTGCCTTTCGGCTGGTAGTTGGTAAGTCACTATCACGATTGCTCCACGTACCCGTCTGACTTTAATGCGCTCATAAACTTCTGAGCGCTCCGTTTGTTACTGCAAATATGCGCATCAAAAAACGGAAAGCCGTCAGATTTAGCCATTTTCTTCTCCTAAAGTTGTTAAGCCCTTCGGAGATACACCAAGCCCGTAGAGATTACCGTCCAGAGGACAGTAAAATCCCTGGACATTGATTAAATTTCACCACTCAGCGGAATTGCTGGATGGCAATAGTGCGTATTCCGCCCCAAACCCGCCACTGATTACGACCGAAACCCGCCACCTGTTACGATGCCAAATCCACCACCTATTCCAACCGCAAAACCGCCGCCTATTACGATAAAAACCCGCCACTCCGGCGGGTTTGGTGAACTGAACTTGAAACACAATTATTTCACATGGATGTTCAATCGCTGCCGGATTTTCCCTTTCCCCGTAACTTCCGCATCGACTCGCCTTCCAGTTCAATCCGGTTCGCCCCGCTGACCAACCGATCCAGGATTGCATCTGCAACTGTCGGATTGCCTCCGCTCAAATAGTCGTGCCACCGGTTTACCGGCAATTGACTAGTAATCAAAGTCGAACGTTTGCCGCAGCGTTGCTCAATTACCTCCAGCAAATCATTGCGTCCCACTGCATTAAGTGTCGCCATGCCGAAATCATCAAGAATCAACAGATCGACCTTGGCAAGCTGGGTGAGCCGCTTACGGAAACTCCCGTCACCATGTGACACCGCCATATCTTCCAGTAATAGCGGTAGACGTTGAAATGACACCGTCAATCCCTGACGGCACGCCTGATTGCCCAGCGCGCAGCCCAACCAGGTTTTCCCGCCGCCAGTCGGTCCGGTAATAATCAGATTGATGCCATGCCCAATCCAGTTACACATTGCCAGCGATGCCACTTCACTTCGATCCAGTCCGCGTCCCGCACGATAATCAATGTCTTAGCGTAATCGCACCAGCAGCTAGTGCAGCCACTATTGATCCAATCGCTGCCGCTGATGCACTGCCAATTCTATCAGGGTCACCACTTTGAACGGCAATTACCACACCAAGAGTTTCTGCAGCGACTGATACTATCGACATTTTTGCAACAGCAAGTCCCCCTGATATTGTCGGACTTGCGGCATTGACCACTGCAATTTGACTTGCAATCGCACTGGCCGCCGCACCTATTCCATTACTAACTACTGTCACAGTAAAACTACTTTCCACATTTCCGTCCGCCATAAAAAGTCTCCTTTAATTTGAATAAATTTCGCCAAAATGGCGTTTCAACATAACTAGTATGGCTAGAAATGCCGCTGTTCCACTAGGTATAAGAAACCCATAAGATGCCAGTCCCAACCTCGTATGTAATGTCATGTTTGTCCTGACATCGTGTAAGTTAGCTGTGTCAGGTCCAATAAAAATGCCAAACCAGATCACTGCCAAAGATACCGATACAGTTACCATTGGTAATAGTATTTTGTGTTTTTTGAAATTGCTTACCAACTTTTCTCCATCGTAGTTTCCCCCTTCTAAGAATGAAAAATACATTAAGGGAGACATTAACCACATCACCGAGAAATAAAACTGCACAACCTGACTCATCTCGTATTGCCCCTTTACTTTGTCAATCATTGGGGCAAAGAAACCCATAACTGACACGATAAATTGCGCAATGTCGTATTTCAGAATATCCAAAGGTGAAAAAACAGCAATTAATAAACCAAAAATGAAAGGAACAACCCACAGCCATTTCATGATAACGGGATACATTTGTCTAACTTTCACGCCGCAGTCTCCTCACACCAGATATAGCATCATTCGCCGCCGTCACATTCATATCTTGCACCCTGTCTGAACCTTGCATATCAGGCAGCGCAGCGCTCAGCGCGGTGGCGGGAATCAGGTCGGTGAAGCTGCGGTGGAAGGTGTCGGCGGCGAGGTTCACGTCGGCCATCACAGCCGTCGTACCATCGGTGCGGACGAAACGGCCCAGGTCGGCGATCTGGTTGCCGTTGGCGAGAAGGCTGGAGTTCAGTGTCTTGCCGACACTGAGGCTGGCAATGCCGAGCTCAGTGAGAGTCTTGAGTTCTCCGGCTTGCGAGACGCCGTCCTGGTTGAGGTCTTGCCACACCTTGAGGCTGGCGAAATTGGTGTCCAGCGCATTGATCACGCCATCAGCATTGCTGTCTTGTCCGGCGAGTGCCGCAAAGCCATCTGCCGCATTGCCGCCAGCCGCCAACGCGGTACTGTCGCCAAACAGCTCGGTGCCGTTATCTATGATGCCGTTATTGTTGCGGTTCAGCACCAGCATACCGTCCGTCGCCGCCACCCAGCCCGTGCCGCTCTTGATGCCGTCACCGTTGTGATCGAACAGGAGGGGGTTGTTGCACTGGCCGCAACCGTCTCGATGCCGTTGCCGTTCAGGTCGAGTACCAGCGGGTCAACGCGGGGTGGTGGCACGGCGCGGGCGGCATCATAGGGGGTGGCGACTTGCAACTACGAGTGTGATTCTATTCCCACTACACTTTTTTGGCAAACACTGCTGTTCTGGTGGTTAAGTTTCACTTTTGGAAGTGGGCTATTTTGTCATACTAAGTGCATGTTCTCTATTCCCCAGCAAGATGTAATTGACGAAGACGGTCGCCATGTTATTGTGAGTGCTGTGGCCGGTTCCGGTAAAACTACGACATTGATCGGTCGTTTAGTGCGGCTGGTGAATGACGGTGCTCAGCCTTCTCGTATCCTTGTGCTTATGTTCGGCAAGGATGCTCAACAAGATTTCTCAAGGCGTTTAAGTGTTGCAGCTCAAGCTAACCGCTTTTCTGCGCCAAACGTAATGACGTTTCACAGTTTTGGCATGAAGTTGGTAGGCGCACTGGAGCAAAAGCGCATTCTTCCAAGAATGACGTTGTTGAAACAGAACTACCAGGTCGCTAACTTGGCGCGTGCCGCACTTTCGGAATTCAACGAAGCCTGTGTTTCTGACAAGCCATTCGATCTAACCAACGAGGTCATAGCTGAGTTTGTTGAGGTGGTTGATTATGTGAAAGGCAGTTCAAGCCTGTCTGATTTGCGTGACTACCTGTCAGTGCCTGATGTCAAATCTCCGCTTGCACGATTCAAAAAAGATTTTTTGAGTGCATTCTTAATTTTTGAACGTATTCGGCATGAAGAAAAGGTACGGACTTTTTCTGACCTGATCTTTGATCCTGTAACGGCAATTCTGAATGAGCCTCTGGTCGCTGATTTTGTTGCTAACCGATACGATCATATTTTGGTTGACGAGTTTCAAGACATCAACCTGTCGCAGTGGAGCATGCTCAAGTCGGTTGCCGGCACGCGCGCGCAGATTGTTGCCGTTGGCGATGAGGATCAGGCGATCTACGGATGGCGTGGTTCGAGTGTCGAGTTTATGTACTCCTTGTTTGAGCAAGACTATCCTGACTCGGTAAGACTGACGTTGCCGAACACCTATCGGTACGGTCACCGTTTGGCTTTGGCAGCCAACCACCTGATTGTTAATAACCAGATGCGGGCAGACAAAATGTGTTTGGCCTCACAAGACAATCCGGACACAACAATTGCGGTCGTCATGTATCACGCAGATTCTGGCCAGCCTGCAGTCGAAGCCGTTTCAACGTGGGTGAATGATGGTCGCAAATTATCAGAGGTCGCAATCTTGCTACGGGAATATTCGCACAGTGCTTCGGTTGAAGCCTCTTTGCTGAAAAACGATATTCCTTACCGGATCGTTGGGGCCGAGCCATTCTTTAATCGTGCAGAAATACTTTCCTTGAGGGGTAATTTACAGTTGGTTTGCGGAGGCCTGGAGGCGTTTAGTGCCGCCCTGCTCCCCAGCATCGTGAAGTCTATGTTGCGTATTCCCGGCCTGTTTATTCGTGCCGATTTGATTGAGCAGTTAGTTAAAAAAATCACTCTACAGCCTGACGCTTTCATACAAATAATGTCAGATTTTGAATTCCAGCTATCAGGTGGCAAAGGTGCGCTGAGTGGTCGTAAATTGCGCGAGGCCATTGATGTATGGCGTTATCTCTTAGGTGTTCAGGAAACGACCCCTGCGGATTCCCTACTGACCACCCTTGTGCGCAAGCAAGACCTTTATGGGTTCTTTACACGGAATGACGCGAAACAAGAATCTTCCAATGAGCGGGTTCGTATGGTTCAGCAACTCATTCAAGTTGCAAAAAATGGCCAACGCTCTGTCCGTAGCTTTGTTGACTACCTTAATAATCTGACAGAACGCTATGCGGCTATGGACGTAATGGCTGACCATGTGTTGTTGACCAGCATCCATCGTGCGAAAGGAATGGAATGGCCGCACGTTATTCTTCCAGAGTTGGCTGATAGCAAGTTCCCTGGCGGCGGTGATATACCGATTAAAAGCATGATCGAAGATGAACGGCGGTTGTTTTACGTTGGGATCACCAGAGCAATGGAGAGGTTGACATTAGTTTGCCCAAAAGACCCGCAGCTGCAGAAGTGGTCGAGTGATTTCAATATTGGACACCCACCACTCAACTCAATAGTAGCAAGCCGTTTTTTGTTCGAGGCTAATTTCCATGCCAGCGTCTTGGTAGGCAAAAAATTACATGGCAAAAAATGCGACGTTACGCCAAAGGATAGTCCTGTTTTTGCAAAATATCGGCAGAGTTTTCAGATTTAGGCGGGAATCCTCCCCGTTCAGGTGAGGGTGTAGGAATCCCCTGCCTTTCATTCAGAAACACGAGCTGCAAGGCGACATGTTTCGAGGGAATACCCTTGCCGGCTTATGCAGGGAGGGGTAAATATGCTGCTTTTCTAAATTTGTTTTATTTTTATTTTGTGTATAATTCGGAAAAATTGCACTCAAAGTGTTTAAAATATTAGTTGGTTGAATGGTGAATAGCAAGAGTGGTTTTAAAGTTCGGTTGGTAATATTTGTTGGTCTTTATATGCTAACGAATGGATTGCCAGTAACTGCCGCATCAGTGCCGCAAGTGGTTAGTCAAGTTAAACATGCGGATATGCCGAACAGCCAATCTGAAAAATCATTCATTAGCGAATGGCTTTTTAATTTCAATTCTTTCGTTGTTGCCGCATCAGTATTATCGCCTTTAGGTGTCTTGGGATTAGGCCATTTAGTGCGCGGAAAATATTCAGGTCGGACACGTAAAACTCTCGTAAAAGGTAGTATTACAAATTATCCGCTGATTGTCCCTCGACCGAGAAAGGTATTATCAAAACATCCTGGTATTTCTGCCCTTGCAGTTCACCCTGAAACTGGCGAGGAAATGACAATTTCCCATAGCGACATGGCTGATGAATTGTCTAAAGCAGGAAAATTCTCACTTGCTGAAAAAGCGTTAAAAAGAGCAATAAAAGAAGAACCCGACAATCTGGATTTACACCTCAAATTGATGAGCGTGTATGTTGACGCAAATAATGATGTTCAATTTAGGTTGTCTATGACTGTTTACAAGGAACTTTTGCGAGCACGACAAAATCCGGGATGGGGCAAAGAAAAACTTGCAGAGCCTGCAGCAATTCAGAAGGTTGCGTAGCCACACAGGTATGTGTAGAATCACACTCGTAGTCGCAATTCGCCAGCTCTGTGTGGGCGTTAAAGGAACGCAGAATTTTAATCGCTGATTTACGTCAGCACCTCTCAGGGCTTCCACGCCCGAAAAAACAACACCCCCATTCTTATATGGATTCCCTTTGGCAGTGCCTATCGGAATGATGGTTTCTTGCGCCCTAGTGGTGCTCTGATCGCTAACCGTAGGTG
>Ga0100394_1002470_pt1 | contig 15299 bp, 10 predicted proteins | sample CryGeymeta201518_FD_81549 | JGI IMG/M metagenome (GOLD analysis project Ga0100394, IMG submission 81549) | Groundwater microbial communities from Crystal Geyser aquifers in Utah, USA - Crystal Geyser metaG 2015-18 | ecosystem: Environmental > Aquatic > Deep subsurface > Groundwater | place: USA... | reverse complement strand
GAGCGTATCCAAAATCTCATCACCGATTGGGAAAACGGGTATGGGAGCTTCCCCGGAACGACCACTGAAAGCATTCACGCGCCCTAGCAGGAGACCGCAATGGCTACTACGACGAAGCTCCACGAAGAGCGCACCGTCATCCGAGAGAACGACGTCCAGAAGTACCAAGTCAGGGTGTACTGTCTGGACGGTGGCGATCTTCCCGATATGGGTCTTTTTGTCCACCAGATTGTGGACCAGGCGGATCCTCTTCAGGACGTATTCGTTCGCATCGCTGAGGTCGTCGACTTTTCGGCCACTGACGGCTTCTTGAGCTCGCGGCTCGAGGCCACTATCAAGGGAGATACCTACTGGCGAGCGGCAGAACTTACCAAAACGTATGACGACCTTGATGTGGCCACCGCAGCAGTGCAAGCGATCTTCGACCGCGTGAACACCCTGGTAAACGACTACGAAGTGTACAATGACAGCTTCGTAACAACGGGAGAAGACTTAGAGTTCCCGACAACCGATCCAACTCAAGTCGAATCTCTGAAATCAGCCTATGGTGCTGCCTACGACGCTTACTTGGCAGCCGTGACGGCCGAATCCGATGCGCAAACGTCATTGGATTCTGCGAATTCGTCGCTTGTGACGCTACAGACCGACTACCAGGACTGGCTTGATCTCCGACATCGTTTCCAGGAAGAGGACGGGAACGACCAACAAGCGATGGAAGACTCGCACTACGCGCTCGACAACTTCGTTAGTCATGGAACGGGTAGTGCCCTACAAATCATTGGCGCCATCGATTCTTTCATTTTCTCGTACCAAGGAAAGTTTGGCCCTGAGACCCGCAAAGTGTCGATGAGCGCAACGGGGTACGTTGGCTGTGCCGGTGGTGATATTGGAAAAGTAGTCAAGCAGGACGTCACCAACCACCAAGGAACCTTGGTAGCCTACAATAACGACAGCCGTGAGTGGTGGATTGAACCGGACAGCGCATCTGACACTTTTTCAACCGCTAGCATCGTACGAGTACTGGCCGGTAGCGGCGCACTGGGCGCCCCGTCGGCTTCTATACTTGTTGGAGCGGGGCCGCTCGACGCGGAGTTGACCGCCCTTCGTACTGCGCGCAATACCTTCGACGCTTCACGGCAACAAGCGTTGAATAGTGTGACGGCAGCGTACAACGGCGTCATCCACCACTATGGGACGGCAACATTCATTACAGATGTCATCAACAAGTATTCGGTCGCCATAACTCAGGCCCAGCCGGACATATCCTCAGCGCAGACTGCATACAATCAGGCGGAAGGAAATTTGCAAACGGCCTACACGGCGCTGGAACAAGCGTACAACGACGTGAAGGCCGTTTGCCCCAACTGGTCTCCTGCTCCGCCGTTTCCTCCGGTTCCGGCGTAGGTCTAGTTCTGTTCAGATAGTCCAACAGCAGACTCGGAAGCGTGTGGCTGCTCTTCCGGGCAAAGACTGCATTGTAGTCGCCGAACATGCCGACTTCGTTCATGCGGCCATCAGTTGCGAGGAAGTACCCCGACTTCAACTCCAGTTCGACGGGCCGCACGAACTCGTACCAGCGCATGTGGGTGTGCCTGTTGGCCTTCTTGACCCGATACGAGTTGCCCTGGCAGAGCTCGATGTACAGGAACAGGTACTTGTCGGTGAGCCGCAGCCCCGGATGGACTTCGGGGTACTCGTAGCCGCCCCGCCTCACAGGCCTACGGTACGGCGTGTGCAACAACTTCATCGAGTCCTCGACCGAGAACCGCATCGCTCGGTGCCCGTAGGGTTCGTACCACTCCACAAATTGCAGCGTCGGGTTCATCTTTCCGAGCCGGAGCTTGTGACCAAAGATGCGCGTCTCAGCGCCGCCATTCTGGACGAAGAATTCGATGGTCTTCCTGTGCTCGGGCGCCAGTGCCCCCAGGACTCCTTTCTGGGTAGCCTCAACTTCGGATGCCAGAAACGGTCCCCGGGGAGTATCTCGCCGGAAAGACCCCGTTTCTTTGGTGCCTTGGCACCACTGCGGGGCACCGTACATCCGCCCCGTTGTTCGGTCGCACTCTTTGAAGAAGAAGCATTCTTCCCGGCAGCGCTTGAGGCACTTTTTGGTTATTACTCCATTCCGTGCCTGGTCCCGTTCACGCTTTCGTCCCTGTTCCACGAATCCGAAATCTATGCCATTCGCCTCTCGTAGGGACTTCATGAATGGATTGTCGGCCGTGTGTCGCGGGTGAACTACCTCGAACGGACCAGACCGGGTGGCCTGCTTCAAGACCGTCAGAAGCATATCGTCGGGGCAGCAATCCAAAAAGGTCTTCGCCTCCGCCATGGTCTCTGGCGGCTTAGGTTCGTGGGGAAGGAACTGTGCACGGATGCACGCCTGGCCAAGATCGGCGTATTCACACGATTTGCAATCCGACGTGACCCTCTCCCAAAAGTGGCATCGGGAAGAGAGCAACTTGTAGGACCAGACTTTCTTGTCGTGCGCCGTGACGCACCCAATGCCTCCTGGCAATTTGGCCATATCCGTCGGGTGCGCTGCTGTCCCAGGGTAGCCGCTGATGATGACGTAGTCTTTGTGCTGTGTGAACCACAACGTCTGAGCTGGTATTCGTAGTACATCCACAAAGTAGTAGCCCATCACGTGCTTCAGCGTTTTCAGATTAGTCGGCAAGTCGCGGGTATCGACGATGACAGCGATGCCGACGTTTTCGCGCTTCTCACGCCCAAAGTCGCGATAGTAATAGTATCCACCCCAGCGGGTGTCCATGTGGGCGTTCAGCCCCACTGTGACCATTCGGCGCTTGAGCGGTTCCTGTTGGATGAGCTCAAGCTGGTTCGGGTTTTGTTCCGAAGTCCGCTTCATTCAGTTTGCCCTCCGCCTGGTGCATCTGCACAGCCGCATCCAGCTTGGTCAGCAGATGTTCCGACTTGGATTCGTCGATTTGTTTGAAGTAGCTTATCTTTCCCCGAATGTACGAGAGAAGGTCAGGCACAGTCGACTTTCCGGCCCGTTCCAGCTGAGTCTCGAACCCGTGCATCATGCAGTTGTGGATGAGACAGCGGACTCGCATGTACTCGTATCGGGGAATGTTGGGCTTTTCATTGACCACAACACCTAAGACTTTTTGGCGGTTCCAGCGGTGTTCCGTTTTCGTCTTCTTGTCGTTGACCTGAAACCCAGCGTCTTGGATTCGTTTTTTGACAAGTTCGATGATCCCCCGCACCTGCTCTCGGTTCTGGCTCTCCGGGTGTGAGATGTCGATGTCGTCCGAGTAGCGCGTGTACACCCACCGCGGATCGAGCTTCTTCAGATCCTCGAGGATGTTCCCATCGAACCGGTTGTCGGCGACCAGGTTGGCAATCGCCCCAGACGTTGGGGCACCCTGGGGGACGAAGTCGGCGAAGGTCAACAAGTCGGCGAGCAAGCTGGACACCCGATGGGGGTAACCAACGTAGTTGAAGTAGCGACGAATCATGGCCCGCTTCACCGCCGGGAAAAAGTTCTTGATGTCCATCGAGATGATGACGCCCTTCTTCACGTGCTGCTGCGCAGTGGACATGCAGGAGCGCCCGGGAACGTAGGCGCCGATGTGCGGCCCCAGAGGGATGGGCACGAGAAATTTGCTCAGGATGATGCGCTGGACGTTCTTGAGCCGGTACTCCGGGTTCTGGATGCTGCGCATCTTGTGGTCCTGGTGTCCACGCTTGGGGATCTCGAAGACCCTGTAGCGGTCCTTCTTCGTGTGGATGAGCCACCACAGGGTCTTGTTGTGAATCCCAATGTGGTATGACAGCGACATGTCGTCGATGGCCAACGGCAGGTTGTGGTACTTCAGCTTGTTGAAGAACTCGACGAGCTCGACTTTGGTTTCCGCGTAGCTGCTCATTTGAGCCCCTCCAGCTCGAGTTCTGGGGTTTGGCCGTCGATGAACTCTTTGTACGCCTTCATCCCGGACACGAACGCTGTCGGCGTCGTCACCGACAAGTGCTCGTAGCAAGCCTGACTCCCGAAGAAGCAGCGGCCGTTGAGCACCTCCATGTGATTGGGGCAGGCCACGCAGACGGGCCGGTAGACTTCGCCAGCGACAAGGAGATACGACTTGACCGATTGCAGCTTGTCCATGCGCTCGCGCTGGTGGACCTCGGTAAGCGCCGGGCTGACGGTCCTCCTATTACGTCTGCTCTTGTCCCTGGCGTAGTGCCGTTCGGGCTTGGCGCAGATGTAGGCGGGTTTGCTCTCGGTTGAAATCTCCGCGCCTTCGATGTCTTTTGTCGTGTGCGACAGGTACAGCGTGGGCACGACGGCCCAGTACTTCGCACGGTTCTCGAAGACGTCTTTGAAGGCATCGGCCGAGAACGCGGCCTTGACGGTCTTCTCGTCTTTGCGGCGGAGCGAGAACGCTTCGTGCGCCGTGCAGCCCTTCACGACTTCCTGGATCATCTTGGTAAAATCGGCCGTCAGCGTTAGGACCAGCGAGTAGGGAAAGACACGAGCAATGGTCGGACCTATGCTCGTATGAAAAAAGTAGAGCTTGTCGAACGGCAGGGTTTTCCCTGCCAAGTCGCGCCGTACACGAAGTATCAGCGCTCGCCTGGTTTCGAGGTGCATCTGCCTCCCTCCGATTAGATGTACTTGGTTTCGATAACATGGCCCCAGGTGGGGTCGGGGTTGTTGCTGTATGGGGTGAGAATCCACGCAAACGGACAAGAGACGCGGCTCCCAACCTGGGGAGCTGGTGCGTAGCCGTCGGTGAAGTAGAAGACGATGTCCGCGCGGAGCTGCTGCGCTCTAAGGAGCGCCGGATCGAAGCTGGTGCCGCCGCGGCCGTGAACTTCGTAGTTGATTTTCGTCTCGGGGCGGTCCAACAGGTATTCGTGTTCTACGCAAGAGTCAGCCTCGATGACGTGGACTTGTATCTCCGGGTCGGCCTTCTGCAGTCCCCGTAGTTCGTTTAGTCCCAACTCCAGCTCAGCCGAACCCATGGACCCGGAGGTGTCGATGCACCACACTACCGTGAACTTCCGTTGCTTACTGGTGCCGGGGAACGGGCAGAAATCCGGCACACCAATGTGCCGGCGGTTCATCCGGGTGATGCTTCTCTTCTGGCGGTACTTCTGTGTCATGACCACCCAGTTTCGCAGGATGCGAGTGAACGGGATGTGCGCCTCTTCCATCAACTTGTTGATGCGCTCCTGCAACTCGGCGGGAACGGTGCACCGGCTCTTGGTGTGGTCCTCGAGAGCCTTGGAAACAATGCTCTTGAGCTTGTTGCGCAGCTCATCAGCCAGGCTCAGCTTGTCTTCGATGCTGACGTCTTTCTTGGTGTCGCCTTGCCAGTGCTTGTGGTTGGCCAAGAGGTCGAAGCCGATACCACGGGAGTTCTTCTTGCCTTGGCCCTCGTCGCCCTCGTTGCCTTCTTCGTCTCCGCCTTGACCGGAGCCCTTCTTCTGGCCCTTTCCACCGCTCTTTCCCTGGCTGCTCTTCTTGCTGCTCTTGCCCCGGCCTTCGCCTTCGCCTTCTCCTTCGCCTTCTCCTTCACCCTTGCCAGAACCTTGGCCCTTGCCCCGGCCTTTACCCTTCTGTACACCCTTGCCCTTGCCGGGCTGCTTGCCGCTGCCAGGTTTCTTGGACTTACCTTGCTGCCCTTGGCCCTCTTCTCCGTCTTCCCCGTCTTCTCCTTCGCCTTCGCCTTCTTCTCCTTCTCCGTCTTCATTCTCCTCTTCCAGTTCGCTCATTGCCTCCTGCAATATCTGGTTGAGGTCGACGTACATCTTGGGCTGTTTCCGCATCTGTCTGATGATGGCTTCGGCATACCACTCCATCGCCTTACCCTTGGGGAAGTTGAAGCCGTTCTCGGGACAATCGGGAAGAACGAACTCCTTGCGGTGTTTGTACATGAAAACGTTTGTCTTCTCCAAGATGGTGTTCACGGCCATGTCACAGGCAAACGGCAATGCCGAATCGACCTCTTGTTTTCGTTCGGGCGTTGTCGCAGCGACGATCATCTCGATGGAGCGCGGGACGTGCTCCCAGATGAGGTGACAGACTTCGTGCTCGATGACCGCCAGGACCTTGTCGTACGGAGCTTCCTTGAACCAGTCCGGGTTGTGAAACAAGATGAACTTCCGGTCCTTCACGGTCACGGCCATCGCGGGTACGGCGCGCGTTTCGCGCAACTCCAGTGCGGTCAGTATCCGAGCGTAGAAGTTGTTGCCGCGGCCACTGACCAAATAGCACAGCAAATTCGATAGGGTAGCCTCCAACGGTTCTCTCCTTTCGCTTGTGCTGATAGTGGTTTTGTCGTACTATTCTTTCGTCTGATTCCATCTCCTTCATGGAGGTTTACACGTGGAACGTCTGATTTTCGACCAATTTTCCGATCCGTCCTACCGGGCCGTCTTCAAGATGGTGCAGGAACACCCTGACTCCGAAGACCTCGTCAAGACGGCGAGTATGGACTTCGAAGAAAACGAGAAGGTCGCCGACAGCGCCTTTGCGTGGCCCGAACGCCGGTTGTTCCGAATCGATAGCCCGGCTCATGCTTCACTCTCCAGGCTGTTCATGGAAAAGCAAGCCGAGCACATTCCCACGGACGTCCGCGCTCGCTGCGACAAAGCTCTCGACTTGTTCGGCATCAAGCTCGACCTGACGGTGAAGACCGCCGCAGCCGACATGCCTGCCGATGACGACTACTTGCTGCCGGGCATTCGGCGCCTGTTGGTCCGTGACAAGAACGACGTCAAGCTCGCCTCCGAGGCCATCCGCAACAACCTCAAGAAGATGGACACCCGAACCCGGGCGCAGGCCTGCACGAACCTCGTGAAGAAGGCCGTTGAGCTGGAGCAGAAGGTGCCGATGTGGGTCCTCAAGTTTGCGGGCTACACGATGTGCGACACCGTGTTGCTACGCGACTGGATTGGTGCCCGCGCCGAAGCCACCGAAGACGCCCAGCTGAAGTTCGGCTACAGCAAGTTGGCCGAAGAGCTGAAGCCTCTGCCAAAGATGTCCGGCGACCGCGACGAACTCATCAAGGTAGCATCGGTGATACGCGAACTCGACGAAGCCGCCGGACTCGAGAAGTTCTACGACCGCAGCATGCTGGATCCGCTGAGCACCGTCTTCAACACCGAGAAGCTTGCCGACGATGTCTTCGAACTCGCTGGTAAACAGGTGCCCATGCAAGACCTCCTCGCCATCGACCCCGAGGTGTACAAGGACGTCTTCGGTGAGGACCTGTCCGGTGAGTTCATCGACCCAACCACCAACGAAATCGACGCCGAGAAGCTGAAGACCATCCTGCCGACGGTCCCGCTGGATCTGCAGCGAACGCTGGCAGCCCAGATGGGGATCTGAGTGCCAACCCCCGCCGACATTCTCAACACCCGAGAGAGCTGCGCCGCGGCCGTTTTTTTGGCTGCTCGCAAGTTGTTGGGCTCAGGTTTTGCTGCTTGGGAGCCCGAGAGCATCTGGCTGGAACTTCAGTCACAGGGCATCGACCTGTCGGAACTCAATCGCGACAAGTTGCTGGCCGTGACGACTTTGCTGGCCACTGGTTCGTTCTACTGGGACGCGGCCGTTTTTGAAAACACGGTAATGGCGTTCAACCACGAATGGTCATCCCCCGAAATCTTGCAGGAGGCCTCTCCCGCGCAGATGGCTTGGGGCATTTGTGAAGCCGAGCTCATCCTGCACCGCGAGGGGCAAGAAGAGGGGGCGTTCGACTATGAACCGGCGCAGTACGCTGCCGTAAGCCTGCACAGAGACGGCTTCGTAATTGCACCCGAACCGCTCGGCTTCGCCCAGGCCGAGCTCGACAAGCTCAACCGGGGGCACCAGGACATAAAAGAAGAAGTCTTGTCCAGGTGGAAGTCCCTGGACAAGACTACTCTCGAAGGCCTTGAGCTGAAAGAAACGCCCACCGACGTACAGATTGCCAAGCTCTCAGCCGTGTTCATTCACCTCGCAAACCGAGCGATTCAGTTCAAATCAGAGGTCGCCGTTCTTTCCTGACTTCTCTTCCTCAACCTTCTGGTGCGACTCCTGGATGCGGGACAGCGCCTGCCGGTAGGCAGGGAACTTCGCCATTGTCCGGGAGAGGTTCATCTTGTACTCCGGCTTGCCCAGCGACTGCAGGTGCTTCGTGACCTTCGAAAAGAAGGCCATCGAAACGTCCTCTGGCAGGTCGACTGCGAACTGACCTACGTTCTCGGCAATCTCGGCCGGGGGCATCTCGCAGGATACCATCGTCAGGGCTACGGCTTCGCAGACCTCGGTGAGGACGTCGTTCTTGTTGCCCTCGACGAGCTTCAGGACTTTCACCCTTCCCTTGGACTTGTAGTGCTTCAGCACATCGATGGGGTCGATAGCCGTTGCGCTCTCCCGGATCCACGCCATGAACGATTCGGTCATACCCGCGCCGATGTGCCCCGCCAGCTTCAGGCGGAGTACGCTGGAGTTCTCAAGGGAGTTCAGGCTCAGCTTCTCCATGACCTTGAGCGTCTCGCTGACCTTTTCCCACGCGGCCGGATTGGCATAGATCTTCCCGGCTTCACGCGATTGGACATCCATCAAGTGGTCGGGCTTGGTCGCGAGGTAGTCGCACACCATCGAGTGAACCTTGCCGCGGCCGATAGCCCACTGGTGCCACACAGTCGGGTCCGTGCGGACGCCAACGAAGCATAGGCGCCGGCGAAACGCCGGGTCCTTCTCGGCCTCGTTGACCAGATACGCGCCTTCACTGGGGTTCATGGCGGCTCCAACGTGAATGTGGTCCGGCAGCGTGTAGGCGCCGAAGCGCCGCTGCTCCATGAGGGTGAAGGCCGCGTTCATCACGGGCTTCTCTCCCCGGTTCCACTCGTCCAGCACCATCACCACCGGTTTGGGCGTGTGAATGAGCTCGTAGATGCTCTCCTCACACAGAAACCGATAGGCTGTCTTCTGGTCGTTGGGCATGGGGATGCCCCCCAGGTCCTCGCGCTCCAGGTGCGCAAGGTAGTAGTACATAATGCCGTAGCCGAGGTCTTCGGCTACTTGCTTGAAAACTTGTGTTTTGCCGATACCGGCTTCGCCAACCAGGCAAACGACGTGCTTCATTTCGAATGACAACTTGATGAGCTTGGAGACGTCGTTCAGGGTGGCGGTGAGGATTCCCAGCTTTTCCCAGTAATGGTTGACATCATTCTTTAGCTCTTGCTCGGTCACGAATTCCTCCGTATTATTGTGGCAATGCTCGCAACACCACAACCGCTAGGCCAATTTACTAGATACTACGTTGCCCAGAAACTGTTTTGGCTCGACGGAAAGCCGTACAGCCTACACGACTACCCGTTCATGCCCGCCATCTTTGACACCGGGGCAACCGATGTCTTGATGAAGACATCCCGACAGGTATCGAAGTCAACAAGTTGTGCCTGCCTGATGCTGTCGGGAAGCATTATGCGCGACCACTTCAAAACTCTGTACATCGCGCCCCTGCGTGAGCAGACTAGCCGGTTCTCGAATACCCGGCTATCGAAAATCATACACTATTCGCCTCTCGTTCGCCGCCTGTACGTTGACCCAACGTTGCCCAACAACGTCCTTTTGCAAATCCTGAAGAATGGGTCGGAAATGTCTCTCTCTTATGCCTGGGACGACCCCGACCGAGTCCGGTCGATTACCGCTGATCACGAATTCATAGATGAAGTGCAAGATATCCTCTATGAGGCCGTCATCCCGGTCATCAAAGAGTGCATGTCCAACTCCGACTACGGCTTCACAACCTACGCGGGTACGCCAAAGTCGATGGAGAACACCATCGAGTACCTTTGGCAGCAGAGCACCAAGTCCGAGTGGATCATGAAGTGCGCGGGCTGCGGTTCGTACCAGTTCATCGACTCGACGAAGTCGATTGGCCGAAAAGGTGTGGTGTGTGTAAAGTGTAACCACGACATCAACCCCCGTTTAGGCCAATGGTACGAGTTCAACCCAGCCGCCAAGATACAAGGCTACCACGTATCGCAGCCGATGCTCCCGCGCAACACAGAAATGCGGTCTCGCTGGGAACGCATCTTGGCCAAGCTCGAAACCTACTCCGAGACCAAGTTCAAGAACGAGGTTCTCGGCATCTCTGACGCCATCGGCTCCCGGTTCATCTCCCAAGACGAGCTGGTGGCTATGTGTCAGGACTACTACGTCGACCGGCCTCCTATCCCGCACGTCATTCACGACGTTCGGGCTGTCGCAGCCGGCGTTGACTGGGCCGGCAACGGCAAGGGGTACACCTCCCGTACCGTTATTTGGATTTGGGGGCTGATGCCCGACTTCCGACTCAAAACGCTCTACTTCCAAATCTTCCCCGAGGCCAACTGTGTGCAAGACGTAGAAGAGGTGGCCAAGATACTCGAGGACTTCAGCGTTCGCTACGTCCTCGGCGACGCTGGGGAAGGCGCAGTAGCCAACTCGATGCTCCGAAATCGGCTTGGGCAGCACCGAGTTGGCCAGGCGCAGTACGGCGGTGGCGCCGGCTTCATCAAGCTCATCGGTTGGAACAAGCAGGGCACCAAGTACCTCATCAACCGAACAGCAGCTATCGATTCATTCATGATGCAGCTCAAGAAGCAGGGCATCATCTACTGCAACCCGCGCCAGATGGCCACTCCCATCCAGGACATCCTGGCGGAGTACGAGACCACCATCACAGCGCACGGCGGCGTTGGGAAGAAGGTTTGGCTTCATGCCCCGTCGCAGCCCGACGACTGCCTTCACGCTCAGATATTCGGATGGTTCGCCATGAAGGTGCTCCAAGGCGATATCGAACTCTACGAGCGCGACATCGAACAGTAGCATTCGCGAATTTGTGTCATCAAGGAGTCCGCCTTCAAGATGACTCTCCTTTCCGGCGAAGCCGGTGGCGTCGTGTGCTGCGTTTCGCAGCACTGCCGTGAAAAAGGCAACCGAATGCTATGCTGCTATACGCTTGCTCACGAAGATTGTGTCCGACCGGGCGGACGGAGGTCCTCCTGGCTTGCTCGCGAAGGTTACCGCCGGAGCACTGGGTTTCGGCGAGGAGCGAGGCGAACTTTGCGCGCTGCGCGCTGCGCGCAAATTTCGCCGAAGTGACTAAGCCGAACCCAGAAGCTGAACGCGGCGCGTTACGCGCCACAGCTCGAAAAGACCGAGCAACCGAGCAAGCTTGGGATCCGTTCACAAATTTTGTTTGATGAGCTGAAGGGATCTGAACTGACTAACCGAGTACTGTCAGATCTCCCGCGAAGCGGGATGCGAGAACCGGTGACGTTTCGTCACCTCGCTTTGCTCAAAAGCGTCTGAACGGATTTACTGCGTAAACGGAATCTACTTCGGCTGGGACTTGCGCGCCTCGGCCATCATCTTCTGGTGCTGCTGAAAGTATGGCACCATGTCGGGAGGCAACGCGTCATCCAGCAGAAGAGCTGACTCATACAGCGTGGGGGATGAGACCCACTTCAGGGGCGTGAAGGTGAAGCCAACGTCGTTTGCTGGCCTACCGATGAACGCAGCATCTTTTACCATGATGCGCCCGGGTTTTCGCCCCAGTTCTTCGGCCGCGAGAAACATCGTTCCGCCCGCGGCAGCGTACAGCATGTATTTGGGAGCTTTCTTGGCCATCAGCAGGTTGCCTCCTTCTTGGGCCGCTTCAGCGGTTTCAACTCACCGTAGGACGGTCCGATTTCAACGTCGTATAAGAAGTCTACGGGGAGCCAAGGAAATCGCTCTTTGACCCGCTGGGTGATCCAGTGGTCCAGGAATGGGAACAGAAGCGACACGTTGTTGTCCGGCATTTCAAACGTCAGTGAGTCGTGCACGGTGATAAGCAGTTCGGCGTCGAGTTCGTGGATGTGTTCGTCGATTTCGCACAGCTGTGACAGCACCAAGTCCGAGCTGGTGGATTGAATCAAGAAGTTGGTGCCTTCACGAATGGCCTCCGCCATCATCTCGCTGGTAACATGCGCTAGCCGAAAACGCCGGCATCGCCCGAAGTAGGTCTTGAGCATCCGCCGGTTGCGGACCTGCCGGGCGACGTCGTCGACATAGGCGCGCATCTTGGGGAGAGATGTGTAGATGCTTTGCTGCAGGTCGCGGGCGTACTCCAAAGTCGAGTTGATGAGCTGCCGGATCTTGTACTCACTGCCGCCGTACAACGTACTGAAGAAGACCTTCTTGCAGTTGGTGCGCCACTTCTTGATGGTGGGGTCAGTCTCCTTCCCGGCTTGGATTTGGTCGTAGGTGAGCTTGTCCTTGTAGACCATCGAGGTCACCCAAGAGTGGGTATCGATGCCCTTGTTGAGAGAATCGATCATGGCTTCGTCATGGGCATAAGCAGTGTACACCCGTATCTCGGCACCCTTGATGTCCACATTCACGATGATGTTGCCCGGCTTTGAGGGGACGAACAGTTTCTTCACGTTGTAGCCCGGATGGATGACGATTTCTTTTCCGTCAGCGCCTTCTTTGGTCCGCCGCGCTGCGTACAGCGGGATGTTCTGCATGTTGGGCTTGGACGATGAGTTGTGGTTGACGAAGCCCTGTGCCACATAAGAATGGTCTTCTTCTACTTCAATGTCCCACACTCTGCGAACTCCAACGGGTTCGATACTTCGGATAGTGCTTGTTGTATACGGCGGAGAACTTGAGGGAGTTGCATGTAGACTTCTACATCCGAGAAGTGCAGCACTTGGTACTTCTGCCCCTTGAGCAACATTTCTCGTCGGTGGTCGCGTCTCCTTGTGGCAGTGTCCTTCCGGTGAAATTCGCCATCCACCTCCACGACTAGCCTGGTACCGGGAAATAGGAAGTCGACCAGGATATTCCTGTGCACAGCTACTTGGCGAAGATGTGCAATTTTCTTCCCCAACAAACCCATCGAAAGCCGAAGTTCCGCACGGTTGGTGGACCAGCAGATGTGGTCGCGGGGTATGATGTTTTTCTCTATATAGTGTGCGTGCGGCTTTTTGAATTCCTTGACAAACCATACCAGTTCGTTCAGTCGGATGAATGCCAAGTAAAGGTTGCTGAAGAAGGCGTGTGGGTCCTGATAATAGTTCTCTGCACACCCTGTGATGCCCGGTACCAACATCTCCAATTGTCGCATGAGCTCCAGGTCGGTGTCTTGTATTTTGTACGGCAACCGCTTGTTTGTTTTCAAGCGATGATGCTTCGCGCTTTCGCGCACAAACCAGGCCGACGTTTCCAACATGGTAGCTATCTCGTACACACCGTATCCGCGTTCCAACAGCGTCTGTAACTTCTCTTTCGGCAAGAGAATGGCTGGTTGCAACTTTCGTCCGTGCTGGTTGCCCTTCAGTGCGCTGGAGTAGTGCTCGTGCTTCCGTTGTTGAATCTCCTTGGCGTACTTGGTTTTGTAATACGCCATTGACGCGTTCCACATGTGCCAGCTCACAGTCAGGTCGTGCCGGAGGCGCAACTGTTCGCGCGTCAGCCCCTGCCGAATTACATACTCCACAAATACGTCTTCGCGCAAAATCGTCCGGCGCCCGTTCAGTGCTTGGTCCAATTGAACTGTTGGTAGCTGTGAAATTACTGGACAACGGGTCGACGGCGATGCACGCTTTTTCTTGGATGTCATACAGATGCCTCCACCCATCTGGCGTCAAAAAGCGGTGTCCGCGTGTACAAACGATAGAATTACCCTGTGCAGTTGTTACGCGAAACATCGCTTCATAGCCTTTGAAGAATTTTCGCAGGATCCTCCTATATCTGCCGCGATGGGTTTTGATCCACACGTTGGGCAACAGTTTTTCCGGCAAGTCAGCAATTGCAATCTGCCCAATGGACGTGTCCAACTGTGTGTCGCCCGAGACACAGAGCCGCCCCGTGGCCGTCCCGTTCAGGTTGAACCCACAATGGACCTTTCCGTCGGCTTTGGAAAACCGCCGGATGGGTTTCAGGTAGGTGTTCAGCGTCTTGTGGGATTCGCGGAATTCCAGCAGCTGCAGACAGAATTGGTGCCGCGGGTCGTCTTCGGCATACTTCTCCATGTACTGGTCTAGGGTATCCCTGCCTGTGCTGCCCGTGTCGCTGGAGTCAAGGCTAGCGAAGTTCAGCTTGCCCATGTAGGCGCTGATCTGCTTCGGTGAGTTGAGGTTGAGTGCCGGGTCGAACTTGGCGTGCATGTACGCTTCAGCTTCGGCAAGACGCTTCCCAACCGCGAAGATGGTGTTCTCCAGATACTCCTGGTTTACTGCGAATCCGCGGTACTCCATGTCCGATAGCGTTCTACTGCCCGGTAGGTACAGGCTCTTCATCACACCGGTGCCCTCTTCGTACAACCCGGTGTTGTGCAGCCGCACAGTCTGAGACTTCAAAATCAACCGAGTGACGTCAGCGTCGGCCGCGGCGTACTTTCTCAACGTCTCTAGCGGAATGTGCTGGAAACCTTCATCTGCAGACCCGACAACCTTCTTCTTGGGAGCACTCTCTTTCTTGGGAGCCACGATGTTCATCTGCTTGCGCAGCGACTTGATTGCTGCCCTGGCGGTCTCCAACTGCTTCAACTGCTCTTCCGTCCGCTCCTTGGCTTTGATCTTCTGGGTGGTGTCCTTGGTTGCGGCAGCTTGGGCCAACTTGTCCCAATCGTCATCCGGGCGCCCGGTGTTGATGCCGTTCACGCTGACGTACACGATGTAGTCGGAGAGCTCGTTGTCAGTCAGGTACAGCGGAGGATAGTCAGGTTCCTCAGGCACGTCTTCGACTTCGACCGAGCGCTCCTCGTCCTCTTCCTTTCCACGCAGGAAGTTCTGCAGCGTTTCGTCGTACCCCTGGTATTCTGGGGCGTAGAGCGGAACCAGTTGCTTCAGGCGGTAGTGCCCCTTCTTGTCCTCGTCGATGAAATGCTCCCCAAGCATAGTGTCCCAGGCCACGTTGTTGACCCGAATGTTCTGGTGCGTCTCAAGGAACTTGTGGTCGAACTTCCAGTTGTGCAGGACTTTGGGTTTTGGGCAACGAAGCAACCTTTCGACATGTGACCACGCCTCCTTCAAGTCGTACGGACTTTCGGGGTGGTCCAACAGGATGCTAGCGGACTTGCCGTCATCCCAGGCAACCGACAGCATGAGCGTCTTCGGGTCTGCGTGGGAATACGGCCGCAACGTGTTCGTCTCGGTGTCAAGTGAGATGAACCAATCCTGCGGCCCGGCACCGCGTTCCGGGTTGTAGTAGTTGATGACGGTGTCGACGAGGTTCTTCACTTCTTCAATGGTCTGCGGAAAGACGTAGTCCTTCGTGACGTCGTCGAGGCTCTTCGGCTTCACCT
>Ga0100394_1002452_pt1 | contig 15348 bp, 18 predicted proteins | sample CryGeymeta201518_FD_81549 | JGI IMG/M metagenome (GOLD analysis project Ga0100394, IMG submission 81549) | Groundwater microbial communities from Crystal Geyser aquifers in Utah, USA - Crystal Geyser metaG 2015-18 | ecosystem: Environmental > Aquatic > Deep subsurface > Groundwater | place: USA... | reverse complement strand
TGAATCGCTGCATAAAGTGGTCCCCGATGCCCATATAAAAGGTAAATTCAACCCACCGGTAATGACCACCGCCGACTTAGCGCTGAAATTTGACCCGGAATACCGCAAAATTGCCGAACGCTTCTTAGCCGACCCGGAAGAGTATCGTTTAGCCTTTGCCAAAGCCTGGTATAAATTAACTCACCGCGATATGGGACCACCACGTAATTTCCTGGGTAACGAAGTGCCAAAAGACATTCTGATTTGGCAAGATCCTATAGATCAGAAAACACAATCAACTATCAACGCTAACGATGTGAAATCGCTTAAAGCAAAAGTGTTGAAATCAGGGTTAACAGTATCTGAGTTAGTCCGCGTTGCCTGGGGTTCTGCTGCAAGCTATCGCGGCACCGACATGCGTGGTGGGGCAAACGGCGCACGCATTGCCTTAGCGCCACAGAAAGATTGGGCAGTAAACAATCCGGCAGAAACAGCAAAAGTGTTAAAGGCATTAACCGACATTCAACGTGATTTCAATAAAGCCAAACGTACTGTTTCACTGGCTGATTTAATTGTACTCGGTGGCGCAGCCGCAATAGAACAAGCGGCTAAAGACGCCGGTTACAACATCACAGTGCCGTTTACGCCAGGGCGTGGTGATGCCACGCAGGATATGACAGATGAAAATGCTTTTAGCTTACTTGAGTTAACTGCAGATGGTTTTAGAAATTACTTTGACAGCAGCGCCAGCTATAAATCACCTACAGAAATGTTGGTTGATAAAGCCGATCAACTGAACTTAACCGTACCTGAGATGACCGCACTGGTGGGCGGCTTACGGGCACTGGATGCAAACTATCAGGGTGCTAAACACGGCGTATTCACGGCAAAGCCGGGAACGTTAAACAACGACTTTTTTGTTAACTTGCTGGATATGTCGACGGTATGGAAAAAATCTGCCACTGACGGTATTTACGATGGTTTTGACCGTAAAACCGGCGACAAAAAATGGACAGCAACCTCTGTTGATTTGATCTTCGGTTCAAACTCAGAGCTGCGTGCCGTTGCCGAGGTTTATGCCTTTGATACGTCGAAGAAAAAGTTTGTTGACGACTTTGTCGCCGCATGGACCAAGGTAATGAACCTGGACCGTTAAGCCTTTAAAAACTAAAAGCGCTGCACGTTAACGGGTGCAGCGCTCTATTTTTGGTTATCTTCAGCTCCGTTAACGGCGCGTTGCTAACTATTTACTGCTACGTGGTTTCGCTTTAACTTTGGGCTTAGTTTTAGCCGTATTTGACAGCTCGATCTGGGTTTCTGTTGATTTATTTGAACGCCCTGACAAAACTTTGCGCGCATTATTTTTTAGCAATGACTCACGGTTACTCACTTCAAAACCCGGCTTAATAACACGTTTCACGTCGCTTCCCATTAGCCTTTGAATGCGCTGTAAGGTTTGCTCTTCTTCACGACTAACAAAGGAAATAGCATTACCTGACGCCCCTGCCCGCCCGGTACGGCCGATACGGTGCACATAGTCTTCCGGTAAATATGGCAGGTTAAAGTTAACAACATAATCCAGGCCTTGAATATCCAAACCACGGGCTGCCACTTCGGTGGCTATCAGACCTTGTAATTTAGCCGATTTAAAATCAGCGATAGCACGACGTCTGGCGCCCTGGCTTTTATCACCATGGCATACTGCAGCATCAATTTTACGCTGTTGCAGGCCAGCTAACAGACGGTCTGCCTGCTCTTTAGTACTGGTAAAGACCAACACCTGAAACCAGTTATTTTCCGCTAATAACTGCTCAAACAATTCGATTTTGCGTCCTTCTTCTACCGGATAAACCACATGGTTAACGGTATCGGCAGCACTATTAACTTTCGCTACGCGAATTTGCTGGTGGTTTTTCAGAATTTTATGCGACAACTCATTTACTGCAGGCGACGTGGTAGCAGAAAATAACAAGGTTTGCCGTGTCTGCCCAGTCTGTTGCAGTAAGTTCAGCACATCGGTGATAAAGCCCATATCTAACATACGGTCTGCTTCATCTAATACCACAAATTCTACGTCACTTAATATCACGTTACCCAGCGCCATGTGCTCTAACAAACGGCCCGGGGTGCTGATCACAATATCAACGCCTGCATTAAGTTTATTCGCCTGGCCACCCATTTTAACGCCACCATAAAGTGCCGTAACACTGATAGGCGAAAACTGAGCATAAGCGGCAATCGTGTTGGCAAGTTGCTCTGCTAATTCGCGGGTTGGCGTTAAGATCAACGCCCTTGGGCGTTGTGCAACAGTGGCTTTGGGCTTATCCAACATGCGCTGTAATATAGGAATAGCAAAAGCGGCCGTTTTACCAGTACCGGTTTGCGCGGTTACTTGTAAATCTTTGCCACGACGCGCTGGCACAATGGCCTGCGATTGAACGGGTGTCATTGCACTGTAGCCACACGCAACCAAAGCACGTTGCAGGTCTGGCGCTAAATCTAAAGATGAAAATTGCATAAGAGATCCTCTGTAGAATTGCTACAGTCAAAAATGAGCGCAGAATATACAGTATTTTAGCGGTATAAGAGAGGATTGTTTGTTATTCAGTGCATTTATCGCCGTTTTAGCTGGCTGCACTATTGGATACTGACAACATGGCAAGGAGATGCTTATTAAGATATGTCCTTGCCTGCTGCGTAAACGCTGTTGACGCTTAGCCTTCGTCAACCTCATCATCGGCTTCCTGACGCGGCGCATGGTTGCATGCTCTGGCAAGAATTTCGATATAAAACGCGGGCAGTTCTTGTGCTACCGCAGCATCAATATGTTTATTGATCTCAGAGGTAAATATTTGTTCTGCAACGTCTTCTGTGGCACCAAAGCGACAATCAAACGTCCAGTAATCCTTATCATCAGGTAGCTGCTTGCGACGCTCCCGGTTAAGGTACTTTTTAATATCATACTTAATGGCGTCCACCAAACGAGCCGGCTTTAGCTTAGGATCAGTTAACGCGATTGTCTTTTTCATCAAAATTCCTACCAATATGCACTGAAGAATAAAAGCTACATGTGCTTTTAAAGGCGTATTCTACATGGATGCAGCAAAGATAACTGCCACTATCTGCTATTTTCTTGCAAAAGCTAAACGCTGAACCATTCCCGGCAGCTGAAATGCAGTTATTACGTTTAATCATGTGGCCAGCTGCCTACCAGGTTGCCTTGGCTTCGCTTTGATGCAAACGCCAGATAAAACCAACACCGATACTATATGTTATGTCTTTCTCAAATAACGGGCTATTACGGTTAGCCGCGCCGTAATGTGACTTGATGCTGCCCCCGGCAAAACCTCTAATGTTTTTATGTAGCGAAAATGCAATTCCGGCTGCAAGCTCTGCCCCCAAAAAACCACCAGATGCATCAAACGCCGCTCTGGTGTTAGATACAAACTGATCATCTACCTGATAAAAATAATCTTGCAGCTTTTCTGTGGCAAATATCAAACTAAAAGAAGCACGAAACCCGGCATCTTCGAATAACGCGCCCCGCTGTTGGTAAGACAGTGCTGGCTGAAATACATAACCACGATGATCAATACGGCCAAAATCAGTCGAAAAAACCGACCTTGCCTGCAAGTGTGCAGTCAACCTGGCATTGCCACCGTTGTCGAAAGAAAAGTCTTTAATTCGATAAATCAGTTGCGGGCCAATTTCAAATAAGAAATCCAGCTCTGGCATGCCTTCTCTGGCGGTATTGTCGTCGCTGTCAGCAGAGAAAGCGCCGCCGACTGAAATATCAATTTCAATATCACTGCCTTCAACAACAACCGCGCGCGCATTACCATCGCCAATACGAAATACATCGCCGCGATACACAACATAAGGTGCTGCAAGGGCAATAACATTGTGCTCAGATGACGCAGGATAATTAGGCACCTGGCCCAAACCGCCACCCACACCAAATTCCCACAGAGGCTGCGCCTCGTTGCCCGCTTCAAACCCAGTAATATTTCTGTCAGGCGAAGCGGTGTTTTGGGCAATAGCCGATGCTGTCACACACAATAACATACTGCTTATTAACCACCGTGATGCCAGAACTGCATAATTCATCGCTTACCCTTTTAATCTTTGTTACAAAACAGCATTTTACTGTTTATTCGCTGTCAGTAAACACATCGGATTCTCACTATAGGGTTTATACACAACAGTGGCGAATATAAACTGCCCTGTTACCTCTTCGACAATGCTATGCTAATGACAGGCTGCCTAGGTGGCTGTGTTGGATAATAAACTTCTGTATCAAACAACGCAGTGAAATCACTAACTTAAAGGAAACCCTGCAATGCGCCCTATATTCTGTGTATTACTACTGATAATCCTTAGCGGATGCAACAAGAATGAAGTGGGCGACGTTTCATTGGGCGTGTTTACTACCAAAGATATCAAGCTGGATGCCTTTACCGATCCAATCGTGACCGGTGTAACCTGTCATGTTTCAAGTGTTGAAGCTAACCTGAACTTGTCTGACCCTTCAGACAGTTCAATCGCCTGTCGCCAAACCGGCCCTATTACTGCCGACATGATTGCCAAAATTGATAAAAGCAAAAACGGTGAAGTACTGTTTACCAAATCAAAGAGTATTTTTTTTAAAAGCATGAAGATACGCCGTATTTTAGACGCTGAACACCAAACGCTAATGTATCTGTCTTACTCCACCAAAGAAACCTCCGGTAGCTTTAAGCACAGCCTGTCTACCGTGGCACTGTGGGGAACAGACGCTTATGGCACAAAGAGTCTTGGGGAAAATACAACACGCGAATAATTTCAATTTAATTAATTTTTCAACTTGTCTAATTCGTCAGCTCTTAGTGTTTCAGAGGTTACCCGAGGTAAGCCTGTAGCATTAAAAAGAGCAGATTTTTTGTACCCTCCGTTGATACGGTTCGTGGTCACGATCCAAAGAAAGCGAAATAAAAACCCGAACAGCCCGCTTTGCTTTGGTTTCACATGGCCTAAAGCGGTATCTGTGTTTAACACGGCAACTTTTGCTCCAAAGTCTTTATCCATTTGCTGACGATCAAGGCAGTTATGAATCAGGCCAATAAATGACATTTTTGGGCTGGCCAAGGTATTGCCAATAGGCGTTCCACAACATGATGCATACCAGCGGATCATGCCTTTTTCGCTAAGGCGCACTGCCGATAGAAATTCTTCCCCTTGGCTAAATAGCAGGTGTTGTTGAGCCACCTGGACAATCTCAGTTCCGCCTTGTGCATCTAGTATTGCAGGAGCTTTATCAAGAAAATGTGCGAACGCCCGGCAATCCGTGCAATAGCAAATAAGACGATTGCTGGTTCCAATGTTTTCGAGTTTGCCTTTAACGGCACCGCAGTTACATTGAATTGAATGCATAAATATCACCATTCCTTGTCCAGATTAGGTTAAGTGCTGTGCAGTTTAAATCTTATTCTGCAAGCCGCCCGCGTATTTAAACACGGCTTACCATGCATTTGTAAATTTAATGTATATAACATTACGCTGCGCGATACCACATTTTATTGCACTGAAGGTGTCGTCAAGTTATTCATGTTAAGTGTAAATTGTGACCAACTTTGGGTATCTGTGACATGTTTGACTACGAGAAAATCTGCGCAGCCGATTGACGGTCTAGAGCGATTTTTGCTGGCGATAAAATTATGGTTAAGTACCATTTACAACCTACAGCAGTTTTTTATGCGGACTTAAAAAAAACATTTTTTTCCAGCCCTGGCTTTCCATCGTTGCGAGCCACGGAATAGGAATAATAGATAATATGGAATAATGCAGATGTGGTTGTTTGCCAGCAGCGTTACCAGTATCACCCAGTGTGGCTATTTGTGTATTGATATTAACAAAGTCACCAAACGCTACGTTATTTTGATTTAAATGAGCATAGTAATGTATTCGCCATTTAGGGCCCAATATAGCAATAGCATTACCACCTTTACCTAATACACCAGAAAATATGACCATCCCACTTGTGGCGGCTACAACTGGGGTATTTTTTAAGCCGAATATATCTATCCCCTTGTGTACGCCTGACGTACCCCAAGGCGAATACCAAAACGTATTATGGTTCCAGTCATTTTTTGTGGCACCCAGAACAGGTATTACGATTTTTTCTGGTATCAACAATCCTATTAATAGTATCAAGCCCAGGCTAAAAGCTCCGTACTTTAACGTTTTTGCAAGTTTGGTCATGGCATAAATACTTATTCGGCACGTTTGGCTGTATTTAAAATACGGATTGATCCGCACTTGTAAAGTTAATGTGGTGAACATTACACGGCATATTTATAACTTTCAACGGCTTATGGGTACAGCTGCTACTGATTCTGCCTACAAATATGAGTTAATTGCATATAACACGCCTGCTCATCACGGTAACTGGCCAGCGCACTTATCGCGATATCCGACAGTTCGTTAACCACAGCAAAACCATTGCGCTGCCAATACGGCACCGAGCCCTGCACCGCTACCAGCGCCAGTTTTGTTAGCCCCAGGCTTAACGCATGCTGTTTTGCCGTTGCCAATAATTGCTTGGCCAGCCCTAAACCGCGAGCTGCCGGGTTTACCGCCATATCGTGCAAATACAACAGCTGCGGCGCAGCTGCCGGCGTAAAAGCCGACGCCAGCGGCGCAACATCGCCGTTTATGGACGGATAACTGAATAAATACGCCAGTAGTTCACCGGCGCTATCTTGTGCCAGCCAGCAACTGTTCGGCGCCGCTTGCAAGCGCTGGCTTAACAGGGCCGGGCTTTCATACAAGGCATCGCTGTAGCAGCAATCTTGCAATGCCACTACTGCGGGTAAATCAGCAGGCTGAATTAGCCGTATTGTTATTGTCATACACGGAGCCTTCGTAGATCAGTGCATCATTATAGGTACGCCGTGCCTTTTAAATACAGTACCGCAAAGCCTGACACTAACACCCGGTCACCGACAAGGTGGCAAAATAAAAAACCGCCGCGCTGTGATGCCTGGTACGCCACCAACTCAGATTTATCCAACTGCCTGGCCCAATAAGGCGCCAGCCCGGCATGAATTGACCCGGTGACCGGGTCCTCATCACCGCCATTAGCGGGCCAAAAATAGCGTGAGATAAAGTCATACTCCTTTGTGATGGCACTGGCTTTGGCGGTAACAACCACATCATAAGGCGCTAGCTGCTTCAGCTGTTCTGAAGAATAGGTCAGGCTTTTTACATCCTGCTCGGTGGCCATCACGGCAAAATAGGCTTGACGGTTTCTTAAAACCTGTACTGGCGTTTCCGATAAGCCGGCTAATAACGCCGCCGGCACCTGTTCGACAACTTGCGGGCATTGGTTAGGAAAGCTCATTTCAATTCTGCCGTCGCTATGTTGATTAACCAGCAGTGCACCCACTTTAGCGGTTAAAAACTCAATTTCACCCTGAGCGCCCAAATGATTAAATATCACATAAGATGCCGCTAACGTGGCATGGCCGCAAAAGTCGATTTCGGTTAATGGCGAAAACCAGCGAATTTCATATTGATTGGCTGATAACGCGCGGATAAAGGCCGTTTCAGACAGATTATTCTCCGCCGCAATACTTTGCATCACCTCAGGCGCCAGCCAGTTTTTTAATGGCACCACCGCAGCAGCATTGCCTTTAAACTGTTGTTTGGTAAAAGCATCGACAATATAAATATTTAATTCCAACACAAGCTCCTTAGGGTTTATCGTCTAAGCGACAGGTTTTCGCAATTAACAAAAGCGCGCAACCAATGTGGATGATTGTATACCAAGTCTGTACACAGGCAGGTTTTAACCGTTTATATCGTGAAACAGTACGTCCAGCGCCGCTTTTGATTCAATTGTGATACCTTCGCCACTTTTGTTTCTCGCATTTTTAACTGGCAAGAATCAAGACCTGCCCCCGCACACTCCAAAGGGATTACAGCGGCTCACCTACCGTAGGGTTGTCTTTAAAGAATTTCACTAATTCATTAAAATTATTAATATATTTATTTAGTTTTTCACTCGACTTTTTTGAGTCAAGAAATGGCTTACGTTTGCCAATAACAAGAGTGTCTATATTTTCACCCTTACTGTTTTTGTACAAACCTTCTCCCAAATCTCTAAATGGTGCCAACACGTCAGATTTTACACGACCGCCTATTTTTGATGTCAGCCAGGCGATTTGTTCTGTCGTGAAAATATTAGTTGGAAAATAAACCTCTTCGAGACACATCATTCTAGTAATTGGTTCGACTCTTTTATCTATAAGATTCGAAGAAAAACTAAGACTCTTCAATGTTTTTATTTTAGAAAGCGGCTCAAGCGAATCTATTTCATTTTTTCTCCACAAACCACCATTTAAATCTATTTCTTCTAATGAAGTAGATTTAGATAACTCAGATATTGTTTTAACATTTTGAAAATCTCGAAGGTGCAGTGAAATTAGTGACGTGTTTTTTGAAAAATCCCAAAGTGCTTCACTTTTCTGGTTCCAGAACCAGTCTATCGCTTTTATTTTACTCAAAGACGCTAACGGACTTAAATCTTCTACTCTTGGGCATTTCCAGAAATTTATCTTATTAAATCTATTTCCAAAATTGTTTATTAAATACTCAAAAGTATCTTGCCTTAACCCACTAATAGTAAGTTCTGTGGCATCCGAAGATGCTATTTTTGAAATTGTATCCCTAGAAATCTTCCCCCCAGTAATATCTTGCTCTACTAACTCTAAATGTTTGTAATCTTTAACCATTTTTTATACCCAACGCCCAATGGTTACCGGTAGCGCCAGGGCTTTGGTAACGGCTTGATATTTGATAACTGACATAACGCATCCCTATTGAAGTTAGTTACAAGGAAATAAAGTCCTGAGCTTGCTCGCCAGCAATACTGCGGAGTTAGCTGTAGCGGCAGATTTCTTCTGTTCCACATCACGTTCTAGCTCTGCCAACAGCTGCTGATTAACCTCATGCGGTGGCACATTAGATGCAGTTACGCACCAGCTTTGCCCTTCGCCACTATCGATAACACCGGCCAAATACATAGCAAGCTGATCATTGGCGATCCCTTTTGTTGCCTGGGCTGAAAATGCTGGTGGTAAAGGTGTAACAGGTTTGCCGTTTATTAAAGCTTGCAGACGATCAAGCGGCACTCTGGCATTTTGCTCTGATGTACCCAATTTAGCGCAGCTTACAAGCGCACTAAACAAGGAGGTTGTAACCACCACCAGGCGAAATCGCATAACAGGACTCTGTCAGTTCAACATGAAAGGAAATTCTGCCTCACGACCACCCAAATTAAAACCTTTAATTCACATTAATAATACAAAAAGCATTGGCAGTATTTTTTAAACCTTGCTGATAAAAAACCCCGGCGCGCTGGCCGGGGTTTTAGTTGTTACTGCTTAACTGTTTTCATGAAATAAGTCGTTTAACCAAGGTCTTTGTTTTAAGGCGCTTCAAGAGTACGTGATCTGAAATAAGTCGTTTATAAAATTTCTTGTCCTGTGACGACATCAAAGCATGCTTTTACATGGATCAAGTTGCTTTAAGAGCACTTAACACTCGAAAAATCTTAGCTCATGACTTCGCTAGTCGTTCCTTGACGTCATCCACGCCAAAGGCTGGTTTTCGTCTATGAATCATGGCGTGGCAGTTTGGACAGACTGGCTTGAGATCACGAACAGGATCGATGACATACTCTTCTCCTATGCTCGATAACTCCAACTCATGATGAACATGAATGAAGTCTCGTCCAATTTCTCCATAGGCAGACAGAAAGTCGAATCCGCAAATAAAGCAGTAGCAACCATAGTGCTCGATACATTGCGCCCGAGCAACCGGATTCCTCTCGTAAATGTTCACATATACGCTTCGTACCTTTCCTTCCCGAAGCTCTTTAGACTCATCAACTTCGTCAGGGAAGATATAATCATCATTTGTGGAGACCTGAGCTAGTCGAGAAAATTCCTCATAAATTTTTTTGCGTTTGACTACGCTGGCATTACCAACCGTTTCGTAGTAGTCAATGTGCTGTCGTAAGGAGGACAATGCATTCAGCAGCTTGTCTCTACCATCTTCTTTCAGGATCATTTCCAGATAGTAGCGTGTCGCTTCTGCGTTCGTTGTTCGGGTAAATCGTTTACCCTGAATCAAGTTCCGATAGTTATATATGTAATCGACAGCTGAGTTTCGATTCATCCCATGACCCGTTTGAAGGGTTTCGACCCCTTGCGTTATAGAGATGTCGCTTCTATAGACGCGTTTTGCGATTACGTATGCAACCTCTATCGTTTTTCTGTCTATTTTAGGCATATAGCTACACTCAACGGTTGATCTGAGAAATTAAAATCATAACGCCCCTTGGCAGCAACCGCTATGCATTTGCCCAACAGGTAGGACTCTCAGCATCAAAAAAGAAAAACTCACATTGCTCGTCGAAGTTGTCTCTAACGAGCAGATTCACCATATTACAGTTCGCTTGGTCGTTAGCAGCTACCGAGAATGCGCTTCTCTCGATACTTGATTTTGCAACTCTGTAAAGGATATGCAAGTCATGTTCTCCTACGCCCCTGCCATACACGACTATGCTATCCTATACAGAAGTAAGAACCTCACGACAGACCGTATTCAAATAGTAACTACTTAGTTCAACCAACTGGCCAATGTCTCAATTACAGCATGATACGGGCAAGTTTTACTCTAAAAAAATATTTTATGGTATGCTTAGCATCAGACCATTATGAAGAAGAGAGCGGAAACATGAGCGGAAACGTCCCTAGAGCGAAATATAGCGCAGGCCAAGACGCGCTAGAGAACTTTCAGACACTAGCCTCTTACGCTGCAACTGGTGCACGAAAAGCTAAGCGTCGCGTACATGAAAATGGTCATGCCGTCACTGTAATTAAAGATGGCCGCGTTATTAAAGTGATGCCTAATGGCCGCGAAGAAACTATTAGTAACGTCGCGAAAATAGATAGTTTCAAACCTCTCACGGTGAGTGCATAGTGCCACGAGTAAGATTGATCGCAGGCCCGAATGGTTCTGGTAAAACAACACTATTTTCCACACTACAAGCGCATAGAGATGTTCATTTCGGCCAATATATAAATCCTGATGACGTCGCCCTTGCACTTAAAGGCTACAAAGCTGCCGGAAAAAATTTTGATAGCATTGAGCGAGCCAAAATGTCTCAAGCTATTTGCACAGGACTACGAGAGAGATATCTCCAACTGAAGCTTTCTTTGACTTATGAGTCTGTAATGAGCCACTCGTCACACTTAGAATATATTAAGCGTGCAAGAGAAGCTGGCTTTAAAACCTATCTCTATTATGTTTGCATCAATGACCCGCTTGTTAATATTGAGAGGGTAAGAGAACGAGTTAAATCTGGCGGACATAACGTGCCAGAAGAAAAAATCCTTAGTAGATACAATAATAGTTTGTCGCATCTATATGATATGAGCATGCTCTGCGATAGAGCATATTACTTTGACAACTCATACGAGCAAGAGCTGTTTGCTGAAAAGTCAGAGAATAATCTACTCAAAATTAAAATACGCAAATACAACAAATTGCAACCTATCTGGTTTCAGGATGCCCTTCTCTCAAAGTGGGATGATTCTAAAATCCGCTATTGATGCAGCAAGTTTATTACTTAAAATCCCAATCATCACAAACTGTTATGCCTTTCCCTAACATCTTGAACAGGCTCGAGCGCTAGACCTGAATTCAGCTACTAACTGAAACACCTACTGGTAGCTTTCTGCAGTTAAATTCATGATCTTAAGAGCCATAGATCTTTTACGAGAACTAGCGGATTCGGCTTGTCGTTCAATGCTGAGGTCAGGTTAACTCTATACTTTTAAGGAAACGTGTCCGATTAAATATGAGTCACTATAGTTAATATAGCATTCTCCACTCCTGTAAAACCTGACCATTAAACGACAAAAATTACACACGGCTGCCTTTAGCAGCTCGCGCCAAAGCAGTTTGGAATATATTGCTGTCAATCACAGAGCTTGTACTAATAATTCGAGCAAGAGCTTGTGATTTTAGCGGGTCGAGTGAATTAGCAATTGCTTCACTCCACTGTTGCCACTGGGCTTTTTCGCTTTCGCTGAATTGTGAAAAACACTCACTCCCTGTAATTGTGTCGATAAACTGACGGCACTGCTGGGCTTTTTGCCATTGGTTAAACATGTCCAAAAACGTATTAATACGCTCCTGCTCAGCCCTTACAGCTCGTTCTAACTCCTCACGACGGAATTGTTCGGCCTCCCACTCAAGCTCACGTGCTGCTTGTTTCTCTTTAATAACCGTGCTGTAAACTGCACACTCCTGTAAATGGTTAACAAAAGTACCTAATTGATTCTCTAATGACAGCGTTTCACGGTCTTCAAACATGGACTTCATACCCTGAGGAAGTGGCCGCTCTATATAAAGTTGCAGCACTCCACTCGGCACATTTATTTTTTCGTTCGAGACCCATTTATTGCGTGCCTTGTCGATTATTTCTGCTGCCGATAACTCACGCTTTGTCTGTTTCAACCTTTCTCGCAAACGAAACGGAATATCTACACCATCAACTACAACGATATTCATCAATCGTTTCTCATACCGCATTTTTTCTACTTTAACCTTCCATCCTCGCTCCTCAAAAGCTGATAAAAGGACATGCAAAATACTGATCGCTCTATCTCGTTGTTCGAGCGACACGTCCATGCGTAATACACTGCTATCGTTGTAAGGTTGAGTCAGGATGTAGTCATATCTGTATAGCGGTTTAGTTAATGAACTTTTTAACCCCTTCAACAAAGGGTAATAACTTATCGATTTTTTGGGTTGAGGTAGAGTTGCCGATTGATTTCTAGATTTTCCTCGCTTGTAGGATTGCAAAGGCGATATATCTATTAAGCGGGTGGGTGACATGTCTTCAGGCAATGCAATATTTTCAACCACTTTACCAAGAGCCCTTTGAGTCCAGTAGCCATTCGGAGGTCGCGGAATATGATGCTTGTCCATTAATTGCCCAAGTGCATGAGGATGAACTTGCCATAGTTCAGCAAGCTCTTTTAGTGGTTTATTCCAAACAGCTTCGTGAAGCTCTGCGATAGTCAGTTCGGTTAGGAGCATCATTTATTTTCCAGTTGTTACTTAGCTGATTCATTATTTTGTGACACGATGCAAAGGTTATCTTGTTCACTAGGAGCTGCCGAACCTCTAAACCATTATGCACGTGGGACTCTATTTTTTAGCGACCAACTATTTATATAATTCAACAGTGTATTGAGACGACGAGGTCATCGCCAAATGCCCGACTCTTTACATAACGCCCTGTACTGAGCCTCTGTTAATTCAATACTCTCCGAGATAGCGTTTTCATCATAAAGCAAATATTGAAGGCCAGCGTCCAACGAACCACTGTATTGGTTAGTACCCTCAATTGTTCCAACTCCGATCCATATTCCTGCCGCGACTAAACTGTTTACTACATCTTTCGTCTTAGGTGCAGTTCTCGCCACAGGTAGTTCACAAGCTTTAGTTTTCAAAAAGCTCAAAAAAATTTGAGCACATAAATGAAGGACTCGTAAAGGCGAACCATCAAAGTGCTTTTCATGAGCAATCTTTCTGTCCAAATTATACTGCTCTACCTCTTTCTCTCGATAAAACAACAGGTTCATAAGGTATCTCGATTCATCAACCTTTAAGAAACCATAGTATTCACTCAATATCGCTTTGATTTTTGTCTGGACAGATGACGATTGCTCACTAAGCCTTTTTGACAAAAAAATCACTCCGTCTGGCTGCTTTACGTATGTATCACGCATCATCAACTTATAAACTGATCGCCCACCACTAGTGTAATAATAGGCAGTTTTGAGGCTGTCAGTGGTATAGATTCCCGGTCCTAATGGCTGCTCCTTTCCATAATTGCCAATAACATGTTCTTGGATCTCTCGACTTGCCCCTCTGTATAGTACTTCTGGTATCACTTTATTTTTCTCTCCACTAATTTTTATTTTATGAATCACCGCCAATACACTAGTCACTATTATTGACGAACTACTGTGCAACAGGCTGTAAGGGAACCAACTGAAGCATGAACACATCACTGAACTTTGTCAGAACCATCTTAAGCTCATAACTTTAATCAGACTCAGACGGCTTAACAGTTACTTTGGCACTACCTGACATAAGCAGCAATTGTTCATATTCGGTAAGCTGATTAGCAGCAGCTCGGCCTAAGTAGACCCACTTTTCAATCATCTCATCAACTGTCTTAGGTTGCTTTGCTAACTCGGCTTCTGCTGCACTGATCAAATCATGATCAATGTTTACCTCGACTTTAATCTCTTCTGATTGTGACATCTGTATTCTCCTCTTAGGGTAAAAATTTACTCTCAACTCTCCGGTAATAGCGGTTGCAGAGTGAGAGCTTTTCCAGTGACTTGGTAAACCAGCTTTGCCCTCCAAATGCTTTGTCTATTTCATATTTTGATGGCGGTTTACCATTGTCCTGAAGAGCTGCACGAATGAATTCTTTCAACTGAGGGAAAAGCACTTTATCTCTTCGAAACCACAACTTATGCCCATGATATTGTCGCTTCTGGTTCGCTGGCAGCGCCTCGAAAAGCCATGTCCTGTCGTACTTGTACAACAGCGCGTACTCTTTCTGGACAACTTCTCTAAGCTGTGTCCGCGAGTAAACTGGATATTGCTTTATTGCTTCCAATACAACCTCACGAGCGTTATTGCGCTTTGAAAGTAGGCGCAAGTATTGTCGCCAGACAACCAATCCACTGACGGATTGAATTATTTGCTCAACCGCACCCACTGATACCTCATACTTGTGAGCAATCTCGCGTCGAAACGCACCTGCGATAGCCATATCTGTGATGTTTCGCTCAATGTCAGGGGTAATTGTTTGTCGCCTTTCATCTATGCTCACGCCCATGCGTCTAGCTGTTTGCTTCACGTATCCGACGCTTACTTTCACTCGTCTTGATATCTCCCGCATACTGTATGTTGATTCACGAAGTAGTGATGCACACCGATAAGCCTGTTTGTCCGTCACGCCTACCTTCGCTTTCGCAGGCGCTACCACGGTGTCATCGGATAGAAATGACAGCGCAAATCGCAAAACGAGCGCCTTGAATGGGTTTATTGGGCTTGATGGGTCATAGAGCATTTTGCGCAGGTGGCCTTCGTTAACCACTTTAGAAACATTGAGGCCAAGCTCTACTGCATCAAGCAAATGCAGCAAACTTCTCATATCAAGATTCTGTCCTCGTCTGAAGAAAACTTGAGAACTGCGGCATACATCGTCGTCACCGAGTGGGGATCTTGAAT
>Ga0100394_1002447_pt1 | contig 15363 bp, 7 predicted proteins | sample CryGeymeta201518_FD_81549 | JGI IMG/M metagenome (GOLD analysis project Ga0100394, IMG submission 81549) | Groundwater microbial communities from Crystal Geyser aquifers in Utah, USA - Crystal Geyser metaG 2015-18 | ecosystem: Environmental > Aquatic > Deep subsurface > Groundwater | place: USA... | reverse complement strand
TGTAGCTTCCCACTCTGCTGCAGACTGCGCTGCGACAGATTCACCGGCATCCTTTTGCAATGTACGATCGCCCGCACTTGTAGCCTCCTCTGGCTTAACAAGCGGCGCTTTAAAGGGATCCACGTTCGCCTCTTTAGTTGAAATCTTATTCAGCTCTACAGTAGTGACAACATCAGTAGCGGCGACGACTTTTGTTAACGCCATCGCTGCCTGTGGTTGAGGCAAAACATCCCAGTTATTCGGCTTTTTCTCGACTGACTCTTCTAGATTACTCAAAGCGACCTCCTCCGATTTGCTCATTGGCTTTATCACTTCCTGGAGTGCATCAGGCTTTTCTGGACTTATTGTCTTCTTCCTTCCAGACTCATTGTTGTCATGTGTATTGGTATTTTGTGGAGCTGGCTCTTCCGGGGTAACCTCGTTTGTTGTCGTGCTCGCTTCGTTCCTGTGCTCTTCATTGTCTCCTCCGCGATGGAAAAAATCACTCACGAATCCAAACAGACTGGCAATGGGACCAATAATATGATTGATATTCTCGTCTTCCGTAGACAGCACTTGAAGATTTCGAGCCACTACCTGACCGTTGTGAACAGCACTGACTGCGGCAGAAGTAAATGTAGCATGTGATCCACATGCTGCCCGGCGAAGGTCACCCTGGTGGGTGAAAATGACTTCCTTTGCAATGACAGTAAGCCCGTGCATCCATCCGTGTCTAGAGACTTCCGAGCCAAAGTGCGCGAGAGACATGATATTCTTGGCAAATTCCACCGCCACAACTCCAGTCTGAGCACATCGTGCCGCAGACAGGCTCACTTCGAGCGCTTTCACAGAGCTTTGGATGTTTCTCCATACAATTAGCAAACTCGGTATTTTGACTTGCGCTGTTATACTGGTGACTCCACTAGTAGCATTCGTCTCAGATTGAACTTTCGAGACAATCGTATCATCATCGCCGCTCAAGAGAATTGTCATGGGGTCCACAAACGACAGAAATTTGGCGTAAGGGAGGAATGATGTTGGTGGAGCTTCGTTGGTGTCTTGAAGATGTAGAGATGCATCCTTGCCATCTTCTAACAAACGAGACAAAGCTTCACAAGCCACTGCCCACGCCCGGATCCTCATCATTTCCAACCCCACCAATGGCAGCAACAGAAGAAAGATGCGAAGAGAAGTTGTAAAAGACTGAGACACGGATGCAGCGGAAATGTGCCACAGCAGCGTCAAACAAGCAGGACATCGTCGAATAATGGCAACACTCAAAGCCAGGTCTCTGGAAGGTGGAAAATGTTCAACATTTCGTTTATAGGCCGCGACGGCTGGCTTGGCTCGATCGTCGATGTTCATGGAAGCCAACATGGCATGCAGTCCTAGGAGTGGGTCCTTTGCAGAATTACTATTGGTAGTACTGGCAGGAACAGCACCTGTGCCGGCTTGGGTCGAGGAAGTCGCTGCTGGTCGTGTCTCATCAGATTGCGACTGTGGATGTTGAAGAGAATGGACTTCGTTCGACATTTGATCCGTGGCCAGATTAAGCATTGGTAACAAATCGTTCAATTCCAGTTCCTGCTGTTCTAGGGTAGCATTATTTGCAGGTGTCGAAGTGGGAGGTGCTGGATTTGTTGTAGACTCAGACGTACTTTGTTGTGATGGATGTTGAGACGGCTGCTCGGTTGTCGACTGCTGTGGCTGAGGAGGTGTGTAAGACCAATAATCCACAATCCAACGTAGCATGGCCAATTGCAGTAATTCATCTTCTTGCACAGAGTCTCCAACAGACGCAAGAATATCTCGCAATGTCAGTCGTAAGGAATAACGCACCAACTCTGAAAACCATTCCATGTTATGGTGGTCGTCATAGGCAAGCAATAAAGTTCCCGTGGACAAAAAGAATGGGGCTGCTAGATGTGGCATTGTCAGGATATCAAAATTAACAAAAGTTATCCACAAGGCCGATGCATACAATACCAATAGACACAGTTGAAAAATATCTCGCTCCGACTTTGCCGGATGTGGAACCAAGTAAACGGTCGCAATGGCCACCATGCACACTGTGATAAAAATGTTCCACAAAAAGCCGCCTCGTGTTGCATTCAACCCTGCTAAGAACGAGATAGTTCTCATCTGTAGCACCGTTGGAGTAAATAATCCCACCAAACAAAGATAGCGTATCTGTTTCGGGTTCAATCGTTCCAGCGTTTCGGGGATGCGATTGGGTATATTCACAATGGAGTCCACACCTCGCTGGATTCGGCGGGGTAAATCATGAGCATTCAAATAGATCCAAGATCCCACCAAGAGACATGCCACCACAATTGTTTTGGGGTACCATAAATACCACGTCATCCAGCACAACATTTTGCACTGCGCTCCCAAACACATCAACAGTACGGCCACACGTATCTTGACATCCAAATTCCAAAATTCACGCGCCAAATGCCACAAAAAATGGCTCCAAAGTATATGCAGAGGATGACGAATCAATCGTTGTTGCAAGCGTTGTCTCATGGCAACACGACGTTGGAGGGTTTGAATGGTACCGGGACGGTTGTTCTTTTTGTTGGAGGAAGAATAAGAAGATGATGATGACGACAAAGGAGGAACCACAGCAATTCGATTGTTGGCCACAATTTCTGCCGAAGTAATACCGGGTGTGTTGACCTCTTCCATAATTGCTTCATCATCCTGCTTGTTACTCGTCGTCGTAGAAGGTGCCTCTAGTGGTACCCACTCGTCTTCTTCTTGCGATGGACCATCATTCGGAGTTGCCATCGCGGATGACATTTTCGAAAATAAATGTAATAGTACTTATTACTGTAGTCTAGTTGTATGATGGCTATTTTGTGTCATCCGTTTGTTTCAATCACAGCTCTCCCTCCTCTGGTTCGACTGTTTTGTTAGTTGTTCTCGGTGTCAAATAATTGTGCAGCCAGCAGAAAATGCAGTTGATTGATTTCCCATTAAATATCGAAATTCTGTTTTGTGAAGGTTTTTGATGTTCGTTTGCGTTGTCGTGTTGCATGTGTAATTAACACATGTGTTGAGATGAAGGCAACTCCTTCATTGCGTCACGTTCGTGACTTGATCTGCCACGGAAACAGACAGACTACTAGTAGTTAGCTACCAGGTACTACTACTAGCTACTACTATCTAGACCTACTAGTCTACTAGGTACGACTACTTACAGTAGCTACTACTCGTACCATAGTAGGTTTTATGAACAAGATAAGAAAAGAGGTGAGGTGAAAACCGCATTTTATTATTTTTATTTTCTGGAATATACTAGTTAAACCAACTATTCACAGTTATGAGCAGAAAAATGTCTGGCGCGATCTGACGAGGGATCAAATTCGATCTGATAACCTCTTCATCTGCTGACTACTGTAATTGCTTATTTGCTTGGCAGTCCGTGAGATCTGCACAGTTGTCAAAATATTGTTTATTCCTACTAGTGAACTGGTTCTGTTTATAGAAGTATTTGAGTCTTTTATATGGATTTGTGTGTTGGAGCAATGTATGCACGGCGGTGCCTACAAATCGGCTGCCTTCCTCCACAAATCGACATCACCGTGGTCAATAAAGTATTGTGCTCTGGTGTGCTGTGCTTCCTTTACCCTCTTTTTAAAGAAAGGGCTGTCACCCGAGTTCCTGTACGAGGGACAGTCAAAGCAGCCGCGTTGAGGACATTGTCCGGTATCTATGGTCGCGAAGAGAAATGGTGTGTCGTGAGTTTTAGCAGCGCGAGGCAGACATCTTGGACCGCCTTCTGTAAAAACAGCAACAAATAATTATTACTCACTGTCGCATTTGTTCTTCAAATGATGGTACCAGCTACTCCTATGGTTGTTGTCGCTGTCGATGCCGGCCACAAAGAGAGGCGTGTGCCCTCGCTGGTGTCCCATATGTTTGTGATCACCGCGTCCGTCACCGTTGTCACGCGCCGTTTCGAGCTCCTCCAACTCATCGAACGACACAAAATGCATACAGCTAACGGGACATGCTGCTACGCCTTGCTTGACATCATCTCCTTTGCGCTGATGAAAAGTTCGGGCGCGTCCATTTTCCAACATCAAAAAGGACGCGGGGGCAGCATTGACGCACTGCATGCATCCAATGCAACTTTCTTCATCAATAAAGACAAAATCCCCTTCTTTCATGTACAAGGGAGTCTTGCCATCAGCTGCCAGTTGTACCTCTTCGTGACTGCTCTTTTTTATGTACCGGTTATTCTTGGCGTCGTGCCCTGCTTGTGTCTCGTCGTCCGATGGTGGCGCATCGTACGAAAGGTCCAATAACTCACATTCGTCCATGAATTCGACTCGAGACATCTGTTGTTGAAGACTGCCATACTCTGCTTCCAACTTTGCCTTTTCTGTTTGCCACTGCTGCTCGACAGGTCCCAAGATATCATGATTGTTCAAATCACGCCACACTTGTCTCACGTGATCGGCATTGTGTAACTGCAGCAACTCCAAATCCTCCTTGACCATCATGCCACTCTGTGTACAAACAAGTGCATCCGCGTACAATTGTAGGAATCCGTCCGGATTTATCTTACCCGTGCCGTAGGTGGAGTATTTGGTCAGCGTCGTCAAGACATTTTTGTCGTGTGGTTTAATAGAAATAGTTTTCCTTTCCCGCGTCACAACTTGATCTTTGCCTTGAGCGTTACGCTGAGTGTAGGAGTCCAAATCTGATCCCAAACTCTGTGTCATCCAACGAGCTACGGCTTTGGCGTCCATGGTCGGTTCCGGGTGGTCGGATTCACCAGTGGTAGCATACATGCGGAAAATAGTTGCTACAGCCTCTTGATAAAACGGCGTAGGTTCCCATTTCTTGAATGATGTATCCCAAACCAGTAATTGAGATAAATGCTGCTTTTCGTCCATTGATAATTCTTTTAGAGCACGTCCCGTCTCTACCAACATTTGTTCAGGAGTTTGATTACACCGAACCAGCATAGCAATTTCTTTGCCCATGTGGTCTTCAAATTCCTTTTGACTCAACTCTGCAGTAGTAGTCGCCGCCGTACCAGGTGTCAGTTCTTCGCGTCGAGTATCGTACAAGGGTGTTGAGGAAATAGGATTTCGAAGTATCTCTTCTATAGCTTCCGAAAGCCACACATCTTCCTCGGACTGTTCCTCCATAATTTCACCATGATTGTCCGCAAGAATGGATTGAGCGGCGAGGGCAGCAATGTCTTGATTCAACAGAGTTGCCGAATCGGGTATTGTGTTGCTTAGATTTTCACTAGACAAAGATTCCCAATCATCCACAACAGACCAACCATTGCTATCTGTATTTTCCGGCGAGATTGTGGAGAAGAGGATCGTATCTGAATGTTGATGGATTCTCTTGTTTGGATAGATGGTACTAATGACATGGGATTGCCAGGCAACAGCTGACCAACAGGATAGATGAAGCATGGCAGCAAATGCCCCTACTAGAAGCGTTGGATGATAACCGTTCATCATCATGGTCTCACTTTCTTTGTCAAAAATTGTGAGGTGTAATCGGTGTAATGATGGCTCGCTTTGATGGGCGGACGAGTATTCTTTGAAGAAGGCGCTTCCCATCACATTCCGGCACAGAAGATCTTTGCCTTCTGCCTAATTAATGCTCGGGTGGACAAAAATGCTCATGTCAGACGGTCGCACACAATCAATATTGTGAATCTAATTGCTGAGTAGTAGAGTAGTCTAGTCTTTTTTTAGAGTTCACATTAGAGTAAATAATATTTAGGAGAGGGGTGCTCCTGACACTTGACTTTTACTGACCGAATCAGTAAAACTTTTAATTTTGATAATACTCTTTGAATCAAGTCATCCTGACTTTACTCCTTGACTTTGGTCAATGTATTGACGTTGACGTGGGGCCAGGAAATCAACTCATGACCGGGGTGTTTTCGCTGTTGCTTGTGAAACAAAATGTCGACAAATTCACTGTACTGCAATTGTTCCGTGATGCTGCCGTCCTCTTCCAAAACCTGCTCGATCCAAAAATCGGCTTTGAAACCTGTGGTGTTCACATTTGCATTGATGAATGGTGTGTTGGTAACGCTTCCCTGGTTTTTCGAGTCGAGTTTGATATGGGTCGTTTTGATAATGTTCTGTCCCGCAATAGCGGTCTGGAGCATTCCATTCGGATTCGTGGCCCACTCATAGGGGGTCTCCTCGTATTTATCGTCGTAATGGCCACCTTTTTTGTCACCGGAATTGATCGCTCGACTATTGATATCGTGAATATTGGGTCCCTCGTCAGAGATTTTGGCGGACCCGAACAAAAACGCAACATTGCCATGAGGAACCGTGGCACTTCGGGCAATAGGATACGGAGACGGATAGTCCTTAGCAGCCTCCCACGTTCCATATTCTCGAATGTCACTCAAATAAAACAGCATTCCATTTTCTACGTGGATCGCGCCAGGCTCGTCATCCGTAGCGACGACTGCAGCATTTAGGAAGATGAAGGCATGATAGCAAATAATAGACACACAACATGAGGTGAACGAACGAAGAAATGACAAGGCAATGTACTGCATAATTGTAATGCTTCCTTCTTGCGCACCTTCCTTGTAATAGGTAACGACACCACTGTATTGTTCAATAAAGCCGCCCCGATTTCGCACCGGGTCGCCAAGGGGAGCAATCTTAATAATTTCCTTGTAGGGTCGCACGACGAATTCAAATTCTCCAGCATCGTCGGGATGACTTTCCCGCTTAGGCAATGAAACGACGCTAAGGCCCCCGTCTCCAACCCACGTACCGACCAAGGATGCTAGTGGACCCAAGAGTTTGTCCAGGTCAGCATTATCAGTAGGTAGTGGCGGCGGCGGCGGCGGCGGCGGCGTTTGCGAGTCTTGCTGTTGTTTCACCATACCCAACTTGGCGTAGGGACAGGCACCACTAGCGCCCGTAACAGTCATGGACGAAAAGTGCGAGAGGTCAAATTCACCTTTTGTGGAAGAGAAACTGTTGGTACGTGCAGCAGCTGAAGCTGTCGTCCAGGGAACTTGGGAAAGTTCTTCTCCTGCAGATCTTGTGCGCATCATCATAGTGGCCACCAGTGCGACCAGTGTCAAAGCAACTACGACAAGTCCATAATTCTTTTTGTTTACCTCCCAAGATGCTGCTGCTGGTGGTTTGTTGTCGTTGATATTTCTAGGTGCCATCGTCTCATCATCATGTTCGACAGCACCGTAACCAGCGCCAAGGCCATACTCGTTGTCTCCTACCATTATGATTCAAAGGTTGCTAAATCGTACTGTGCTTGATTAAAACCCAATTCGAGGAGCAAAGACAACGAAGGACAGTTCACTAACGTATTCGCTGTGCCAGGTATTCGGATTATCTGCTTCGATCAATATGAATTATCAATTATCAACCAAAAAAGATATTATAATTATTTCTTCGCACAGTTGTATGACATCACTACTACTACTAGTAGATTACTACTACTAGTAGATTACTAGTAGTAGAGTCTTATTAGTCGTCTCTCATTTTTCTGATGACAGTCTTTAAGTTTCCGGGTGGGATTAGGAATTTTTTTGACGGTCGCACAATGTTCCAATCTGATTGTCCACCACATATCAAAATCTGAAAAACGAAAAACGAGACAAACAAAAAATACTCACACAGCACGTATAACTGAACGATTATTGGCACGCTAAAAATTCAAGGAAAGAGAAGAAACTAGCCGATTGTACACTAATAAGCAAATCCAAAATTGATGCACAGAATGGAGTCGTCAACATCTTCTTCAACCCAATCACAAAATTACGAAAATGATTGGGGCTATCTCCTTCTTGTCGAGTTTGCTCACAAACACTTGGATTTCCAATTACCCGAACTGATTTCTATTTTGGATATGAACGGCATTGGAGTGGATACTATTTCCACTAAAGATGATACAAAGTCTTTGCCACAACATCAGCAACACAAGACATCCTGTCGCATTCTACCACTACCAAACGAAGAACGATACAAATCCGAAATCAAAGCTGCTCATCGACGTGCTTTTGTCATTTTAGAATTTTCGACGCAATGGTACAATACTACGCAACAACGACAAGAAACTGGCATTTCTAACGACAGTCGTAATATTGCTACTCTGCTCTCTAGATGTGTACTAGTCAAACGTGTCATTGAATTATGGGGTTATCCGGGTGCAACGATGGATGATGCAGTTCAAAGTACACGACATTGGATCCAATCAACTCCTCTCGGAAAAAGAATTTATGCTGACAATAGTAATCCATTACACACTTGGAAAGTGACCATTCATACGCTTGGGTCGAAGTATACTCGTGAAGAGCAAGATGTCATGAGAAAAACGTTTGCCTTTTTGGATCTGCCGGGCAAGGTTCAGATGACTGACCCGACGCACGAATTCTTGCTCATTCGTGAAATTGAAATGGATAGTCTAGGAAGTCCACTGTATCCTCGTTACGGTCATCTACAGAAAGGAAACAAACCACAAATCGTTCTCGAACACGATCAACGTCCTCCTTTGGCATGTTATTTTGGACGTATTTTAGCCATCAAGACCAAATTGAACGAATATGATTTGAAAAAGCGATCCTATTTGGGTCCTACCAGTATGGATGCGGAACTTTCCTTTGTCATGTCCAATTTTGGGCAGGTCCAACAGTCATCAGTAGTTCTCGACCCGTTTGTCGGAACTGGATCCATTTTGGTCTCGTGTGCACTCAGGGGAGCCTACTGTGTCGGGACAGATATTGACTGGAGGGTGTTACGGGGGCGCAACAACAGTGAAAACATCTACAGTAATTTCAAGCAGTACGGTTTGCCTAGACCGGATCTCATTCGTAGCGATAATGCTATTTATCATCGACATTTCGCTTGTCATGCCGAACCATGGGTCGACGCGATTGTCACTGATCCACCATACGGGATCCGAGCTGGGGCAAAAAAATCTGGGTCGCGTCTACAGGAGATTCGTCCCGTTCTCGACGAACACCGACATGACCATATCGCTCAAACTAAACCTTACAATGTTGCGGATGTCATGGCTGACCTGCTGGATGTAGCAGCAAGAGTCTTGGTTATGGACGGTCGGCTGGTATATGTGATTCCTTCCTATGCAACAGATTTTGATCCTGCCATTGACTTGCCAAAACATAACTGCCTGGAGATAATACACATTTCGTACCAACCGTTTACGATGGAACTGGGTAGAAGAATTGTGACAATGAAGAAGACTCAGTTCTACGATAGCAGCCGTCGACAAGAGTATCTGTCCAAGGTTTGGATTAATGGTGCAGCCAGTGCCGAGAAATGCGCCAATATTCGTGACAAAATAATGGAAGCGGCAAAGCTCAAACCGGGCTACGAAAAAAAGGCAAGGTACCGAAAGCAAAAGCGACTGGAAACCAAGCAAGCCAAAAAACGAGCAAAGTTCGAGGGCAAAGGCAGCAGCACTCCCTAGTTCGCAAAAGGAGAGCGCCGCATCGAATTACAATTTCGAACACTTATTTAAGCAGAATCACCATTACTGTTTCTTCCACCAAACCCATCCCACACCGCTTGTATCATTCGTCGGTGCACTGAGGCACAGTGGCTATGACCGTACTTGTCTGCGTTTTCTGTTTCGCTCAACTTTAAAACTTTGTTGTATCGATCCATGGAGGGCGGATGCGTGTCGAGCAACTGCAAAAGATGTGTGTTGCTGGAAGGTTCTCCTGCCATGCTGATTTGATGATCGTGCATTTTCTTCATGACGTGAGCTCCCTTTTTCGTGTCGTAGCAGGCCATGGCCGCTAATTTTAAACCCAAATCATCAGCTTCCACTTCGTGTTCACGGGAGAAGCTTGCCATGAGAATTCCTCGGATCCACGCCAATCCAGCAATAACTCCTAGACTGAGCAATCCTTCCGTAGGATCAACAGACAGTAAAAGCACCTCTATTGTTCGAAGAGTCGTTTCCGCGCTATTGCGCTGACTCACGTGTCCCAAAATTAAATGGCTGATTTCGTGACCCAAAATCACGGCCAGTTCGTCTTCATTTCCAATAAAGTATTCAAACATACTCCTGGTAATGAAAAAGCGCTGGGGTAAAATTTCCGAGACAAAAGCGTTTGGCAAAGGCGAGTCCACAAGGACATACTTCCAAGGAATGTGGAGATCCTCTCCCTCGACGCGATAGAGGGCCGCTTCCCAGAATTTCACACTCTCGTCTTTTTGGCAAATCTTCTTGACCATTTCCGGTGATAGATCCGGTGGCAATTTTTCTGTCACAGCTTGGAGTGCTTTGACCAATTCCTGCCTGACGTGAAGGCTCGCCACCCGGATGATATCATTTCCGACCCGAATGGTTTGAGCTTGCAGTCTATCCTTGGGATTTTGACTCATAATGGCTAACAGGGTTTTGTCTTCGGAGGTAAAAATATGCACCTGTTCTTTGCTGCGGCATCCTACATCGGCAAGAATCGTTTGCAAAAGTTCGTCTTCCATTAGACGGGGACTGCGAGTACAATTAATAACTCCCTGTTGGTATCCCAGGGCATAGACGGAAACTACTACGCCAGCAATTCGCATGTAGCGGATGACTCTGGCAAATCGTTTATAGCGGGAAAATATCGAGGGTTGCTTTACCGGTTTGACAGCGTTGGCGTTGACAGTGGATGCAGTAGTGTTGGCTGTAGAGGGAGAGCTGAAAGGCTGAATGCGACGAGGAACTGGTGCGATCTTCCATTGTAGCAGCACCTGTTGCTGGCTTTTTTGGTATCCGCTCCGTAGTATTCGTGTACGCCGCACGAAGATGGGGTTTATCCTAGCGAGCATCATGTCGGATACGAATAGTTCAGTTGTGAGAATAGATCTTCGATGCAAGAAACAAAGAAGTATGGTACTCAAGACTCAAGTATCTAATTTTGTTGGTGGAAGGGAACAAGCAAAATTCTCGAAAAGGAGACAAACCCGTAAAAAAGAATAACATGTTCCTGACGTCAGCATTCGGTAGACGACAGACAAGCAAGATGACTTTTCAAAGGAGTGGCCAGCGCGTTAACGTGTGAAAGCCTATGAAATCGTCCAGCGAAATTCTTTTGATAGAAGACTAGCGGCAGCCCTGATTTTCTTTTAGCAGAGGTTCTTATAGTTACCAAAATCAAATAGGCAACAAAGAGAGACGAACATTCTATTCCAGCCGAACACATGCTATCCGACAGAACCTTTGCAGAGGTATGTTCACATAATCGAGCCTTTGTTGCATCATGGATGCTTTGATTTTCCTCTTCCATGTTGCTCGTGAGGACCGGATACCGGATGTCATCTTTCGCATGAATATCCTACGTGCTACGTGGACGGACTGCTTGAACATGAGAATTCTTTACTGTCTTTCGATCGGCTTTGTTGGGGGGAGGGGGGGACCTTCTATTGTCACTCTCATAATGCTAAGCCACTCACCTTATCCACGGCTGTTTATACCTTCCTCTTTCCCCTCTCGCCTTGTGAAAGTTAAATTAATAGACTACCTTTTCCAATAATACGATTAACTTGAATTGAAGCCACGCGTATCTTTCTGGCACGATGGGATTAGCCGATACTGCCCACCTGGACACCCGCAAGGTTGCTACGATTAAGCGTCCCTCAAAGAAAAAACCCAAGGATAAGCCCAAAAGACCCTTGAGTGCCTATAGTAAGTTAACTGTGGATTTGAAAAGTAGTAGTCAACGTTTTTGCCGAATAAAGCAATCCCTTTCCTTCGCAACTCACTTTGCCCCTTTCACCTCCACTTATCTCTCGCCAACTTACCCCGCCATCACATCTAATGCAACCAACAGATTACTTCTTCAAAGAAGAAAGGCAGAAGATCTTGAAAATTGTCTTACCGAAAGATGGTGAAGAAGTCTTAAATGACCCGAAAAGCGAAGACTACATTGATGACGAGATGTTCAAGAGGCTCAAGAAGGACGAAAATAAGGTGTCCTTTGATGAAATGGGCAAGCTCATTGGTTCTCGCTGGAAGAACATTGACCCCGATCGTCTCAACAGATACTCCGAGTTGGCGAGCGAGGATGCCGAGCGCTACAAGAAGGAAATGAAGGATTATAACTTGAAGCAAGAAGCCAAAATGCGCACAGAGGCCGTCAAACCTCCCGCTCCGGCCTATCCTCTTACGCCCACCAGTGCGGCTCGTGCTCGTGACATGGGCGGCGGTGTTCCAGGAATGGATCCACGTGCTGCTGCTGGATACCCGGCCGAAATGCAAGCATACGGTGGCTACTATGGTGGCTACGGCATGGAGTATGGTTACGGTGGCTACGGGTACTATCCTCCTCCACCCCAGGGAGGTGCGGGTGGTAGTCCTGAGCAGATGAGATCGTACGGTGGCGAGAATCCCTATGCCATGTATTCGCAGTACCCACCAATGGTCTACGATCAAGGTGGTTATCCTCCCCAGGTTTACGGAGAATATCCTCCTCAGGGTTACGGGGATCCCTACGGATACCCCCCTCAGTACCCTCCTCATCCTAACGGTCCTGGACAAGAGGGAAATGGAGCAATTGGTGGTAGTGAAAATGGCGTAGCTGGATACCCTCCTTCTTATCCTTCTCAACATCAGCAGCAGCAGCAAGAACAGGAACAGGCACAGGCGCATCAACAAGAACAGGAGCAGCTGCAGCAAGAGCATCAGTAGAGAGGGTGATATGAATAAAAAGATAAGCTCTGTACGTTGATAGATTTTACAACTTTCTGGTTTACAAACAAAAGGATCCTCTACCAACCAGCAGCTTGCAGTGGGCTGGCAATAGCTTGGGTTGTCGTGGGAGAGCAGGCTGGTTGTTTGCAAGGCTCTTTATTTACTCTTAGATTTTTTGTTTTTACATGGAATGCGATTAATTATTATTATTGTACTACAGCTGAATATCTCCTTGATTATACTTGTCCAGCATAGTTTGAAACCACGCTTGTGCCTCATCTCCCTTGTCTGCCAAAATCAAACTGCACATGGATTTTCCATCGTCGGTCAAGAATCGAAAGATTTGCATCAATTGGTCGTCCTTTTCTCCTCCTGAAGTTGCTTTGCTCGTCATGACAATTTTGCTAACTTGAGAAATCATCAAATGAAATTCAAAACTTTGATCTACCGATGCAAAGGTAGCAATGGGTTCTCCAGTTCGTGGTGATGTTCCTAACTTAAAGGTAGGTCCCAAGTTGGCCGTAGTCTCCGAAATTGCTCCATTTCCTACCACGACGAGCCGAAAAGGAAATTGAGCATTGTGCAGATCTTGTAAGACATTGTATACTTTTTGTTCTGGAGGACTGAGGATTATTTCGTCAGTAGCAGTATCGCTGTTGGCTCCACCTCCTTCTCGCAGAATACTACGCGAGTATGTTGCTGTTGGAGAAGACTCACGAACAGATTGGATTTGGATCATACCATTATTACTATTACTATTACTTCGACTGGGTGTGTGACTGGCGATTGGCGAAACAATAAAGGCTTCTGTTGTCAACAACGCTATCGCTGTCACCAGATAAAGGATATGAAGGTTTTGGCTGATCATGCTGTATCGTGCGCTCTAGTAGGATGATGACAAAATAATATCATGTATTATTATGGATTATGGGGTATGGGAACAGAACCTTGTTTTACTTCTTGTCTGATTGCCTTCTTGACTGTGCTCTCATTTGTTTCACAATCGTTTAGATCTGATTGGAATCCCGTAAAACAAGATCGTGATTCAAACTATCCTTAATACTAGTACGTAAACAAGCCGTCATTTTTTGCCACCACAACCGAGAACAGCCAGGTCTAGCTAGTAGAGTAGTAGTAGTCTAGTCTACTACGAGTAGCTTCTATCTAAAATTAAGTAAAGTAGCACAGCACAAAGCACAAGAAGAAACTCTGTCTTGAATATTATTATTTGGCATAACAAACATCAAAGCTAAGCTATCTTATCTCAGACTTGAGACTATCCACTAGGTCAATTTTGCCAGTTTTTGAAATCAGATTACACATGGCCGACGAAGCTAATAATTTGAACCAAGATGATGAACATGAAATCCTTCCCAATGCTGTATCTCATTCCATGTCAGTAGCTTCCAATGACGAGCATCCACATCCATCGGCACCACAGGAAGAAGTAGTAAATACAGACACACAATCGGAATTGAAAAGGTTCATGCCGTCTTTTCGGTTTTCGTCCATGAAAGATACCGAGGACAATGATAGCGTTCAGGTCGAAGAAATCGACCAAAACAACCAACAAGCCAATTCATATCCACAACTGTTAACTCAAAGAACCAAACCTGATGATAATGATGACGACGAGTCTGACCAAGAACGCGCACAAAATTATGATTATTTTTCTTCAGACGAAGAAGAAAACGACGACTACGAAGATGATGATGACGATTCCCCGGAAAAGCCTATGTTTGGAGAATCTGCTCGCAAACGAAGAATTCAACGAAACAAGGAAGAAGCGGTCCGATTGGGACTTCAAACTCAGTCCCCCGTGCGTGTCATTACCACACCAAAAAAGTCGTCAGTACAATCTCCAACCACACCAGGTACACTTCGTCAGCATCAACAGCAGCTGCAGCTGCAGAACGTAAAGGGTATGGTCTTTGCAACTCCCTACAACACACCTCCAATACCATCTAGTACAAATCCATCCTCTTTACTGGACGACGAGAAATGGTCAGATTATGGCGAGGATGCCGAAGCTCTGATGCTGGATGATTTAGAAGAATTGTACCCACACAGAAAATCACAAATTCATCAACTCTGGAGTCTTTTATCTCCTGCCTTGCCGCCTCCGCCGCCCGCCAATACAATCAACGACGGTAATTTCCTTCACACGACGACGACGACGACAACAACACAAAATAGGAATAGGAATAGGAATATTCCACCTCCAATTTTTGTGAGTGGTCCCGCAGGAACTGGAAAGACGAGCATTGTTCGAGATGTGGTTCGTCGGCTGCATCAAACGAGATCAATGTCATCAGTATTATATCGTGCACAACCATATCGGGTCGGAAGTGCCTACGTGAATTGCGCGACACTTGATGCAACGTACAAGGGTACCGCCATGATCGACGAACTGTTACACCAGGCCTATCGACAATTAGCCAATGATATGAAGATAGGAAGGAATTATGATGTTCTTTTGCGGCACGGAAAGCGCAAACGAAAGACAGCGGTTATGAAAAAGGTCTTGTTGTCTCGTTCCAAGAACGTGGAAAATGGCAACCAGGATGACATTGTCGACAATAAACGTCAACGAATGGCAACTACTGTAGACACAGCAGCAGAGAAGAAAGGCTTGCCAAAGGTCGCTGCTGCTGCTGCTGCTGCTGCTGCTGCTGCTGCTGCTGCTGCTGCTGCTGCTGCTTT
>Ga0100394_1002439_pt1 | contig 15383 bp, 10 predicted proteins | sample CryGeymeta201518_FD_81549 | JGI IMG/M metagenome (GOLD analysis project Ga0100394, IMG submission 81549) | Groundwater microbial communities from Crystal Geyser aquifers in Utah, USA - Crystal Geyser metaG 2015-18 | ecosystem: Environmental > Aquatic > Deep subsurface > Groundwater | place: USA... | reverse complement strand
TTCAGCAGCCCCAGCAGCGCGGGCAGGATCACGAAGTAGGCGATCACGAAGGCCACCGCGTAGCCGGTCGCGGCGACGATCCAGCCGAACAGCATCTGGCCGCCGGGCGCATAATGCGACACCATGCGCGGCAGCCAGTTCAGCGCCAGCCGCACCGCGAAGACCAGAACGACCAGCCCAACCACGATATCGAGCAGCGAAAGCCCGTTTCCAGCCGCCCGCGTCGCCGGGCCAAAGATCACGTCGAGCGGGTTGGACGCGAAAGCATCAACCGGCGACTTGACGCTCATCACCGCGATCCAGACAATCGGGAAGGACGCGATCAGGCACCAGACGGCAAGGAACCCGGCCGAAGTGAGGCGCAGGGCGAGAGGTTGGCGCATGGCGCGGGGCGTCGACATCAGTGGGACCCTCCCTTGTGGTCGCGCCAGGTGCGGCGCAGCAGCGGTATCAGCAGGACAACGATGCCCACCATGGTCAGCATGGAAGAGGCGGAGGCGCGCCCGAAGGCGCGGTTGCCGGAATCGTCGGGTTGCAGGAAGTCATAGGTGAGCCATTGCAGGCTGATCACGTGCGCCTGGCTGGTGAAGCCGACGATTTCCTCGAACACGCGGTATGCATCCATCAGATGGATAAGCGCGATGAACACGATCAGCGGCGCCAGATGCGGCACGATCACGTAGCGCAGCCGCTCGAACCGGTTGGCGCCGTCGATGATGGCGCTTTCCAGCGTGTCCTGGTTCACCGTCTGAAGTCCGGCATAGAAGATCACGAAGGCAAACGGCGCGACGTGCCAGACGCGGTAGAACATCATCATCAGCTCGATCGTCCAGGCCTGCGCGAACAGGGCAAGGTCTCGGTCGAGCCACGCCTCCAGCCCGGCCGTCAGGATGCCGTCGCCGATGAAAAGCCAACGGATCGACAGCGCGCCGATGACGGGCGTGATGATGAAGGGCAGCAGCGAAATGAAGATCACCGGCCCGCGGATGGTCTTGGCCGCATTGTTCACGACCAGCGCGATGGCCAGCCCGGCGCCGATGACAGGGGGCAGCGTGACCAGCGTGAACATGAGGGTAAAGCGCAGCGCCGCCCAAAAGTCGATCTGCATCAGCGCCGACCAGTCGAGGCTGGAAACGGCGGCCCAGGCGGCTTCGGGGTTCAGCACGCGGGTGTAATTGGTCCAGCCGACCCAGTCGGTGGTCGTGATCATGTTGCCGCTTTCGTCGATCAGCGGGCGGGTCACGATGGTCGTGGTGCAGGTCTGGCCGGTGAAACCGGGGGTGCAGGTTTCCTCCTCGACCTCCTGCAACACCGGCTGGTGCAACTGGAAGGACCCGATGAAGACCGAGACCAGCGGCGCCGCGATGAACAGAAGCATCATGACCAGCGAAGGCGCAACGAAGGCCGCGAATGTCTTGAACTTCATGTCTCTGGCTCCGGGTGCGGGTGCGGGTGCGGGGTCTCCGGGGGATGGGGCGCGCGCCCGTCATCTTGCGCGCGCCCCCGGTGGCGTGGTCGGTCAGGACCGCGGCCGGATCACTCCAGCACGCCGGCTTCCTGGGCCGAGGTGATGTAGGCGGCCTCGACGGCGGCAAGCGCCGCCTCGGCGCTGACGTCGCCGGTGAAATAGGCCGGCAACGCATTGCCGAGCGCCGAGTGCATCAACCCCATCTGCGAGGTCGAGGGATAGGCCGTCGGGGCCGGGTCGGCGGTGGCGGTCGCGATGGCGCCTACGGCAAGGCGACCGGGCTCATAGCCTTCGATCAGCCAGACGGCGGCATCGTTGTTGGCCTGCACCATTTCGGTGTCGATGCCTTCCATGGCGACACGGAACGCGGCTGCGGCCTCCTCGTCGGTGATGTTGGCGGCGATCACGATCCCGTCCCACCACAAGGTGGTGGCCGGCGGGCCGCCTTCCATGGCGCGCGGCGCGGCGGCGGCATCGACCAGCCCGACGACCTGGCTTTCGGCCGGATCATCCATGGCGGCGCCGCGACTGCCCCAGAGGTTGGCCATGGCGATGCGGCCCTGCTGGAACTGTTGCTGGACATAGGTGGAATCGGACACCAGGTATTCGGGGTCCATGTATTCCGTCAACGCCATCATGGTTTCGAGCGAATTGACGCCGGCTTCGGAATTTACCGCCGGGGTGCCATCGGAGTTCAGGAATTGCCCCCCATAGCCAAGAAACATGTTGTTGAAATCCTGCGCGAGGTTCCAGCCCGTCGCCATCGTCGCGCCAAGCGGGTAGTCGACGACGCCGGCCGCCTCGATCACTTCCGCGGCGGCCAGCACCTCGTCCCATGTCTCGGGCACGTCGAGGCCGAGATCGTCAAGGATATCGGACCGGTACATCAGGTGCTGGGTGTTCACCATCATCGCGATGGCCATCGTCTGGCCGTTGATGCGGATCAGCTGGTTGGGGCGCAGCTGCTGGCCATACTGTTCCACCAGATCGTCGAGCGGGCGGATCGTCTGGGCGTTCAGAAGCGGGGTGACAGTGCCGTTCGACACGCCGCCCAACTGGTAGAGCGCCGGGTTGGCGGCCATCGCCTCGGGCTGGAGAGTCCGGAATTCCTGGCTGAGCTCGGCTTCGAAATTGCCGCATTCGGTCATTGCGTCGGTGACGGCGTTCCACGCCTCGAACGCCGCCGAAAGCGAGCGCAGCGGCACCGTGTTTTCAAATGCGCAATCGGCCGCGGCGGGCAACGCCACGGCGCTGATCGCGCCGGCCATGAGGATCGGTCTGAGGTTCATTACAAGTCTCCCTGTCGATTGTCGGGGGCAGCTTCGAAGTCCTGCACCCTGGGTTGATGGATCCGGGCGTGTCTCACCCCCCGAGCCGCGCCCCCGTTTCGTGGTGAAACAGGTGGCAGATAGCGGGCGGGATCGAGAACGACACGGTGTCGCCGATCTCTGCCCGAAACTCCTTGTGCGCCTTGACCGAGACCAGCGCCCCGCCGGCGCGGGCGGTCAACATGGTGGCATCACCCAGAAGCTCGATCGTGTAGAGCGGAACGGTAATCTGGCCCGCGGCATCGCTGTCGGCCAGAGCAGCATCCTCGGCCCGGAAGCCAAGCTGAACCGGGCCATCCGCGGCCGAAAGCCCCTCGATCCGCACGTTCTTGCCGGTAAAGACGCCGCCGCCGATCTCGCCCTGCATCAGGTTCATCGCCGGGCTGCCGATGAAGCTGGCGACAAAGGTGTTGGCCGGATTGTCATAGATGTCGGTCGGGGTGCCGACCTGCTGCACGACGCCCTCTTTCATAACCACCACCCGGTCGGCCAGCGTCATCGCCTCGATCTGGTCATGGGTGACGTAGACGGTCGTGACCTTCAGTTCGTGGCTGAGGTTCTTGATCTGCGCCCGCGTCGAGACGCGCAGCTTGGCGTCGAGGTTCGACAGAGGCTCATCCATCAGGAACACCTGCGGCTGGCGCACGATGGCGCGGGCCAGGGCCACGCGCTGGCGCTGTCCGCCCGAAAGTTCCGCCGGCTTGCGGTGAAGAAACTCGGTCAATTCCACCATCTCGGCGGCGCGCATGACCCGGTCGTCATGGGTCGCCGGATCGACCTTGCGCACCTTCAGCGGGAAGCGGATGTTCTCGTAGACGTTCATGTTGGGGTAGAGACCGTAGCTCTGGAACACCATGGCAACGTCGCGGTCCTTGGGGTCGAGGTGATTGACCACGGTGCCGCCGACGACGAGCTCGCCCTCGGTCGGGTCTTCGAGCCCGGCGATCATCCGCATCGTGGTGGTCTGGCCGCAGCCCGACGGGCCACGCACAACAAGCAACCCGCGGTCCGCGATGGTCAGGTCGAACTTGTCCACCCCCACGAACGTGCCCCATCGCTTGGAAATATTGCGCAGCTGGATTTCGGCCATGGGCACCCCGGTCGTGTTTTGCATACGTTTGCACAAGCCTAGGTCGCGCTGCGACATCTTGGCAAGGAATTTTTTGCAAACGTATGCATATCAACGCTGGAATCACGCGCGGGACTGGCGCAGACTGGGCCGGTTGCTTGAAAAGCGGGCAGGGGCATGACGGAACTTCAATCGGAAAAAGACTGTGTGCGCGCGTTCTTCGCGGAACTGGAGGCGGCGGCGCCCGGCGGTTCAGTTGACGTGCTGACCCGTTTCTGCGCGCCCGATCTGCACTGGCGCGGGGTGCATCCGTTGAATGAGATGACCGGGCCCACGGCTGTTGCGCGCGCCTTCTGGCAGCCGCTCAAGGCGGCGCTGACGGGGCTGCAACGGCGCATGGACGTGTTCATGGCCGGGCAGAATTCGCTCGACCCCGGTGGCGCGGTCTGGGTGGTGTCGATGGGGCATTTGACGGGGCTGTTCGATGCGCCGTGGCTCGGCATTCAACCGACCGGCAAGCTGGCGATGCTGCGCTACGCCGAGTTTCACCGGGTCGAGGCGGGTCTAATCGTGGAAACCGCGATGTTTGTCGATGTCCCGGCGCTGATGATGCAGGCGGGATTGCAGCCCTTCCCGGTGCAGACCGGGGCGCAACTGGTGCAGCCCGGCCCGCGGACGCATGACGGGCTGATGTTCACCGCGCAGGACGCGGCGCAAGGCGCCATGACTCTGGCCGTGATAAACCGGATGATCGGAGATCTGGGGCAATGGCAATCCGGCCTGTCGCTGGAGGAGGAACTGGCGCGCACATGGCAGGACGACATGATCTGGTGGGGCCCGGCGGGGATCGGGGCGACCGCGACCATCGCGCGCTACGCGAAACAGCATGCCGGCCCGTTCCGCGCCGGCTTTGCCGAGCGCAGCGGCACCGGGCACCTGTGTCGCTTTGCCGAGGGCCGGTATGGTGGCTTTTTCGGCTGGCCCAATTTCACCGCCCGGCCAACCGGTGGCTTCATGGGGATGCCCGCAACCGGCAAGGCGGGGGAGTTCCGGGTGGTCGATATCTACCGCCGGGATGGCGACAAGCTGGCCGAGAACTGGGTGTTCATCGACCTTCTGCACTTCTGGAAGACCCAAGGGGTGGACATCCTCGCGCGGACGGTGGGGATTTGACATTCCTTGCCGAAATCGCTCCGCCACCTTCGCGGTTCTTCGGGTGACGATCACCAAGGCCGTGCAACGCGGCTTGGCTGGACAGTAATGCATTGATGCGCAGGACTTGGCATACACGCCATGTGAACAGTGATTGCGGCCTTTGCAGACCTCGGTGCTGACCGCGCGATTGCCAGACCGCGGGATGGCGATCCAACGGTGGTTCGACGTGCTTTTATGGCACAACATCCGCGAAACGCGCATGCGTCGCGCCGACCTTCCCCGATTACCAGCCTGCGGGGTCCTGGTGCGGCTCAGAGTTGGGGACCGGTGCTGGCGGTGCAGGCGGTACTGGCGGTACTGGCGGTGCCGGGAGATTGCACGCCGCTACACATCCTCGACCATCAGCACACCGTCGAGGCTTTTGAGAGCGCCCTTGATCTGCGGGTTCACCGGGAAATCTTCGCCCAGAAACACGTCGACCTCGCCCGGCAGGTCGGGATGCATCAGGCACAGGGACACCGGGCCACGCCCGCGCAGTTTCGCCTCGCTCTTCGCCCGCTCCAACAGGCTGGCGACGCCGGAAATCGCGCGGTCTTCCTCGACGAAAATGCGCAAGCCCATGCCGCCGGCATCGGCGACCACGCCATCGACGGGCTGCACCGTGCGCGCCAGAAGCTTCAGCTGCTCGCCCTCATAGGTCGCGTCCGCCGTCAGCACCACGTTCGACCCGCTTTCAAGGAAGTCGCGGCTCGCCTCCAGCACTTCCGAGAACATCGTCACCTCGTAAAGCCCGGTCGGGTCCGAAAGCTGCACGAACGCGAATCGGTTGCCGCGCTGGCTCTTTCTTTCCTGCCGTGAGGAGACCGACCCGGCCAGCTTGGCCACGAAGGCCCCGCCCTGCACCTTCTGTGCCACCTCGGCCAGCGTCATGCATTTCTTGCGCCTGAGCGCGGGCATGTAATCATCAAGCGGATGGCCTGAAAGGTAGAAGCCGATCGCCTTGTGTTCCTCGATCAACCGTTCGCTCGGCAGCCAGTCGGAGGGGCCGTGCAGGCGCGGTTCGGGCAGATCGTCGCCCGCCTCGCCGAAAAGCGACACCTGGTTTGAATTGCGCTGCTCGTGCACCGCGGCGGAATAGGCAGTGAGCGCGTCGAGGCTTTCGAAAACCCGACGCCGGTTGCGGTCAAGCTGGTCGAACGCCCCGGCGCGGGCCAGCATTTCAAGGCTGCGCTTGCCGACGCGCTTGAGGTCCACCCGCCGGGCGAAATCGTAAAGCGTCGTGAAAGGCTGTCCGGCCCGCCCCTCGACCACGAGGCGCATCGCCTCGACACCGACGTTTTTCAGCCCGCCGAGGGCATAGACCACGCGCCCCTCGCTGACCGTGAACATCGCGTCCGATCGGTTCACGCAAGGCGGGATCGTCTCCAGCCCCAGCCGGTCGACCTCCTGCTTGTAGACGCCCAGCTTGTCGGTGAGGTGGATATCGCAATTCATCACCGCGGCCATGAATTCCACCGTGTGGTTCGCCTTCAGCCACGCGGTCTGGTAGCTGACCACCGCGTAAGCCGCCGCGTGCGACTTGTTGAAGCCATAATTGGCAAACTTGTCGAGAAGGTTCCAGACCTCCAGCGCCTTGGCGTCGTCAACGCCGTTCTTCCTCGCGCCCTCGATGAACTTGGGCCGCTCGGCATCCATAGCCGCCTGGATCTTCTTGCCCATGGCGCGGCGCAACAGGTCGGCGCCGCCAAGGCTGTAGCCGGCCATTTCCTGCGCGATCTGCATCACCTGCTCCTGGTAGACGATGATACCTTGCGTCTCGTCAAGGATGTGATCGACGGAGGGGTGCAGGTAATCGCGCGCCGACAGGCCGTTCTTGACCTCGCAGTATTTCGGGATGTTCTCCATCGGGCCGGGCCGGTAGAGCGCCACGAGCGCCACGATGTCCTCGATGCAGGTCGGTTTCATGCGCCGCAGCGCGTCCATCATGCCGGAGCTTTCCACCTGGAACACCGCCACCGTCTTGGCACTGGCGTAAAGCCGGTAGGTCGGCTCATCATCGAGCGGAATGGCGTTGATCTGGTTTTCCGCCCCCTCCGGCGGGTCGTAGATCTGCATGCCATCCGCCGCGATATGCAGGTCGCGGCCCTGCGCATGAATCAGGTCGGTGGCGTTCTGGATCACCGTCAGGGTTTTCAGGCCAAGGAAGTCGAACTTCACCAGCCCCGCCGGTTCCACCCATTTCATGTTGAACTGCGTCGCCGGCATGTCGGAGCGCGGATCCTGGTAGAGCGGCACAAGCTCATCCAGCGGCCGGTCACCGATCACCACCCCGGCGGCATGGGTAGAGGCGTTGCGCAACAGCCCCTCGACCTGCTGCGCATAGGTCAGAAGGCGATCCACCACCTCCTCTTCGCGCGCGGCTTCGCGAAGCCGCGGCTCATCGGCAAGGGCCTTCTCGATCGAGACCGGTTTCACCCCTTCCTGGGGGATCATCTTGCTGAGCGTGTCGACCTGCATGAACGGTATTTGCAGCACCCGGCCCACATCGCGCACGGCGGCCTTGGACAGAAGCGCGCCGAAGGTGATGATCTGGGCCACCTTGTCGCGCCCGTATGTGCCTTGCACGTAGCGGATCACTTCCTCGCGCCGGTCCATGCAGAAGTCGATGTCGAAATCCGGCATGTTGACGCGTTCGGGGTTCAGGAAGCGCTCGAACAGCAGGTTGTAGCGCAGCGGATCAAGATCGGTGATGGTCAGCGCGTAGGCCACCAGGCTGCCGGCGCCGGAGCCGCGCCCCGGCCCCACCGGGATGTCATGATCCTTGGCCCATTTGATGAAATCGGCAACGATCAGGAAGTAGCCGGGAAAGCCCATGTTCTCGATGATGCCAAGCTCGAAATCGAGGCGCTTCTGATAGTCCTCCGGGCTGGCGGCATGGGGGATCACGGCAAGGCGCCGTTGCAGCCCCGCATTGGCCTGCCGGCGCAACTCCTCCACCTCGTCATCGGCGAAACGCGGCAGAATCGGGTCGTGCGTGCGCGCGCGAAAGGCGCAGCGGCGCGCGATCTCGACGGTGTTGTCCAGCGCCTCGGGCAGGTCGGCGAACAGCGTCGCCATCTCCTCTTGCGTCTTGAAATAGTGCTGCGGGGTCAGACGGCGGCGCGGTTCCTGCTGGTCGACATAGGCACCGTCAGCGATGCAGAGAAGCGCATCGTGCGCCTCGTACATGTCGGCCTTCGGGAAATAAACGTCATTGGTGGCGACCAGCGGCAGATCCATCGCGTAGGCCATTTCGACGTGGCCGCGTTCGGACAGCTTTTCCGATTCGGGCAGGCCATCCTCGCCGGGGTGGCGTTGCACCTCGACGTAAAGCCGATCCGCGAAGATCGCCTTCAGGCGCCCCATCAGCGCCTCGCCCTTGGCCCGCTGCCCGCCGCGCAGAAGCCGCCCGATTGGGCCATCGGGACCGCCGGTCAGGCAGATCAGGCCCGCACCATGCGCCTCCAACTCGTCCAGCGTCACATGCGGCAGGCTGCCATCGCCGCGCAGGTAGAGGCAGGAATTGAGCTTCATCAGGTGCGCGTATCCCGTCCGGTTCTGCGCCAGCAGCACGATCGGCGCGGGCGGGCGCGGGCGGTCGCCGGGCTGGACCGGGTCGTAATCGAGATCGATCTGGCAGCCGACGATGGGCTGCACCCCCGCCGCGGCGGCGGTTTCGGAAAATTGCAGCGCCGAGAACATGTTGTTGGTCTCGGTCACGGCAACGGCGGGCATGGCGGCCGCGTCGCACAGGCCGGCGAGTTTCTTGACCGGAACGGCGCCTTCGAGAAGGCTGAATTCGGTGTGAAGGCGGAGGTGGATGAATCGGGGGCTGTTCATGACCAGCAGTCTAGCCTGCCGCGCGACCGGTGGGAATTGGCGCTGCGCGAAATCCGTCACAGAGTCCGGGACGGTTTTCGGTTCGGGAACCACCTGCCACGCCCGTCTAGCCGCACGGTTTTCATGCAGAAAGATCAGATGTCACCCATTTTCCCGTATTGCCTGAAGGTCCTTTCGCCTTCCCCGGCCTGTGGCAGCTTGCCACAAGGCTGAAAAATCGCTTTGCTGTGCGTCACAGGAAGAGGCGCCTTGGCTTTACGTCGCATCGGGCCAGCGCATCCGAGGGGCAACGCCCCTCCGACCAGACCGCGACACGAGATTCTGAATGACTGACGAGGTGAGCTTCCTCCTCAACGGCGCGCCGGTCCGGGTATCTGACCAACCGGCGACGCGAACCCTTCTGGACTGGCTGCGCGAGGATCGCGGCCTGACCGGCACCAAGGAGGGCTGCAACGAGGGCGATTGCGGCGCTTGCACGGTAATCATCACGGACGCGGATGGATCGAAGGCCATGAACGGCTGCATCCTGTTCCTGCCGCAACTGCAAGGCAAGGCGGTGCGCACGATAGAGGGCATCAGCGGCCCCGGCGGCGAGATGCACCCTGTGCAGGCGGCGATGCTGGACCACCACGGATCGCAATGCGGGTTCTGCACACCGGGGATCGTGGCGTCACTGGCGGCGGCGCATGCGAATGGCGACACCGCGTTCGACGACGTGCTGGCCGGCAACCTGTGCCGCTGCACCGGCTACGCCCCGATCATCCGCGCCGCCGAAGCGACCGCGTCAGAGCCGGTGCCGGCATGGATGCAGACCGACCGGGAGGCTGTGGCCGCGTTGCAGAAAGCCGCAATGCCGATTGCCCCGCGCACCGCCGATGACCTCGCCGCGTGGTACGCCGACACCCCCGAGGCGACGCTGATCGCCGGGGCCACAGATGTCGGGCTGTGGGTCACCAAGGCGCTGCGCGACCTTGCGCCGGTGGCCTTCCTGAACCAGTGTGCCGACCTCCGGACGATCGAGGACACGCCCGGGGGGCTGCGCCTCGGCGCGATGGTCACCTTCTCCGACCTCTTGCCCGTCATCGCCGAGAGGCATCCATCCTTCGCAGAGCTCCTGCGCCGCTTCGCCTGCGTGCAGGTGCGCAACGCCGCCACAATCGGCGGCAACATTGCCAATGGCTCGCCGATCGGGGACAGCCCGCCGGCGCTGATCGCGCTTGGCGCGCAATTGCACCTGCGCAAGGGCGAGGCGCGCCGCACGATCCCGCTGGAGGCGTTCTTCCTCGATTATGGCAAGCAGGATCGCGCGCCGGGCGAATTCGTGGACGCCGTCACCATACCGTCGCAGCCCGACCGGCTGCGCTGTTACAAGCTGTCGAAGCGCTTCGACCAGGACATTTCCGCCGTTTGCGGCTGCCTGTCGGTAAGCGTGGAGACCGGCACCGTCACCAAAGCGCGGCTGGCCTATGGCGGCATGGCGGGTATCCCGAAACGCGCCACGAATGCCGAGGCCGCGCTGATCGGCCAGCCATGGGAAGAGGCAACAGTGCGCGCCGCGATGGCCGCGTATCCAAGCGACTTCACCCCGCTTTCGGACATGCGCGCCTCCGCCGCCTACCGGCTGGAGACCGCCGCCAATATGCTGTTGCGCTATTTCCACGAGGATCACAGCACCCTGACCAATGTGCTGGAGGTCTCGGCATGAGCGTTCACAAGCCCCTGCCCCACGACGCCGCACCGCTGCATGTGACCGGACAGGCGCGGTATGTGGATGACATCCCCCTGCCCGCCAATTGCCTGCATCTTGCGTTCGGCATGGCCGAGATCGCACATGGCCGGATCGCCTCGATGGACCTCGACGCCGTGCGCGCCGCGCCGGGCGTGGTGGCGGTGATCGCGGGGGCGGAGCTTGACAGGATCCCCGATTGCTCCCCCTCGAACCATGACGAGCCGCTGCTCAGCGACGGCATTGTGCATTACCTCGGCCAGCCGCTTTTCCTTGTCGCCGCGACCAGCCACCTTGCCGCGCGCAAGGCGGCGCGGCTGGCGCAGGTGGAGTACGAGGAGTGGGAGCCGATCCTGACGATCGAGCAGGCGCTTGACGCCGACAGCCGTTTCGAGGACGGGCCGCGCATCTACGAAAAGGGCGACGTGGAGGCCGCGCTGGCCGCGGCCGAGCATGTCGTCGAGGGCCGCATCGAGATCGGCGGACAGGAGCATTTCTACCTTGAAGGTCAGGCCGCGCTGGCCTTGCCGCAGGAAGGCGGCGACATGGTGGTGCATGTCTCCTCGCAGCACCCGACGGAAATTCAGCACAAGGTGGCCGATGCGCTGGCCCGCCCGATGCACGCGGTGCGGGTCGAGGTGCGGCGCATGGGCGGCGGCTTTGGCGGCAAGGAAAGCCAGGGCAACCACCTGGCCATTGCCTGCGCGCTGATCGCGGACAAGACGGGCCGCCCCGCCAAGATGCGCTATGACCGCGACGACGACATGACGATCACCGGCAAGCGGCACGATTTCCGCATCGATTACCGCGCCGGGGTGGAGTCGCACGGGCGGCTGACCGGCGTGGACTTCACCCAGATGACCCGCTGCGGCTGGGCCATGGACCTGTCGCTGCCGGTGGCCGACCGGGCGATGCTGCATGCCGACAATGCCTACCACCTGCCGACGGCGCGCATCACCTCGCACCGGCTGCGCACCAACACCCAGAGTGCCACCGCCTTTCGCGGTTTCGGCGGGCCGCAGGGCCTTCTGGGGATCGAGCGGGTGATGGACCATGTCGCCCACACGCTGGGGATGGACCCGCTGGCGGTACGGCGGGCGAATTACTATGCCGATGCGAAGCTGGAGAGGGCGGGGGGACCGTCTGCCCCCCGTCGTCCATTGGGCTCGAACCAATGGCGCCCAAAAGACGCCCCCCCCCGAGAGTATTTCCACCAAGAAGAAGACAGGGGTTGGACACGAGATCAGTTCGGGCACTGGAACGGCCGAGCGGTTTGGCGGGGCGCATTCGCCGGAAACCGTGCCGCACGGTGCGCAAACGACGCCTTATCACATGGAGGTGCGCGACTTCATCCTGAACGGGATGACCGACGCGCTGGCCCGGGATTGCGACTACCGCGCCCGCCGCGCCGCGATTGCCGACTGGAACGCGGCCCAGCCGGTGCTGAAGCGGGGCATCGCGCTGACGCCGGTAAAGTTCGGGATTTCCTTTACCCTCACCCATCTCAACCAGGCCGGCGCGCTGGTGCATGTCTACCAGGATGGCTCCATCCACATCAACCACGGCGGCACCGAGATGGGACAGGGCCTGTTCCAGAAGGTGGCGCAGGTGGCCGCCGACCGCTTTGGCGTTGCGCCCGAAATGGTCAGGATCACCGCGACCGATACCGCGAAAGTGCCCAACACCTCCGCCACGGCGGCCTCTTCGGGGTCGGACCTGAACGGTATGGCGGTCAAGGCCGCCTGCGACACGATCCGCGACCGGATGGCAGCGTTGCTGGCAGAGGAGCATCAGGCCGACCTGGCCGAGGTCCGCTTTGCCGCGGGGCATGTGCATGTTGGCGCAGAGGCGATCCCCTTTGCCGAGGCGGTTCAGCGCGCCTATCTTGGCCGGGTCAGCCTCAGCGCCACAGGGTTTTACAAGACACCGGATATCGAGTGGGACCGGATCGCCGGGCGCGGGCGGCCTTTCTTCTACTTCGCGCAAGGCGTCGCCTGTTCGGAGGTGGTGATCGACACGCTGACCGGCGAAAACCGCATCCTGCGCACCGATATCTTGCACGATTGCGGGGCCAGCCTGAATCCGGCCCTCGATATCGGCCAGATCGAGGGCGGGTTCGTGCAGGGCGCGGGCTGGCTGACCACCGAGGAACTGGTCTGGGACGGCGCCGGCAGGCTGCGCACGCATGCGCCCTCCACCTACAAGATCCCCGCCTGTTCGGACCGGCCGGACGTGTTCAACGTGGCGCTCTGGGACGCGCCGAACCCGGCCGACACGATTTATCGCTCCAAGGCCGTGGGCGAGCCGCCGCTGATGCTGGGCGTCGCCGTGTTCTCCGCGCTGGCCGAGGCGGTCGCTGCTTGCGGGCCGGACTACCCCGACTTGCAAGCCCCCGCCACGGCGGAGGCGGTGCTGGCGGCCATCGGGCGGGCACGGGGGTGAACGGAATGGCGGCGTATTCCGCAAAGGCTCAACCCTACCTTGACGCGATTGCACAGGTTGCCTTCGCCTCGCAATCCGTCCGCGATTGGCTGCTACGCGACACGTCGCACGCGGCGCGCTACGCCGCTGCCACTTCTCTTCATTCCGAGCAAGCCGCCGCACGGCCCGACACGAAACAGCCTTTCCACTGCAACGACGGGTGCGGTCGGGGCTCCCGTTGCACCTGTCGACCAGAGGGCAGCACTGGACTCGAAACGGACTTGATGCTGTTTCTGGGCGCCCGTGACGGTCGCCGCTTCGCCGTTCATGTGGAGGTCAAACATCCCGGCGAACCGCTCCGGCCAGGCGAGGCCGACGCCGACCCGCTGCGCGCCGCGTGCTGGGCCCGGGGAGCCTACCAGCCGGGCAGCGTCATACCGCATGACGACTGGCTGACCGTAATCTTGCGCAGCGACGAGGAACGCACCTCGCCGACGCTTGCCCCGTTCCAGCGCCGGATCTGTCATTCAGAGGCGCGCGGCATGATGTCTGGCCACCCAGCATGACCCTCTGTTCCGATACCCTGCGCGCCGCGATCCGCGCCCATGGCCCGGTGGCCCGCGTTGTCGTGGCGGCCACGGCCGGATCCGCCCCGCGCGAGGCGGGCGCGGCGATGCTGGTCTGGCAGGCTGGGCAAGCGGGCACCATCGGCGGCGGCACGCTGGAATACCGGGCCACGGCGCGGGCGCGGGCGGCGCTTGCCCGTGGCGACCGGTTTGACAAGCTGCCGCTCGGCCCTGGCCTCGGCCAGTGCTGCGGCGGGGCGGTGCATTTACTGACCGAGGTCTGGGATGAAGTCCGGCTTGATCGCGTCGCCGGCGCGGCCCATGCCCGCCCCCTGCCCGGCACCGACGGGGATATGCCGCTGAAGCTGGCGGCAACGCTCAAGGCCGCACGGGCCGGGCAAAAGCCGCTGCGCCCCGCGATCGTCGAGGGCTGGTTCGTGGAACCGGTCGGGCCTGCCGCTGCGCCGCTCTGGGTCTGGGGCGCGGGGCATGTGGGGCGGGCCATCGTGGCGACGCTGGCCCCGCTGCCCGAATTCGCCATTACATGGGTGGACAATGCGCCCGACCGTTTCCCCGACACCTTCGCGCAAGGCGTGACCGCCCTGCCCGTCCCCGACATGCCCGCCGCCATGCGCCTCGCGCCACAAGACGCCCGCCACCTGATCCTGACCTTCAGCCACGAAATAGACCTTGCGCTGTGCCACGCGGCGCTTGGCCATGGGTTCACCGGCTGCGGGCTGATCGGCTCGGCCACCAAATGGGCGCGCTTCCGAGGCCGGCTACGGCAGCTTGGCCACCAGGACGCACAAATTTCACGCATTGCCTGTCCGATAGGCGACACGGGGCTGGGCAAGCATCCACAGGCCATTGCCGTGGGCGTCGCCGCCAGCCTATTGAAAGACGTTGCGCGGGCAGCGCCGCATCAAGAACCGGACCGCGCGGACGTGCGGCAGACAGGGGGATGACATGACCATGACCACCCGAGGCGGTGCAACGTGAGCGGGCCCGCGCTTTTGTCCATCAAGGGCATCACCAAGGCCTATCCCGGCGTTGTCGCCAATAGCGATGTCAGCTTCGACATCCAGCCCGGAACGGTGCACGCGCTCTTGGGCGAGAACGGCGCCGGGAAATCGACGCTGGTCAAGATGATTTACGGACTCGTGCGCCCCGACAGCGGCAGCATGGAAATGAACGGCGCGTCCTACACGCCCGCCGAACCGCGCGCCGCGCGCGCCTCCGGCGTGGCGATGGTGTTTCAGCATTTCTCTCTCTTCGAAGCGCTGAACGTGGCCGAAAATATCTCGCTCGGGATGGAAAATCCGCCCCGGCAGCGCGACCTCGCGCAGCAGATCCGAGAGGTCAGCGATGCTTACGGTCTTCCGCTCGACCCCGACCGACTGGTCGGCGACCTGTCCGCCGGCGAACGCCAGCGGGTGGAGATCGTGCGCTGCCTGTTGCAGGACCCCAAGCTGCTGGTCATGGACGAACCCACCTCCGTGCTGACCCCGCAAGAGGTGGAGATCCTGTTTCGCACCCTTCGGACGCTGCGCGACGAGGGCACCTCGATCCTCTATATCTCGCACAAGCTGGAGGAAATCCGCGTGCTTTGCAATGAGGCGACGATCCTGCGGCTGGGCAAGGTGGTGGGCGAATGCGACCCGCGCGACACCTCCGCCGCCGAGATGGCGGAAATGATGGTGGGCAAGTCGCTGGCGACGCCTGCGCGCGGCAACACGCAACTGGGGCCGGTCGTTCTGAAGGTGTCCGGCCT